>Ga0169931_10000053_pt1 | contig 150543 bp, 92 predicted proteins | sample Kivu_15m_20L_FD_129675 | JGI IMG/M metagenome (GOLD analysis project Ga0169931, IMG submission 129675) | Freshwater microbial communities from Lake Kivu, Western Province, Rwanda to study Microbial Dark Matter (Phase II) - Kivu_15m_20L... | ecosystem: Environmental > Aquatic > Freshwater >... | reverse complement strand
CATCATTTTCAAGGTCGATGGGTGATTTGACTTCAATGCAGGGATCACCTTTCTTATCGACAGCCAAGCAATCGGTAAATGATTCCGCGCACAATCGATCGAGGGCTTCGATATAGCGATGCTTGATCGTTTCTTTCGCTTGTTCGGGATTGGCAGCGAATAAACGATAAGGAATATCCAATCCGAATAGAGTAAGGGTATGGTAACCTTGCTGATTGAGTTCTGATGACAAAATGGAATTGTCTGTCAGTGTATGGCAGTAGATTTCCGCAGGGGGTCGATCGGGAATTTGTCCTTGGGACGCTTGTTGATAGGAGGTCTGCATCTCTTGATAGCCTTCGTCGATATGGAATGAGCCTGCGAAAGCGTCCTGGCTAGGAAGGTTGCATTTGAGTTTTGGCAATCGGCGCAGGAGCATGTTGACTTTCATGCAGGAGCCTTCATCGGTCGATACCGGAGAAAAGGGGTGGCCTAACATACTGGCAAAGTTTCTTGGGCTAGCGTTGACTAGAACGCGTGTCGCATCGACGGTTCGTTCGATTCCGTTGGATCGATAGGATATGGAGTGATGTTTAAAGCCGGGATGGATTTGGAAGGCGGCCGAGTTGATTCGCATTTCGACACCGAGTTGTCGGCATCTCTGTACCAAAGCATCGACTAGCGCCCGCATTCCGCCAACGGGTACGCGCCATTCGCCTGTTCCATTTCCGATCACATGATAGAGGAAGCAGCGATTTTGCAACAAACTTTCGTCGTGGGCTGAAGCGAAGACACCGATCTTGCCATCGGTAAGAAGTAAGCCTCGGAGCGCATCATTTTGGGCATAGCGTTCGATCACTTGGCCTAAGGGGCGATCGACGAATGATTCCCAGGCTTCCCGCTGAAGATCGTTTTGCAGCATTTGTTTAAAATCATCGCGATGTCGGATCGGTTCGAGCATCGTGGGCCAGGTTAATTCGGCGATCGAATTTTCCAACGCAAGCAGTTTTTGATAATTCTCCCAATCCTTAGCCGATCCACACATTTCGATGATGGAATGCCGCGAGACATCCGTATCTTCATTGGACAGAATGAGGCCTTTGGGATTGCCGTCGCTATCTTGATAGGGTGTGAAGGAAGCGATCCGACGCCGTCTGGTTTCGAATGAGATTTGTAAGTCCGCCAGGATTTTTGGGGAAAGCAAAGCAATCAGGTACGAGTATCTGGAAAGGTAGGCTTCATAATCCGGAAAGACTTTCTGCGATGCGGTAGCTCCGCCGATATAGTCATTTTTTTCGAGGACCAGTACGGAGTGACCTGCAGAAGCGAGGTAGCATGCAGCGATCAAGCCATTATGCCCGCTCCCAATAATCACATGATCGTAGTGGGTGCGCGTGGGAGGTGCATGCTGAAGTAGAACTTCTGTCATTTCATCGATCATTCTTTAAGGTTGATGTTGCTGGGACGATTGAATTCTTGCAGATAATATCGATCCAAGGCGGCCGACATTGCTTCGCGATTGCTATAAGGACCTGGAGTGTAGCGGGAACTGGCAACGCCGAGCTGAGTTAATTCAGAGACATTCCAATCCTCGCGGTTGGTTTGGTCCCAAAACTCGACAACATCAGCTAAGGAAGAATCATTGTTGGCGATGCTTTGCGCGGGAAAATACCAGCGGCAGTCTATATGGGTCAGCCCACAATGGATCGGGGTGAGCCAGTGGATCATCACATAATCCGGATGAAGGGATAGAAGCAAATTGGGAAAGAAAACATAGTAGTAAACTCGCTGAAGTTGCTGCGAGTCGAGGCCTGGGATGGGGAGTCCACATCTTCGGCCGCTGTGCGACATGGACTCTGCGATGGGTCTCAGGTCCATGAAGCCACCCATGATGGGGCCATCAACCAAATCATTGCCACCTGAGGTAGGTGACGACAATTCTACGAGTCTCGGATGAACCGGAGAGCAGTGATAGCACTCGCTGTAGTTTTGGAGGATCAATTTCCAATTCGCTTTGACTTGGTAATGGCGTTGGGCTCCCTGAACAAGATCTTTTATGCACCAGGGACGAAAACGGTTCAGTGTATCGGCGAGTGCGTTATCAAAGGCTTCGGGATGGCGACAGGCATTGATCCAGATAAGGCCATCTTGTTCATGGACTGCAGCGCGGTGCAACCCATAGTCGCTTTTGTTGAACCCGGGAATTTCTTTGTCATCGGGAACACCCGCGAGTGTTCCATCAAGTTGGTAGGTCCAGGCGTGATACGGGCACTGCAATGTTTTGCCAAATCTTCCGCATGGGGCTTGCGTCAATCTTGTACCGCGATGTCGGCAGACATTAAAGTTTGCCTGAAGATTGTGCTGATGATCGCGAATGAGCAGGATGGATTCTGTATCGAATTGCAAGTTGAGAAATGTACCTGGCTCGCGGACGTTATCGCGATGAGCTACACAAATCCATCGTTCGAGAAATATTCGGACTATTTCCTTTCGGAACAAATCTTCGGAACAATAGAACTCTGGCGGTAGAGTTTTCTGTCCGCGGGACCCGATTTCTGTGCTATTGAGGAAGGAATAGTTCAAGAAAAAGCCTTTCGTTCAAGGGGGATCAATCCATGAAAATACCCCGCGATCTTTCGATGCGGGGTATGGTACTGAATGCAACGCCAAATGGATATTCGAATTTGAAAATCTTGGAATACTTAGCACCAAAATCTTTATTTATCGGCTGCGGGCAAAGTTTCGGGCAACACTTTTACTGCGGTGCTGAGTCGCAGCGGAACCGGCGCTCCGATATCGAATTCGCATTGAATCAACGATGCCGTCCAGCCCATGGATGGATCGGTCAATTCGGCCACATAGGTTCCATCGGCTGTCGGTTTCAATTCCAGCGGTTCATAGGCTTTGCCAATGGTATCTACTCGAAAATCTCGCGTCTTCGGATTGTTGGCTTGCCATAAAGTGACTTTTATCGGTTTGGTTTTGCAGCGAACAGATATTTTCTTGTCTTCGATTGTCCAAGAAAAATCAGGTCGAGGTTTGTTGTGCACAATGGAGTAATGGAATGCCAATAAGGACTCCGAAGCGTTGGACTCCTTCAATGAGTGCTCAGTATTAGGAACATAGCAGAGATGTTTTTCGCCAGGCAGATCGTCGTAATAGAATTGCGAGGAGTCTGGGCAGAAGAATTGGTCACCGGTCGCGTTAATAATGCATTTGGGCATGGTGAAGCGATCGCGGTAGGCGTAGGGATCTTCGATTTTCATCAATTCCATATAGTCAGGATCATGACGTTGTTCCATGATTTTATGATGAACGTATTCATCGATAGCGGGTGCCCAGAAACCGTAAGCCGAGAAATGATGTTGCATGGAACGATCGACGTTGAGAACATCGATCACGATCGGGGCGATCGCGATAACTCGCTTGTCCACAGCTGCGGTCATCCAGGTTGTCCAGCCACGTTTGGAACCCCCTGCTACAGTAAATTGATCCACCGTAATTTTACCTGCTTGTTCGCTCGCCATTACTGCTTGCACAGTATCCATGGCTCGGACTACGGACTTAACCATCGGCAACCGCGCGGGCCAGCGGGCATCTCCGGTTTTGATGTAGTGATTCCATGTGTAGGCAATTAAGTCATCCTCGACTCGTTCAACACCATCGCCGTGAAAAATGAGCGGTTGGTTGGGGACTTGCTTTAGTTCGGCCACTACGGATTGCGTTGCCTTGGCGACCAAAGCGATATTTCGATCGAGTCCCGCGGGTGGATCTTTGCCATTAGCCCCGCCACCGATAAACATGAGCGCTTTATTGTTGGCAACTTGCTTGGGTCGATAGATGAGCAGCCAGTGCTGCCAAACAGGACGATTCACTTCCTCAGCAGTTAACCAAGTTTGGCTCTTGAGATCGACAACAAACAGGGTGCCATCGGCATCTTCTGTCGTTCGCACCACCTTGAACGAATAAGAGGGGTCGGGAGTTGCCACATACTTGTCGAGCGCTGTGAGTTCTTGGTTGAGTGGCGTATCCATTGGGGGTAGACGCTCTTTCGTCCCGCTATTGCCTTTATCTTGGGCAGAACCGACGGAGCCCATCAAGATTAGGCAACCGACGATGCCGAGCGAGAGCTTAAGCGGCTTGAGAGATGTGAGGCTACGCAGCGATTTCAACATGGGCTTTTTGATCCAAAAAGAGGATGATAGGAATAAGGAAACCAGACGCAACGTCTGCGAAATTATTGTCTTCGATAATGGAAAGGGAATCAATTGTTTTTGGCAGAGCAGGGGGGAGGTCAAGTCCTGAAAACGGTGTTTGCGATCGGAGACCGATTTAGGCTGCTGCGGGCTGGAATCCTTGGAAAATGAGATAAGCGGCACTTCTTTTTGAAACTTTTTGTTGTCAAAAATGGTAAAAGGACGCGACGAAGGGCAGGTCTATATTTACACTACAAAAGTACATGATTCGCATTTTGACCTAAGAGGAACTTACTACGATGGTGATGGCAACTTTCCAATCTTTATTCCGAAGATCGCTGCTTCCCTGCCTATTTGCGCTGATGTTGTTGGGTGGAGTGGTCGGGAACATGACAACCGCCAGCGCGCAGGATAAAGCTGCGGAAGCTGCGAAGCCGGAAGCGGCTTCGACCGAAGCGAAACCGGGTCAAGAAGCAGGAGAGAAAAAGGCGGAAGAAACCAAACCGTCTGAACCTGCAAAGGCGGAAGAAAAAAAAGCGGAAGAAAAAAAGGAAACCAAAGAGCCTGCCAAGGAAACACCTCCTGCGCCCAAGAATCAAGTTCAAGTGATTACCTTGAGCGGTGCATATGTCGATTTGATGGGGGCGACCGCTTTCGATCCCACTAGCCTTATCACCGGATCTGGACCAGGCAAACGCAAGTCGTTTTACAAGCTCTGCGATTACTTGGATGAGCTCGGCCAAAACGAAAAAGTGACGCATGTTGTTTTCGATCTTTCGGATTCGGCGATCGACTTTAATCTCGCCCAATTAGACGAGTTGACCCGTCGCTTGCATCTGCTGAAGAAGGGAGGCAAAAAGATGGGAGCTTGGCTTGAGACGGCAAGTTCCACACACATGGCGATCGCTGCAAGCTGCGATTACGTAGCTTTAGCTGATTTCGGAGGAATCGACATGCCTTCGATGTCGATGCAATCTATTTTTTACCGCGATGCGATGGATCTGGTCGGTGTCAAAGCGTCCGTTGTTCGAGCCGGTAATTTTAAGGGAGCCGTTGAACCGTATGTGAACTCGGTGATGAGCGAGCATCTGCGAAATCATTATTTGGAAATGCTCAAAACCATGAATGATGCTCAGGTATCCTTGCTGGCCAAGGGACGCGGTTTGACTACGGAAAAAGTGCGTGAGTTGCAGGCTAAGCGAGTTCTTTTGCCAAGTGAAGCCATTCAAGTTGGCTTGGTTGATAAGTTGGCTCCGTATGGTTCCATGAAGGAAACGATGAGCGAATGGATCAAGGAACCTGCGGGTTGGATTGAAACGACTGCCAAACCAAAGAAGGAAATGTCTGTCTTTGAGTTGATGGGCAAATTGATGTCAGGGCCGGCTGAGACCGCTTCTCGCACTAAGGAAAATACAATTGCCGTGATGCATCTTTCGGGAACTATTCAAGATGGCAAGACGGCTGTCGCCGGTTCGATCGTATCGGGTCCAACCGTCAAAGCGATTGAAGAAATTATCAAAGATGACAAGATCAAGGGGGCCGTTATTCGCATCAATTCTCCTGGTGGATCTGCAACCGCTAGCGAAGCGATCCGACGCGCGTTGGTCCAGTTGAAAGACAAAAAACCGACCATCGTTTCGATGGGTGATGTCGCTGCCTCGGGCGGCTATTGGGTCAGTTGTATAGGCGTTCCCGTTTATGCTGAACGCGGTACTTTGACTGGATCGATCGGCGTGTTCTCGCTGAAGTTGAGTTTTGGTTCCTTGGTCAAGCGAATCGGTTTGCATTTTGAGAACATTTCTCTCGATGATTCCGCCAATTCATTTTCACCCGATCGAACCTGGAGCGAGTCGGATGAAAAGGCGATTCAAGATTCGATCAATGATGTTTATGGCAAGTTTTTGAAGTTGGTGAGCGAATCGCGCGGTATCAAGATCGAGAAATTGGACGATTTGGCTGGCGGTCGTGTTTGGTCTGGAACGCAGGCAAAGGGTGCTGGTTTGGTAGATGAAATCGGTGGCTTAGATGATTGCCTGGCTATCGTCGCCAAAAAAGCGGCGTTGGACAAGTACAATGTTGTCCATCGTCCCAATGTTGCTGGCGGTCTAGATCTATCGTCGATCCTCGGCTCAACCGATGACGAGGAAATTCGATGGATGGGGATTTCTCGCGATGCTTTGAAACTTCTTCGGCAGCGAGGTTTTTCTTCAAGCGTTATGGATTGTTTGATCCACGATGCGATGGAAAACATCTCGGGCCGGCCCACGATTTGGGCTATCGGACCGGCTGAAATCGATGTGAAGTAGTCGATGTGACATGCCCAGGTCAAATGAATGCGATGAAACACCGCGGCGTTTGTCAATTAACGCCGCGGTGGTCTGACTCGGCGCTGTATTTCACATTTTCGAAGAGACTGAAACGCTGATAGTAGCTGTTCTCGGATGCGCGTGCATTTCAATCGCTGCTGAGTGGTATGTCTGTTACAAGCGCAATATCGAATCGTTGTTTGCTCTCTCGATAGGTTTCGTATGCTTGTGCGGGCCTTAGTATCATCTAAACAATTTATCGCAGTTGCTTATCGAGAAACTCAGTGATGCTTTCGAGGATTGTCCGATTCTGAAACCGTTGATTAAGAGGGAGGGTGTCCTCCATTCTCGATTCGCAGGAGGACGGAATCGACGTTGGCTTTTCGGGCGGCGATCGATATGGATTCCGAGTGAGCAAAGGGGACCGTCCTGTCCGCTGTGCCATGCACGAGTAAGACAGGTGGACGCCTTGCTTGATCGATTTCTCTTGTCCATACATGCTGCCACACAGACTGACAACTGCTTTCGGTCGACGCGTTGATCGAACCTCGCCGTAGGTTGCCAGTAGAGCAGTGATCGCGCTGGCCGATCCATTTCATTTTCCCCACACCTGCTTGTTTTGAGCGTAGGCAATTTACGAAGAAAGGAAAATGACGACAAATAAGCGTTGAGGCTACCATTCCGAGAAAACGTTTTTTCCATGAAACAGAGCGATAGCAGCAGCGACCAACGTCCAAAATATGCCAAATGGGCCAAATATCGGTATCACCACAAAGAGCCCGATACCGATGAAAACGACTCCCATCACCATTCCAATCGCCGATGTTGCTTTGCTCGGTCTGACTCGTAGTCTTCCCCTGGTTAAATCCTCCAACAATCGCTAACCTTCAGGCGGTGGGGAAGAGAAAATGTGACCACTAACAACCGAAGTTATTCCAGCTTGTCTGCAAGCTTAGATTGCTATCGCTGATCGAGCTGGCAACAGCTATCCGGTCAACCTGTATTGATGCTTCCCAAAGTTGAGTTCAGAAAGGCCATGACAGAGATCGACCGGCCGACTAGGAGTCATCCTAAGATGACAACCCACTGCCCCCTGTCCCTCGCGCTTTTCCGGCCCGCGAACAAGTTTCCAGGGGCATAAAATTCTCCCGCTCTGTCCTCGATCTATGGCCCATTCGATCGTTGGCCCTTTCGATCAAGGCGAGTTGCCAAGAGGGCGCGAGGCCTACGGAGAGCAGGGGATTGCTTCGCGCGTTTACCCACTGAGTTATGTCACATCGATGATGTCACGTTAACCGAGGTGGACATCGGTCAAACCATAAAACTTTTGGGCTGTTCCGCCAAATATGGCTGCCTGCTCGGCGGAACTCAGTTTTGAAAGACACTCTCGTGCGGCCGCGTGCACCTCGGCATAAGTACCAGCCAGTTCACAGACCGGCCAATCCGAACCATACATGCAGCGATCTGGACCAAAACACTCCAGCGCTAAATCAATGAAAGGCAGTAAATCGGAACGCCGCCAATTTGCCCAATCCGCCTCGGTCACCAACCCCGATATCTTACAATAAACATTCGGAAACGTTGACGCCAAACGAAAATTGACTCGCCAGTTCGATAACCGCTGCGCCTTCACCTCGGGTTTTGCCAAGTGATCGATCACCATTTTCAGATTCGGGCAATGCTTCACCAACCTCGTCACATGTTTCAAATGCTTAACATAAAATAGCAAATCGAATGGAACCTGATGCTTTTCCAATATCTTCAAACCGGCCAATACATCTTCCCGGAGGATAAAATTATCGTCTGGCTCATCCTGCGTAATATGTCGAACACCAATAAACTTCGGGTACTGCTCTTTAAAGCGAATCACTTGCTCCTCGCAGTCCAGGCCGATGAGGTTTACCCAGCCAACAACACCCGCAATATACGGATTCTCTTCCGCCAATCGCAAAGCCCAGCGATTTTCTTCTACCGTATGCTGTGTTTGAACGAAAATAGAATATTGAATCCCCGCCTCATCCAAATGGGGCTTCAAATGTTCCGGAAGAAAGGAATGATGGATTTTTTTGTGCTCGGGCTTGGACAACCAGCGATAATCAAAATGCTCCTCCAAATCCCAAAAATGTTGATGGGCATCGATGGTCGGTACAATTTTATTTGCTTTCGCTGGTGGGTTTACCATAACTCAGTCCATCCTCACACCGATCGAGAGAAGAATATTGGCAAATCGCTGTTGATCTGCCGTCTGGATAGTCAGCACATGATCCTCAGTTGCTACAGCTTTGTAAAAATCCCATTTTTCAATCGACTCAAGTTTTAAATCAACCTTCATCTCCCGCATCACGTCTCGATACTCGTTCCACACAGGAGGATCCTCGCTCAGCGCGTAAGGACCAGTGGTCTCGTACATCATCGTCTCAATCTTCTCGATCAGTACGGCAGACAGGATTGCTTGTAAGGCTTGCGTACAAGTTATTAAACCGGGCATTAAATTCATACAGACCAGTTTCGCATTGGGCCCTTTTTTGCTGGATGCGGGATAATTACCATCTGCGATCAATATCTTCGAATGATGGCCAGCGGCACCGATAATCGCGTTGATTTCCGGGTGAATCAATTGATGCTTGAGCATTTTTACAACCTGCAAGAAATAATATTATTATTTAAAATACTTAGAAAACGTTTCGATTGTCTGAATCGCAGCAGCGTCTGAATCAGGATATGGAAACGCTTCAGCAGAAAAGTAACCTGTGTAATTCATTCGCCGCACGGCCTGCGAAATCTGATCCCATGCGATATGGCCCATACCTGCTGGCCTACGATTACTATCCACAAAATGTATATGACCAATAATCGACGCATGCGCCACTAAAGCTGCCGAAATATCCGTTTCCTCAATATTCATATGAAACAGATCCGCCAACAACTTGACATTGCCCCCACCTAATCCATTGACCAGATTCGTTGCAGAGTCAAGCGTATTGGCCATGTTAGTTTCGTAGCGATTCAGCGGCTCATATATCAGCGGCACCCGATATTGGGCGGCATGATTACCTAACTCATCCATTGCCTCGCGCAACCACTGTCGAGCTTGCTCGGCAGTAACACCATCGCCATGCCTACCTTGCATCGAGCCGATGATCGCCGGTGCGCCAAAAGGACCTGCGAAATCGATGATCGCGCGAATAAAGTCGCGGGCTTGCTGTCGTCGGGTGGTATCTGGCAGACATAGATGAAGCTTGTGTTTTACCCAACCCGCTCCAGTCCCAACGGCCGCCAATTTCAAACCAGTCTCCTCCAAAAGATTCGCTAAATCTTCGCTTGAGATCGCATCTGGACCGGGGGTAAATATTTCGATCGCGTCGAAACCTAACGATTTCGCTCGGCGGGCAGCAGCACGATAATCGTCCCAAAAAACAAATGGACCCCCACGGGCTTCCGGCACCAAACTCACTGTCACACTGCATCGAAACATCGCAATCTCTTCTAAAAAATTATGATTTGGTGAAGTTGACCTGCAGTACCTCATGCAACCGCGATGGTACGCGTCCAAACAATTTTTGGTACTCCTCCAGCGTAGGTTGCAAACGAACTTTAACTTTATCCTGATGGTTCATTTGGATATCGGCTAATTTATGGTTTTGAAATGGATTTCGAAAGCGATCCAGCACATCATCGGCGAATTGAGCTACGCCTTCGAGCCGATAGGCTAATGTGGGTACGATCTCTTCGAACAATAAATCACGAATCCAGCGAACGGCCACAGGATCTTTCATTACCTGCTGGACCGTATGAAAGCCAACCGGCAAAAACTTGGCAACCATCGCGCTATGCAGTCCGTTGAGCATCCTTACTTTTCTCAGATAAAACGGGGACAAATCATCGACCCATTGAATGGCTGGATGCGAAAACAAATCAACAGACCGCCCCTTCGGTTTCTCAATCGCCCACAACGCATAGGGCTCCGCACAGGCCAATAGTTTGTCGGTCGATGCGAGAGGATGATCGGCTGGACCATCGGTCACAATACAGTCCACCAGATTGCAGAGCCATAAACAATCATGGATAACCCAAGCTCGAAAGGAGTCGGGGAGTTTCCACAGATCGATCTGTTCCAGCACCAAAGTTTGCAGCCTCTCAGCGTTTCGTTCAATCAATTCGCAGGGGATCACTTGCAACGGAACGGCTTGACTTTCGTATCTGGCGAGCAGCAGTTGCGTTAATTTCGCGGGCAAACTTCGAGGTGGTGAATCGCTGAATCGATCTTCGGAATCCAGTTTGTAGCCAGATTCAGTCGCATTGCTGATAATCGTGCGAACGTTCCCATGTGCTACCAGACGAAGCACCTCCGGCCAATCGTTTTTGGCTTTGTAAGAAGCAGCAATGGTCTGAACTTTTTGCACTCGATCGATCACATCCCCGTGCTGGAATCCGCGTACAAGTACATGAAATCCCTCAGGCTGCGCAGCGATCGAGTTGGCTCTTGTTCCCTCAGTCGATTGCACTACGGCAATCGGACCGATTTGCTGACCAGCATCGCGAGATTCCTGCGCGAAGCGATCAACAAAAGCACGCAGGAACCTTCCAGTTCCCAGTTGTAAAAATTCAATTTCGCCCGCCGGGTTGCTCAGCTCGCTGTGGCTCATATCACACTCCCATCTCGACAATAGCCTTGATAACTCCAGTTGCTGGTTGAGTGTAGGAAGGAAATACTTCAATTAAGTCGTCAAATGGGGTTCGATGGGTGATCCATGGCTGCGTGTCAATCGAACCATTCTCAATCAATTCAATGATGCGGGCAAAATCGCGAGACAGAGCATTACGCGAGCAAAGGAGTGTGCCTTCAGGTCGATGAAAGATCGGATGCTTGAAGGTAACATCTTCCGTGGTAATGCCTACAAATACCAAGCGACCAGCGTGCGTGATGTAGCTGAACGCTTTCGACATCGCCTGACTGTTGCCGGTAGCATCGATGACCACGTCGGGCATATGGTCCTCACAAATCTGTCGCAGCTCTTTCTCCAGCCCATCTCTGACCAAAACCGTGTGCTGTACTCCCATCACACGGCGACAGAATTCAAGCCTCTGTTCGTTTACATCCATGACAACTAGATTTGCACCGGTCAGTTTGACAAACTCAATCGTGGACAAACCGATGGGGCCTGCACCGATCACCAAAACCCACTCTCCCAATCGTGGAGCGGCGCGGTCTACCGCATGGCATCCAATCGCCAACGTTTCGACCAATGCGAGTTGCTCGAAACTCAGTTTTCGGGAAATGTGCAACTTTCTTGCGGGGACCGCAAACAGCGATCGCAGCCCCCCGTCGCAGTGCACTCCCAATGTTTGATGATACTCGCAGCAATTGGTATGACCACGGCGGCAAGCATAACATTTTTGGCAATTGATGTAGGGTTCTACTGCGCAATGATCGCCGACCTTTACCTGTGTCACTTCCGATCCGATCGCCACGACTTCGACACCCAATTCATGTCCGGGAATTCGCGGGTAACTGAAAAATGGCATCTTACCCAGATACCCGCTCAGATCTGTTCCGCAAATACCGACCCGATGCACACGCACCAATGCTTCGGTCGGTCCAGGCGCGGCCGGGTCAGCAACTTCAATTCGCTTCCAGTTCAGAGGCGAATCCAACGAAAGGGCTTTCATGAATTAAGATTCCCGTACGAATGTTTTTGAGTTATTGAACCGTTGGGGTGTCGTTGTTTTCTGGCCGACCCTCGATGTGAAACCAATTATGAATCGGCTTCAGTATCTCTAGCACTTCTTGCGTTAGCGTCGCTTGCACCGGGGCATCTGCCCAAGCGACCCATTTTTTAACATTTTCGGGATTCGCTGAACCAACAATGCATGTCGCAAGATCCGGATGCGCGATCGAGTATTGTAAAGCCAATTGGGCGATATCGTAACCTTGCGCAGCACAGTGCTCGGCAGCCCGCCTGCAGATCGCGCGAACTTCTGGCGTCGCTTTGTGCCAAACCGGCAATGTTGTGTTGGTCAACAAGCGAGCGGCAAAGGGTGCCGCATTCATGATTCCCACATTCTTGCTTTTCAAATAGGGAACCCTATCGGCCAACATCGTGTTCTGAAGCGTGTAATGGTTGTAAGAAAGGATAAAGTCGAGCGATGTTCGATCGAGAACCCTAGAGAAAATTTTCATCGGATAACCCGATATACCAATAAATCGCACTTTGCCAGAATCCTTAAGCTTGCGAAGTGCGGGAAGTGTCTCTTCGATCACCTGATCGATATCTACAAACTCAATATCGTGACAGATCATGAAGTCCAGGTATTCGACTCCAATACGCATCAAACTGATGTCGACACTTTCGATAACGCGCTTTGCCGAAAAATCAAAATGTGCTGGAGCATAACGTCCCAACTTGCTCCCCAATAAATATCGATCGCGAGGAATATCGCGAAGCACCACACCGAGCAAACATTCGCTCATACCGCGACCGTAGTACGCGGCCGTATCAATGAAATCCATTCCCAAATCGAGAGCTACTTGGACACTTCGCAAAGCTTCACTCAAGTCGACCTTTCGAAACTCTTGCCCTATCGATGACGCGCCGTAACTGAGCACGGGCAATTCGACTCCAGTGTTCCCCAAGGGTCTGCGTTGCATGAAAAATCCTATCCATTGAAGGGCTATTCCGTAGAAAGTAAAACGTCTTGTCAGGATGTCAGTTTGGAGAGAATTCTTTCGGCTGACAAGCCTAGCAGGCAGAATTGTGCGCAGCATCGATACCTTTTGGGGACCCACGCCAACGAACCCTGTGAATTCCCCCTAAAATTGCCTCGCATCGATTGCCAAAGTGTTTACACTTAAAGCAGTTTTTCGCGAATCATTCTCGCTGTGATTTGCCCGCGATCTCCGCGAATTGCAAACTCTTAAGATTCATTTGAAGTGCGATATGGCAGTGGTGCAACATCAATTGGTAGTGGCGGTCGATGGAGGCGGATCCAAGACCAGAGCACTGGCCGGAGTGATCGAACTGCCAAGCTCAGCAGTTGGGCGTCCAGCGGCGGGAAATCCAGCGATGGGTAGCCCCAAGCCGGCCCCGCATTCCCCCGACTCCTCGTATACCGGCGCTGTTACCCTACTTGGTTCGGCCAATGCGGGTCCAGGAAATCCGCGCTCGGTTGGCTTCGATACTGCCCAAACAAATATCCAAACAGCGATCAACCTAGCACTCAATGCGGCCCATCAATCACTGAGCATCCCGAAATACGCCCATTCATTCCCTGACTTAGTGCCGGATCGAAAAGTCGACGCAGTGTGCCTCTCGTTGGCTGGGGTCGGCCGCGAATCCGATCGGCTTCGAATCGAACAATGGGGCCATTCGACTGAGCTCGGTTCGCAGATCATCGTCACCACCGATGCTGATCCACTGCTGGCTTACTTGAATTACGAGCCCGCATCGCGCCTGGCGACTCCAGATAACTCGCTGATACATCAACGCTTGCTGTTCTCGATTCCTGCAAGTACCAACGCGATCGGTGTGATCAGCGGAACTGGGTCGTTTTGCTTCGGAGCGTCTGCCGACGGAAAGCGAGAACAATGCGGTGGCTGGGGAGGACTGCTCGGTGATGAAGGGGGAGGATATTGGATCGCGATGGAGGGCTTAAAGGCTGTCACCCGCTGGGCTGATGGTCGAGGACCAGAAACACAAATCACCAAAATTGCGTTGGAGTTTTTGGGACTTCGCGATGCGACCGAATTGATTGGTCTGGTATACAATCCACAAACAACCCGCGATCAACTCGCGAAAGTCGCCGGTATTGTCTTCGCTCTGGCCGAACAGGATTCGATTGCGAAAAACATTGTGGAGGATAGCGGTCGTTGGTTGGCCGAATTGATCCAGACCGTCGCTCGAAAACTCGGATTTCACGACCAGGGAATCAGTCCCAGGCTTGGGCTGGCAGGAGGAAACTTCTGCAATCAACCCATTCTTTTGGAAGCAACAATCAGAGAACTCTCTCGCCAAAATGTCGCCATCGAAGAAGCAATTCGAATCTACGAGCCCGCATTGGGCGGATTTGTGCTGAGCGCCCAGACATTACTCGGGCAATTCGATCATTGATGCAGCCCTAACTCGTTTTCCGCTCGAGACTCGAAATTTTTCGGGGGCTATTATTTCGGAAAGGGGTTGTGTCTGTCGAGCGTTGCATCCCTCGAGGGTCGTTGCGCGGAGCAGAAACCCTCTCGAGCGACGAATTTCCGAAACAGCTTTCGTGGGGCCATCCGATGTGCAATGGAGATGAACCGGATCTCTAAACCTGATGCTCTAGGCGGCCGATTCTAAGCCACACATTTCCGAGACGGCAGTTTTGCTATTTCTTGCGATGGCGTATACGTGCTCGCATACGACGCTTCTTGCGACCAATCTTTCGACGCCCTTTGCCCGTCTTCTTAACACCCACGAAAGCACCCTTTGCGGTTGAAAAAAATTTTTGTAAGCATGCCGTGCACAATAAAAGCACTGGCCCCTTTGGCAAGACTATGCTGACTCGCCGCTGCCCGCCCCCCATTCTGGACCTGGAGGCATGTCCAGGTTTTTAGGACGACCCACGTTGGAAGGCTTCAATCACGTTTTGAAGGGGTCGAAAGTGTAACACAGATGGATGGGAATGTTCAATAGCATTTGGCGGTTCGACCGGAACGGTTGCCGAGAGAGTTCTGCAGATAGTTTTCGCCGATATACGTCAAACGAAACTTGTTGCGCAGACAAGGGTTTAAGTACAATAGGGAGTCGCCATCCTAGCTACGCTGCGGAATTAGCGACATTGCCCGTCCGAAACACCCCCAACCTTGGGTAAATTGCATGAATGCTATTGCGAGTGCGTTGAGTCATTTGTTCCGAACGGATTTGCGAAAATCGCTCTCACAGGTCGCGTTTTTCGCCATTATCACATCTGGCTCCCTAATAGCGCAGCCCCCGGACGAAGGACGCGGCGATCGAGGAAGCCGCTGGGGGGATCGTGGTGGCTTTGGTGAAGGCGGGTTCAGCGGCGGTTTTGGCGGCGGTCCGCCTATGGGCGGCAGCATGATGGGTGGCTTCGACCCCGGCGCAATGCTCGCCCGCTTCGATCGCAATGGCAATAAGATGCTCGATCCAGACGAGACACAGGGACCAGCAGGCTTCTTCTTGCAACGCATGGCGCAATCGAATCCCAAAATCGATCTCTCAAAACCCATTCCGCTGGAAACCATCGCCGGCGAATTTGAACGCATGAGGCAGGAACGCATGGGAGGCGGCGGGTCTTGGGGTGGTAGCTCATGGGGTGGCAGCTCTTGGGGTGGTAGCTCTTGGGGCAGCAGCTCGACTCCCACCGAACAAGAGCAGTCGGGACCGAAGCCTTTAGTTCCTACGTTCGGTGTTCCCATCCCGCCAGCATCGGTACGAACGTTTGGCTCTGGCGGAGCTACCGAACCGGCGGTGACTGTGATTGATCGAGACATACGCGAAGCAGAAGATCGCTTGGGCCGCTACGACCGAAATCGCGACGGTTTTCTGACATCGGATGAACTCAGCGGAGGTCGTTGGAGCGATGATCCGATGCAATATGACCGAAATGGTGACGGCAAGTTGAGTAAAGAGGAACTTGCCGTTCGCTATGCGAAACGCCGCATAGCGGAAGAGCAGCAACAGCAGCAGCAAGGGCAGGGAGGTCCTAGTGGCGGCGGCCGCAGCATGATGTTCATGGGTGGCGGAGGCATGATGTTCGGTGGCGACCAAGGCGGTGGCGGAGACCGTGGCGGAGATCGAGGTGGCAACCGCGGTGGCGATCGAGGTGATGGCAAGAAAGAAGGGGAAACCAAAGGACGTCCCCGATCCTTGAGACAGTTATCGACTCGCGAAAAAATCGACAAAGAGTCGGGTAAGCCCGAATGGTTTACTCGCGATGATAAAGATACCGACGGCCAGGTTTCCATGTCGGAATTCGCCCCCAGTTGGGACGAAGGAACCGTTACCGATTTTGCAAAATTCGATCTTAATGCCGACGGCTTCATCACGACCACCGAAGTTCGCAAAGCGATTGCCAACGGCGCCACTCGCGGAGGGAGTTCGAACCGAGGAGGATCGAGCATGGCCTCCTCCGGCCGTCGAGATTCGCGAAGTTCATCAGGGAGCAACAGCAGCAGCGGTGCGGCGACTGCACCGGCTGAGATGAAGCAGGAAACAGGAACAACCGATGCGACTGCGGCCACTGAAAAACCAGACAACGGCAGCCCAGCGGCGGCTGAAACGAAACCCACTTCGCCAGCGGCACCGGCCGCAACCGCGTCCGCTCCATCCACGGATGATCCCAAGTTTCAAAAGATGCTCGATTGGGCTCGCAAGCAGATCGGCAAGTATGACAAAAACAGCGATGGTGCATTGACGCCCAATGAGTGGACCGAAATGCCGCTTCCTCCCAAAAACGAATGGGATTACGACGGAGACGGCCGTATTACTGCTGAAGAATACGCCAAGGCTCGCAGTAGTTAGTCCGTTCGACGATGCGGCTGGGTAGTGATAAAAAGAAAAAAGCGGCTGGTTGTTTTCAAAACAACCAGCCGCTTTATGTTAATACGTTTACTTGACGACTTGATAAATCTTACGAGTGGAAGATTTTAGTAACGACGATCGTAACCGCCGCGACCACCACCACCGCCACCGCCACCCGAACCACCACGGTTTCCACCGCGATAGCCACCGCCACCGCCGCCGCCGCCACGATCTTCTCGCGGTCGGGCTTCGTTAACAGTCAAAGGGCGACCATCGTGTTCCTTTTCGTTCAACGCGTTAATTGCTGAATTCGCATCGTTGGAATCTTCCATCTCTACGAAACCAAAACCTTTGCTGCGACCAGTGTCACGGTCCTTAACGACCTGTGCACTGCGCACATTACCAAACTGCGAGAACAATTCTTCCAGTTTGGCATCAGTAATACTGTAAGGAAGATTGCCAACGTACAACTTCGTACCCATCAGGGTAACTCCTGCATCGAAATGCTGCCTAACCCAACTCTCAAAAACTTCCCGGGCTAGAAAGAAAGAACCCAATACAAGGCGGGTTTCGCCTGGTAGATCTACACGAACGGCGCAGCAGACAGGGCTACAGAGAACCAAGACACTGATAGTTTCGCGGACTCAACCACCCAAGACGATAACCAAATTCTGGCACCAACACAACGGTACTTTGCAACAAGCGCGCCGAATTCCCGCAATTCCCTATTGCCCTCCCCTCTCCAACCCTCCAAATCGGGGAAAACTACCAAACTTCATTCCGATAAATCGCTTTGCAGCGGTTAACAGACCGGCGGCAGTACATTCTCTGTCTTGGATCTATCTCTGCCGAGAACCGTTTCCTGCCGCTCGCGGTTGTTCCTGATAAGCTTGGGCGATGAATCGCCGCAATTCGGCAAAGTCCGCAGCAGATAAGTCCTGAAATCGAACTCGCCCTGCATCTTCGGCACCTTGCACTCCGGTTCCCTCTCGTTCCGACTTCAAGTTGATGGTTTCACGCAACCAGTTTTGTAGCATCCAGTGAGGCACTCCCATTCGACTTCGCAACACTTCCAGGTATTCGATATTTTGTTGGCCTCGGCGATAGGCTTTGAGCCGAACGCTGGGAATCGGCGGCGCTGTTTCCGATTGAGGATCGGGATAAAACAACGACAACGCATCGCCGCTTTTCCACGATTCCAAATTGCCGATCGTCTGCCACGGGAGAACACCATTGAGTCCCAAAGACCAAGCGTCGACACACCAAGCTTCCGGTTGAATATTGGGCTGATCGAGTCGATTCGAGGTACCATACTCAATCACTTTTTCATTGTTTTTGCGGGCGCGATCCAAAACATGTCGCGGATAACGCCTCACAGCGGAACTGACGACCGCATAACCTACAAGTCCATCGAGAACTTCTCGTTGCCATTCGGGCCGCGAAACATCGGTACGAAACACAACATTTTTGGCATCAACACCAATGGATCCTTTTTGGAATGCCTTGCCGAACCATCGCAGCGCATCAAAATCTTGGTAGTGCGCTGGTTCGTCAAGAATCCAAGGGCATGTGCTTCTCGACCAACCGCGTTCTTTGAAATTATTTTTTCCATTCAGGTAAAAATGAAATAAAGTCTTGTCCCATTTTTTTGCTTTGATGTGCGAAGCAATCTCACTTGAGGCGGCCTCAAATTGCTCGCGATAAGCGTCACTCAGTGCCTCGTTCGCCCAATAGCTCTCCGTATAATTGGGTTCAATAGGTATCGGCCAATTCTCGAATAGGGGCAAATAGAAGCACTCGATTGGCACTCCCCCGCGTTCAAGATCCGCGAATGCTTCCCCCGTCAGCAGAGGCGAAAATCGTTCATCCCATTGGGCCCAATCCATTTTATTACCCTTAATTTTGGGCGCACATCCATCGGATACTCGGCCGTTATGATGATAGGGCAAGCGATTCAAAACCGTTCGATGGCGATGGGCCAAGCGATAATAGTCCATTTCATTTGGCGGCAAGCCATAACAGTTCATCTCGGGGAGGAAACTTAACTCATCAGGGATTTCCAAGTCCCATAGTTGCAATTCTGTTTTCAGTTCGATCGCGGTCTGGTTGAGTCGCAAAGAAAGTTTGCCCTGATGCAATCCTGCAGGCAAGTCGGCGGGCAGGTGCATTTCCAAGTGGAAACAAGCGAATTTGGAATTTTTGTTTTCGAATTCTTCTCCATTGGCCCAACGCGCAAGGGGCACAATGGGATCGCCAAAGAGTCCATCACCTTGGACAATTGGCGCGTACCGCCCCACCGAGATTGGAATCCTCTTTTGGGCATCCTGCAACGTTAAGGTTGCGGTCAGATTTGTCGCGTCGCCATCCCGCACAACCAGTTGCAGGGCAATCCATTCTTTCTTTGCGCCAGCGAGTTTAATTTCGCCGCGTTTAGCCGACCATAAATGATTCTCAACCCAATAACGACTTTCTTTACCAGGAATCAATGTGCCCGTAATCAGATTCACTTTATCCAGTTCGTCGATCACGGCGTATTCCGCGTTACCCATACGCGGCCATTGCAGAGAAACTTCATTCCCATTGGCATTCGCCAGAGAGGGCTGTCGAACAGAATAAGTCCGCTTTGGATTCCAATTCTTCAGATCCGAAACACTCACAGCTATTTTGGCGGATGGTCCCACGTTACCGGCGCGATCGATCGCAGCCACTGAGATTTCGTGCTTCTGCATTGGATTTAAACCCAAATCGCGCAAATGCATTTGCACTTTTTCTCCAGGCTGGGTTGCCTTGGGGACCAAGTATAAAGGCACGCGTTTGCCATTTAGGGTAACCTCAAAACCAAGCGTACCAGCCGAACCTTGATCGGCGGGTGTCGTCCACTGAACCATCGCTTCGCCAGAAGGCATATCTTGGCTATCCCCCTTTAAATCCGTGGGGGTTTTCGGTGGCAATCGATCTTCAACGCCGAGTTCAAAAGTGAAGTAAGGGGCAACACTCGCATTTTGTTGGCGACTAAAAAAATAACGATTCGGAAAATTAAAAACTTCAAACTTATCTCCTGTTCGTTTCCATTCCGATCCCACGTCATCAAAAACTAAAATTCCATCGCTCAAACCGGCGACTCGCGCACCGATCACATCGCGAGATACCTCGATGCTCTGCCAACCTTTTTCGTCCATCTTCCCTGGCTCAGAGGAATTCCACCAAGAATTTCCACTACCCAAAATAACGGAAGTCAAATCACTGCCAGGATAGGACCATGGCACATCCGGAAATTTACGCATCTGAAAGGTCGATGCGCCCTCCTCTTGTCCATATCCGGTCGCATTGCCTTCGATCCACTCGGCCGACACACTGCTGGTGGATATTCGCAGTAAGGGCTTCTTATCGGCCGCGTTCACGTGCAGAAAAGCCCGCTCGATAACTCGTCCCTTTAGCTCGCTGCTATCGAAATCGACGATCGACATCTCTTGATACGATTTAAGCTTCAATCTCGAAGCACCACCGTTGGAACCCAATCTTTCTTGCTCCACGCTTGAAATCCACGTATCGCGATTGACCGGAATTTTTTTCCTGGATACTCCCTGTCTGGGCGACGCGTTCTGCCAACCGAACGCTTCGACTTGCCATCCAAACGAGAAGAAACTGACCCAAAAACCCATGCACAAACACACAATTCGAAGCATGACAAAAAAACCTGTGTTGGGAAAACAAGAGAGGGGATCAAGGGGAGCGGAATCATCGCAATCCGAGGTCTGTATCTTAACAAGATTGTTTCGAATCGTCACCGATTTGTTTATCCGTTAGTTGGCTGCATAATTTTTTCCGGTTAAAATCACCCCTTATGGGTTCGCCGGGTCCTCGAATCAGGCGATCCCTTTTTCCATCCTTTTGCCTCTCTCCGAAAGATGACAGCATGGGTCAAATCTGGCAAAGCCGACAATGGTTGGCAAAATGTTTCATGATGTTGGGAGCGCTGAACGCTTCCGTCTTATTTGCAGACGTCCGCGTCCCAAATATTTTTAGCGATCACATGGTATTGCAGCGCGAAACGACCAATCGTGTCTGGGGTACAGGTGATGCTGGTGAAAAAGTTACGGTGACCATTGGTGATCAGACGGTTGAATCCACAACCGATGGGAGCGGCAAGTGGGAGGTCCAATTGGCTCCTTTGGCTGCAGGTGGTCCCTACGAATTAAAAATTACCGGTAAGAATACAGTCACCATTTCCGATGTCTTGGTAGGTGAAGTTTGGATCTGCTCCGGCCAATCGAACATGCAATGGTCGATTAATGCTTCCTACGATCCCGATTTGGAAAAGCTCGCTGCCAATAATTCGAAAATTCGCATGATCAATTTTCCTCAAGTCGGAAGACAGGAACCTGTTTGGTCACACGACGAGCGAAAATGGACCGTCTGTTCGGCTGAAACCGTCGGTAGCTATTCGGCCGTCGGTTACTTCTTTGGAAGACAGCTGCAGGAAACGTTGGGCGTTCCGATCGGACTGATCAACAATGCGTGGGGAGGTTCAGCCGCGGAGGCGTGGATTCGACGCGACCTATTGGCAGCCGATCCACAATATGCCCCTTTGCTCGAACGCTGGCAGAAAACGGAAGCTCGTTTCGAAGAATTATCGAAGCTCACCGACTCGAGCGAAGAACAGAAAAAAGAATTGAACGGCTTGCGGGGACAAATTAATGGCAACCATCGACCTGGCAATATTTATAATGGCGTGCTGAAGTCCCATTTGGGATACGGCATTCGCGGCGCCATCTGGTACCAAGGCGAATCCAATGCGAGCCGAGCTTATCAGTATCGTGAGCTGTTCCCGTTGATGATCAAGAGTTGGCGCGAGGAATGGCAGCAAGGTGATTTTCCTTTTTACTGGGTCCAACTTGCCGACTTCAAAGCCGAGAAGGCGAATCCTGATGAAAGCGATTGGGCCGAACTACGCGAAGCTCAAACCATGGCGATGAGCAAGCTGCCAAATTCTGGGCAAGCTGTCATCATCGACATCGGCGAAGGCAAAGACATTCATCCTAAAAATAAACACGATGTTGGGCGCAGATTGGCTCGCTGGGCACTTGCCAAAGATTATGGATTGAATCTGGCCTACCATAGCCCTCAGTTCAAATCGGCAGAAAAGAATGGGAACAAAATGATTATCTCCTTCGATTTCGTCAATGGCGGCTGGCGTCCGTTCGATGTCACTGAGCCGATCGGTTTCGCTATTGCTGGAGCCGACAAAAAATTTGTTTGGGCCAAAGCCAAGATTCTTGAAAATGGAACACTTGAAGTTTGGAGCGATGAAATCGCGGATCCCGCAGCCGTTCGTTACGCTTGGGCCGACAATCCTGTTTGCAATATGTTCGATCAAGCCGGATTGCCATTAACGCCCTTCAGAACCGATGACTGGCAGGGCGTCACCGCTGAAAATAAATAAAGTTTTGCCAGCACTTGAGCCTCCAACCGCTCAATCACCCAACTCGCAGAGCTCAAAAAGTTGTGCGAGTTTTTTACTGCGCGGATTCATTGTCCATCGGCAGTGGAATAAATTTCCAACAGAGCGATTTCGGGGGGGCAGCGAAAACGCAAGGGATGCACTCCAGCCAAGCCGCGGCTCACATGCATCAAAGTGGGCTTGCGATAAAAGACGCCAGAGGCAAACTGAGAGCCATACCAACTGGGCGCTACGATCGGTCCTATGAAGGGAAAGCGAATTTGCCCACCATGCGTGTGTCCAGCCAATAACAAATCGACGTTTTGTCGCTGCGCCCAATCGATCGCATCCGGCGAGTGGGCCAAAGCTAGCCGAAAGATTTTCGTCCGGTCACCTGCAAAGCCTTCCGAGGTAAGCCCATGCTCAGGATGAACTGATGGATCTGAAGGGCGAGCCAAACTTGGCTCTCGCCCAAACCAGGGAACTTCATGTCCGGCCAGCAGAACTCTGTGCCCATGAATCTCGATCTCCAAGGATCGACCACCTAGATCAATCCACCCAGAGCGACTCATTGCCGCTCGGACTAATTCCGGGTCAGCGATCCGTTTATCATGATTACCGAGCACAAAATAGCAGCCGTGGGTTGCGCGAAATTCGCCCAACAATTCTTCGATCCACGGTAGGCACTTCGCTTTGTCGATGATGTCCCCTGTGATGGCAATCATATCCGGCCGGAGGCTGAGAAGTTCCTCAAAAGCTCTCCGATAAAATTCAGGGGATAACTGACCGGTGAAGTGAAGATCTGAAATATGTCCAATCCGGAATCCATTCAAATAATCGGGCCAGGTCGGCAACCAAAGCAGTTTCCGTATCGAATGCAATTGCAGAATGCCGTTGCCGGGAATCCTGGCAAGCCTGCGAGTCAGAATCTTTTGGCATAAATCACGTCGCTGAGCGTTCAAGTCGATTTTCTGTAAAGCTTGTGAGCCTATCAGTTGCTTGGGTGGGATTAAATAAAAACGCGAGTAAAGCCACAGCGGCCCGATGCAGGCAACCACCGCTAAGCAAAAGAGTCCATAAACGACTGAAGGTGCGGCCGATGCGGAAAACCAAGTTCCATCGATGAGCCAGTTCCAGATCGATCGATGATAGAGAGCGCCGAAAATGAGCGGGAGCAAAAAAGTGATCGGCAGGAAAATACCGCGCTCGAAAAACTTGACCAATGGACGTGGTAAACCTGTCGCATTGATTCGGTTATAAGCAAAAACCCACCAACCACAGTGGCCCAAAATGACCCCGAAGAGCATCAAAACTCGCGCTAAACCTTCCATCCCGAGTGAGCCATTTTTCTAGGCATGCTGTGGTTGATGATTATCGATGATGGTCTCGACAACCGAGATTAATTGATCGAGCCTGAAAGGTTTGTACAAGATGGCTTTCGAATGCAAACCGGCCTGGCGGGCTTTCACGATACTGTGGCCGGGGTCATACCCAAAGCCGGTCATCAGAACCATCGGCACCGGTTCGAGGATATTCTTCAGTCGCAGCATCAACTGATATCCCGAATAATCGGGCAAGCGAATATCTGAAATAATGACATCGTACGCGGCATCAGTTCCCGCGGCCTTCACCATCATCACGGCTTCATCTCCATGATGTGCGGTTTCGACCGTACAACCGTAACGCTCTAAAAGTCCATGTGCATCATTGCGAACTTGTTCATCTTCATCCACAACCAAAATTCGTCTGCCCCGAAGCTTGGCGTGCTGCTCCAGCGTGCAACCGACGGGAACCGCTTCGACCGGCGCCATCTTTTGGCCCACTTGCTGAATAACTCGTTTAATGTCTCGCGCGTTTTTCAAAATTCGCTGCAGACGCTGCACAACATCCGGATCATGGCCAATGTAACGCTCCATCACATTGACCGCATCGAGCAAAATATCATCCACCGGGAGTGCCACCGCGCTGTGAATCGCTTCGCAACTTTCCTGAGCCGCATTGGTTTTTTGGGCCACCAGAAGTTCAAGCGTATTGAGAGACATCGCGATATCGCGGGCAAATATCTCAAGGAACTGGCGGTCCGAATCGTTAAAAGCGTGACTCTTTGGACTTTCGATATTGATCGTACCGATCACCGTGTCGTGCAACAAAATGGGAACGGTGAGTGAACTGGCTGCGCCATCAAAGGCTTGCAAATATAGAGGATCTCGACGGGTTTCCTGACAAAGATAGCTTGTTCCTGTTGAGGCCACATAGCCCGTTACACCATTGCCTTGCGGGCAAGCAAATAGTTTTCGATCCGCTGCTTCTTGATCAATTCCCACCGATAACAGTGGGATGAGATTGCCGGTGGATTGTTCAAGCAATCGAATCTCGATCACATCGACATTTAGGAGGCTATGGGTGTAATGTCGAATATTGTCCTTCAATAACTCGATTCGCTGATCCACTCCCATCTCAAAGATCTCATCCGGTTTGAGATCCGCCAGCTTGCTCCCTGCCTTGTGGATAGCCGCCAACTTCTGCTGCTGAAAAACCTCGGCAGTCACATCATTGAGCGTGATCACCAAATGAACAACGTCATTTTGTCTAAGCAACGGTGAGACATAAATTTGGAAAAACCGATTGTCGGCGGTGTGAAGCGTATTGCTGCAGGCTGTTCGCGCGGCCGCAGCAGTTTGCAACGGACATCCCTCAGAACCGATCAATTCGGGTTGTCCAAGTGCCTGATAAAAATCGGCATGCAACAGTCCAACAGGAAACAACTGCTGCAAAAATTCATTGGCCCACAACACTTTGAACTGGGCATCGACCAAGGCAACACCGTCAGGCAAAGCATTCAGTACCCGCTCGCTCTCCAGAACTGCCTCACTCTTTCCCTGATTGGGCTCAACGCCTGTTAAAAACAAACCTAGATGAGGTTCGCTTTGAAGTGACACCCAAGCTTCCAGCGGTGAATCGACACGCTCCCAATCGACACCAGCTTCCAACCATTGTCGGATCGCTTCGGGCGTCGAAGAGGAGTGGATCGGAGCCGTTAGCGTCACCTCGTGTTGAGTGACTTCGCTCCCAGAGGCAGCGGACTGAAGTGTTGCAGGAATTTGGGATGCTGGATTTTGGGCTGATGCACCTTGTCCCATTTCACCCGAGGACAAGCCACTGGGAGTTCCATCACACGGTGTTGCGACACCGCCGGGTGTAACGGCGTTTGATTGTGAGCGTTGGGTGTCAACCCAGAGCACTTTGGGCTTCGCGGACAAGCCATTGCTCCCTGCATTCAAGGAAAGAGCGCCGATCGTCGGCACTAAGTTTTGGAGGATATCGGATTATAGACTCCAAATGCGGTAGGAGCAATGTCGACCGTTGGGGATTCCCGTGGGGCATTCCAAGAAGCGACCTGAGTCTTCAGAATTTGGGTCTGTGGACGACAGACCGCTTAGGACAACTAGTCCTCTTCGCGGAAAAAGCCCGCGTGATCAAATCCGTACTGCCGGAATTCGGCCATCCACCATTCAGGGAGGCGCGCAGAATTTCTCAAATATTTCCCAATAGCAGCCCTTCCATTTGGGTGTGTGGTGGGTAAACTCTAGGCCGGTACATTCCTCTCATGTCACCCAGTTTACCAAGCCCCTTCAAACGTTTTTTTCGAAACAAACAGCCCAATCCCTAATTGAAATATTGGGGAACTTAAGCTGTTCAAGTAATTCAAGAGGTTTGCGTTGACTTTCGTGAGCACGGATTTACAGTCGAGAGTCCTTATTTTTTTGGATGTTATGCGGTCAGCTTGATCGCTCGAATACGCGTTGTTGTTGAGGCCGTCCCGGCCGAAGATTTTTCTTAGGAGCATTTGAAAATGCGGAAGTTTTTTGTTCTGTTCGGGTTGGTCGCAACGATGAGTGCTGCCAATCTTTCTGCTGCAGATTGCGGCGGATGTGGTGGTTGTGGTGATTGTGGTTCTGGCGCTGCGACTCCAGCCCCATGCGGTGACGCTGCTTCGGGATGCGGCACAGCAGCGCAGTACGTTGAAAAGACGGTGTATGTTCCTCAGTACGTTACCGAAAAGAAAATGGTAACGGTCACCGAGTACCAAACCCAAGAGAAGACACGCACCTACACTGTGACCAAGCAAGTTCCAGTTGTTGAAGAAAAGACCGAAGAGTATACCGTTTTGGTTCCAAAGACCGAGCAGAAGACCGAAGAATATACGGTCCTCGTTCCAAAGACCGAAATCAAGACTGAAACCTACAAGGTTTTGGTTCCTCACACCAAGCAAGTTGAGCAGACCTACACGGTTCGCGTTCCCAAGTACGAAACCGTTGAGCAGACCTACAACGTACGAGTACCGGTTTATCACGATGTGGTTCAGGACTACACCGTTTGCGTGCCAGTCACCGCCGAAGTGGACCAGACCTACACCGTGAACGTACCTCACACCGAAACCAAGAACGGCGTCCGCAAGGTTTGCCGCTTGGTTCCAACCACCACCTACAAGACCGTTACCAAAGATTGCGGTCACTACGAAAACCAACTGGTTGAAGTTCCAGCTTGTGGATCTTCGGCTCGAGGTTGCGGTGGTTGTGGCGATTGCGGTGGCTGTGCAACTCCAGCAACCACCACTGTTTGCCGCAAGGTTTGGGTTAGCAACGTTGTAACAGAACAAGTTCCTGTCACAACTTGCGAACGTCAGGTCACCGAAGAGCCTTACACCTACACGGTAACGGTTTGCAAACCAGAAACTCATACCCGCAAAGTCAAAGTGACCAAGTATGAGCAACAAACCAAGCAACGAACTGTTAAGGTTTGCAAGTACGAAACACAAACCAAGACCCGCCAGGTTCAGGTTTGCAAGTACGTTGATGAAACCAAGACCCGCACGGTTAACGTAACCGAGTGCGTTGCTGAAGAGAAGACCCGAGAAGTTAAGCACACCGTTTGTGTTCCTGAGAAGAAGACACGAACCATCAACGTTACCACCTGTGTTCCTGAAAAGAAGACACGAACCTACAAGGTAACAACCTGCAAAACTGAAACCGAAGAAAAGACCGAAACCTACAAGGTTAGCGTTCCCGTTCAGGTTCAGAAGGAAATCGATGTGACGGTTTGCAAAATGGTCGCTCAGACCGTTACCGTTCCAGTAAGCAGCAGCAATGGTTGCTCGACTTCAAGCCGCGGTCGATTGTTCGGCGGTTTGTTGAACCGAGGTGGTCTCCGCGGCAAGAGCTGCGGTGGCTGCGAAGTCGCTTCGAGCTGCGAAGCTGCTCCAGCTGCAAGCTGCGGCGGTTGCAACTAATTAGATCTTAGATCAAGACTTGATCTGAAATGAAAGAGTAAAGGGTCGTGATCTCAAGTCACGACCCTTTTTATTTTGTTCAACGGCTTGCACAGCCAAAAATGTTGCACCAAACTGTCGCTCGAAACCATTGCTCTCGCGAGTCTCATCTGGCTAAGTGGAATCTTCGCTCAAGACTTGCCATCTTGCGGGAAATACTTGGCAACCATTTTGCGAAGGTAGGCCAGCGATTCGGCCATTTCCTCTAAGCCATTCATACCATCTTCGATACTGATCCAGCCGTTGTATTTGTGCTCGGATAGAATTCGAAAGATCGATTCATAATCATTGAGTCCCTTACCGGTCACTCCATGCTTCAGGAACTGCGGATAACCGACCGTTCCATCCTCAAGCCTTAATTCATCCAGCGTCTTGCCTGGCAGCAAGTAGCGATCGCTGGCGTGCATACTCACAACGCGTGGCGCAACTTTCTTGAGAAGCTCAACCGGATCGTCGCCTGCAACCACAGCGTTAGAAGGATCGTACTGGACGCCAAAGTATTTCGTTTCGGGAATCGCCTCCAGCAGCTCCAAGAAGACATCCATTTTTTGGGCAAATTCCGGATACTTCCAATGCCCATCCTTGTAATGATTCTCGAGTCCCAGAACGACGTCCAGTTCCTTGGCCAAAGGAAGGCAGGCTTCAATGCACTCGCTGACCCAGGCGATCCCCTGTTTGCGTTCAACCTCAGGATAGCGTTGACCGCTGAGCACTCGGCAAACCACTCCTGGCCCACCGATGATTCTTGCTGCCCTAATCATGGCCTGCTGCTTGGCTACCGCTTCGACTCGAGAAGCCGCATCGGGATTGGTGAAATCCGGAGAACAGCACAGCATCGGAACGACACGCCCGGTCGCCTCGACAGCCTCTCGCACCTCGTTCAAATAACGCTCCGAAAGACTGGTAAAAAATCCTTCATACATTTCCAATCCATCGCAATCCAACTGTTTCGACATCTCGATCCAATCAAAGACGCTCATCGTCCGGTCGAAACTAATGACTTCCAAATAGCATTTGGGAAAAGCCGAAATGCGCACACTCATGAGGTTATACCTTGAAGGAGACAAAAAGGATGAAAGGACAACAATGGTTAAAGAGTGCTATCCACCTGGATCACCGCTTTGGCGATTGAACCGTGATGCATGGTTTCAAAAGCATCGTGCCATTGTTCTAATCCCCAAACGCCGCCGAGAATTTTTTGGATCGGAATCTGTCCGCTAGCCAGAAGAACCAGAACGCGTTCCCAAATAGGCCAATTATGACTGAAGCTTCCCTGCAGTCTCACATTCTTTTGCACCAGCGGATCGAGCGAAAAGTTTACCGGCGCTCTACCCCAGCCGACCTTGCTGATCCAACCGCTAGGCCGCACGATATCTACGGCTGTTTTCAGTGTTGCCGAAATGCCGGCAGCATCCACTACGCCTTCCACTCCCAAGCCGTCGCGAGATTTGGCCCATTCCTCGACTCCACCCACCAAAGCCTGGCAACCGATTTCGCGAGCGATCGCTAAGCGGGCCTCATCGCGGGGAATTCCTGCAACGGCAACCTCAGCACCACGCAACTTGGCGATAGCCGCACACAGCAAACCGATTGGACCTGGTCCCAATACGACCACACGATCGCCGGGAAGTATATCGACGTTTTGTGCAACCGCGTTAAAGGCGACGCAACATGGCTCAGTCAACGCGGCAAACTTCAGCGGAAGAGCATCGGGGACGCGATGCAAACATCGAGCAGGTACACGTACAAATCGTGTCATCGCTCCATCGACACCGTAACCAAACCCCTTGCGGGTCGGATCGAGATTGTAAAGCCCTTGTCGACTCATCGGATTGTTCGGATCGATGATCGCCGCAGTCTCGCTGACCACTCGATCCCCTTCCTTCCAGCCCACCACTCGAGACCCAACAGCCGCGATGCGACCTCCAAATTCATGCCCCAAGATCACCGGATAATTCACGGGCCAAGAATGCTCGGCCGTCCATTGATGCAAATCCGAACCACAAACTCCAACAGCCCCAACTTGCAATAGCACATCATCGTCACCGATCACGGGCATTGGGACTTCACGCAATTCGACACAATGGGGCTCATTTCGAAAGTTAACAACAGCAGGTTGCAATGCAGTGACCACGTTACGTCCTAATCCAAATAGTGCTTAAGTTATTTCTTGCCGACCGGCACATCGCCATAATTGTGGACAGCTTGACAGATCTGCCGCAATACCTCTTCCAAATCGCCACCGGCACGCTGGAAACGATCCGCATCGATGGCCAACGGCGCGCCGATCACAACCAGCGGTGCCCCATACTTGGGCGTATCGATCGCTTGCTGGATGCTTAATCCACCCACCGCTTGAACTGGTACCGTTACCGCTGCTACGACTTCCTTTAATTGATCCAGTGGAGTGGGGGCCTTTTCGCCGCGAGCTGCAATCCCGCGACGCTCGTCATAGCCAATGTGATGGATGATGTAGTCGCACCCCAAATCCTGGCACCATTTCGCCGCAGAAACCATGTCCGGACAACCAAGGTTATCTCCCATAACCCCAACGTTATAGTCTTTCCCAGCCTTGGCCACACAACGCAATGTCTCCTCGTGAGCCCGGGCCATCACCACGACGTGAGTTGCCCCTGCCTTCGCCATCATTTCCGCTTCCAAGTAGCCGCCATCCATCGTCTTCAAATCGGCAACGATCGGAACCTCGGGGAACCTCGCTCTCAATTCGCGAACCGACCTTAATCCCTCAGCTAAAATCAGTGGAGTCCCTGCCTCCAACCAATCCACGCCAGCCCGCAACGCCATCTCGGCCGTCGCAATGGCTTCCGCTAAGTCGGTGACATCCAGCGATATTTGAACGACGGTTTTCACGATGCAAGACTCCTGTTGGACCATGGGGAGATGACATTCAAACGGAACGGCTTCCGCTGATAAAAAACTTTTTACAAAAAACTTTTACAAAAAAACCTCGGCGAACTAAAGTTCGCCGAGGTCACTGAGTTTAAGGGGTGAATGACGGGGGTCGAACCCGCGACAACTGGAGCCACAATCCAGTGCTCTACCAACTGAGCTACATCCACCATCCAAACACCACAAACCGCAGAAGTCACCCTATCGAGCGTCCCTCACACGGAACTGCGCTCCGATTTCTGCCAGAAATCCAAATGTAATCTTCTCGAATCCGATCGTCAACGCGCGCTGGAAAAACAGCCGCGACTATTCGGCTCTGTCAGCTCAACTATGAATACTCTTATAGCGAAACCGTCGAGGTTCGTCCTCTTTGATGCCCAAACGTTCGCGGCGTTGCTCCTCATACACTTGATAGTTTCCCTCGCACCAATGGACGTAGCCATCCCCCTCAAAGGCCAAGATGTGCGTTGCCACGCGATCGAGAAACCAGCGATCGTGACTGATCACCACCGCACAACCAGCGAAGTTGATGATCGCTTCCTCCAAAGCTCTTAAAGTATCGACGTCCAAATCGTTTGTCGGTTCGTCCAAGAGCAGCAAATTACAACCTTTTCGAAGCAGTTTGGCCAAATGCACTCGGTTGCGTTCGCCCCCAGACAAATCGCCCACTTTTTTCTCTTGATCAGGTCCACGAAAATTGAATCTCGAAACATAGGCTCGAGCATTGATCTTACGACCGCCCATTTCCAGCAGATCGTTACCGCCGCTGATTTCCTGATAAACGCTGTTATCCCCTTTCAACGAATCTCGATTTTGATCGACGTAACCGAATTCTACCGTCGGCCCCACCTTCATCGATCCACCATCGTTCTTTTCTTGTGTGGTCATCAAGCGGAACAGCGTCGTCTTACCAGCGCCGTTAGGACCGATGACACCCACGATTCCACCGGCGGGTAACCTGAAGGAAAGGTCTTCAAAAATGAGCCGATTGCCATAAACCTTTTTGAGTTTATCGGCTTCGATAACCAACTCGCCCAAATGCTTGCCGGGTGGAATTTGAATTTCAAGCTCTTCGGGTCGTTCCTCAAATTGCTCTGAAGCAAGTTTTTCGTAAGCTGCCAAGCGCGCTTTGCTTTTGGCTTGTCTAGCTCGCGGTGCCATGCGAATCCATTCCAACTCACGGGCCAACGTTTTCTGTCTCGCCGCGGCTTGCTTTTGTTCCAATTGCAAACGTTTCTGTTTCTGCTCCAGCCACGAAGAATAGTTTCCCTCCCACGGGATACCCTGGCCGCGATCCAATTCCAAAATCCATTTGGCTACGTTATCCAAAAAGTATCGATCGTGGGTCACCGCCACCACGGTGCCTGGGTACTGAGCCAAATGCTGCTCCAGCCATTGAATCGATTCGGCATCCAAATGGTTGGTGGGCTCATCGAGCAGCAGTAAGTCGGGTTGCCGAATCAGAAGTTGGCACAGTGCAACTCGGCGTCGTTCGCCCCCAGAGAGTTTGGTGACATCCGCATCACCGGGAGGAAGATTCATCACCGACATCGCCAGTTCGACTTGCCGATCTAAATCCCACAGGTTAGCCGTATCGATGACATCTTGGAGTTTCGCCATCTCATCGCACAGTTTTTGCATTTCATTGTCGTCGGTGACCTCACCGAGCTTCATCGATATTTCGTTATACCGATCAAGAATCGCACGTCGCTCCGCGACCGCTTCAGCCACATTCCCTTGTACATCTTTGTTGGGATTCAATTGCGGCTCTTGCGAAAGATAACCGACCGAAAAACCGGGAGTCAGGCGAGCCACTCCATCAAAGTTCTTATCGACTCCTGCCATGATTCGCAGCAGCGTGCTTTTACCTGAACCGTTACTACCCAGCACACCGATTTTGGCACCAGGGTAAAAGGCCAACCAAATGTCCTTAAGAACTTCTTTTTGACCATGCTTTTTGGTCAAGTGCTCGATTGTGTAAATGTATTGTCGACTCATAGCTTACTATTCCCACTCGATCGTGGCTGGTGGTTTGGAACTGATGTCATAACAAACGCGATTGACACCGCGTACTTCGTTAATAATACGAGTGCTAATTCGTCCTAACAAATCATAAGGCAAGCGACTCCAATCGGCAGTCATGAAATCGTCCGTATTGACAGAGCGGATAACTACAGCGCTATCATAGGTTCTTGCATCTCCCATCACTCCGACACTTTGGACCGGCAATAGAACTGCGAATACTTGCGAGGTTTGCCGATAAAGGCCTGCGTTGCGGATCTCTTCCAATAATATTTCATCGGCATCGCGAAGTATATCCAAACGCGGTTTGGTAACTTCGCCCAGACAGCGAACTGCCAGACCGGGCCCAGGAAAAGGATGCCGCCACACCAAATGCTCGGGCAATCCTAGTTCAATGCCCAAGCGTCGCACTTCGTCCTTGAACAAATCTCGCAACGGCTCAACCAATTCGAACCCCAATTGCTCAGGCAGCCCACCCACATTGTGATGTAGTTTGATCGTAGCGGCTGGTCCATCCGGTGCGGCGCCGCTTTCAATCACATCCGGATATAACGTCCCTTGTGCCAAATATTTGGCATCCTTAATCTTCTTCGCTTCATCCTTGAAGCACTCGATAAAGTCGTGACCGATGCGCCGTCGTTTTTCCTGCGGATCAACAATTCCAGAGAGCGAACCGAGAAAGCGAGATTCACCCTGAACCACGTGCAGGTCGGTTTGAAAGTGGTTTGTAAATTCGCCGATCACTGCTCGTTGTTCGTCTTTTCGCAACAGACCGTTATCTACCAAAATGCAAGACAATTGAGAGCCGATGGCACGATAAAGCAAGGCGGCGGTAACCGCACTATCCACTCCGCCTGACAACCCGCAAATCACACGGTCCTTTCCAATCCGCTCTCGCATCGAGTCGATCGCGTGAGTCGCGAAATCGCCAATATGCCAGGTACCTTCACAATGGCAAATCTTGTACAAGAAATTATGCAGCAATGCATTTCCCAGCGGAGTATGCGTTACCTCAGGATGGAATTGCAAACCGTAGATGGGCTTCGACTCGTGCTTCATCGCCGCATACGGACAAGTCGCCGTCTTGGCAATCGCTTGAAAACCTTCCGGCAATTCGACTACTTTGTCTCCATGGCTCATCCAAACTTCTATATCATCGGGAAGCCCATCGGTGAGGCCATTTTTTCCGAAGACTTCACAGCTCGCTCGACCGAACTCGCGATGCGGTGAATTCTGAACCTCCCCACCCAACATGTGGCAGGTGAGCTGCATTCCATAACAAATGCCGAGAAGGGGAATGCCTAAGTCCAGAATTTCTCGATGGCAACGCGGCGAACCTTTTTCGTAAACGCTCGATGGGCTGCCAGAGAAGATGATGCCCTTGGGTTGCCGGCGCGCGATCGCCTCTAGCGAAATATCTGCTCGAACGATTTCGCAGTAGACATTGTGCTCCCGAACCCGGCGTGCGATCAACTGCGCGTACTGCGAACCGAAATCGAGAACCAATATGCGTTCATCGTTCATCTTCAGGAACTCCCACTCATACTCATGAAGGCCCGAATCAAGGCCCGGAGAATCCCGAATTGTAAACCGCAATGATAAAAATCAATAGGACTCCCTTGCCATCTCTCCCCAAAACCGTATTGCACTAGCGATTGCCCAGCGGAACAAACGGGCGAATCGTCGGCCCTGTGTAGATCTGACGCGGACGACAGATTTTCTTGCCGGGCGAACGATGCATTTCCAACCAGTGAGCAATCCAACCTGGCAATCGACCCATGGCAAACAGCACCGTAAACATTTGCTCCGGAATTCCCATCGCCCGATAAATCACTCCTGAATAGAAATCGACATTGGGATAAAGTTTGCGTTCGACAAAATAAGGATCCTTTAATGCCACTTCCTCAAGCTGTTGGGCAACGTCGAACAAGGGATCTTTCAAGTGCAATTTGCCCAGCAATCGATCGCAAGCCGCTTTGATGATTTTCGCCCGAGGATCATAGTTTTTATAGACGCGATGGCCAAAACCCATCAACCGGAAATTGCTCTTCTTATCTTTCGCCATGTCCACATATTTTTTGACGTTCCCGCCGTCGTCCGCGATTTGTTGCAGCATCTGCACACATGCCTCGTTCGCTCCGCCGTGCAGCGGTCCCCACAACGCACAAATTCCCGCAGAAATCGATGCAAAAAGATTCGCGTTGGAGGACCCAACCATGCGCACAGTCGATGTACTACAGTTCTGCTCATGATCGGCATGAACGACCAAAAGCAAATTCAAAGCCGAAACAAAATCAGGATCTGGCTCATAGGGCTCACTGGGAACAGCGAACATCATCCGCAAGAAGTTCTCGCAGTAACCAAGACTATTTTGCGGGTAAATAAATGGCTGTCCTGTGTGCTTCTTGAAACTGTAAGCAGCTATGGTGGGCAATTTTGCCATCAGCCGATGAATCGAAATGGAAATCTGGTCCGGGTTGTGAACGTCCAAGGAATCCTGATAAAAGGTCGACAATGCCCCCACCACCGAAGACAAGATCGCCATCGGATGCGCATCTCGCGGAAAGCCATTATAAAAGCTTCGCATATCCTCATGCAGCATCGTGTGACGACGAATGCTCTCTTTGAAATCCTCAAGCTGGGACTTATCGGGCAGCTCTCCATAAATCAACAGATAGCTGATTTCCACAAAATCGCAGTGCACTGCCAATTCTTCGATCGGATATCCTCGATAACGGAGAATACCTTTGTCCCCGTCCAAGAAAGTGATATCGCTCGTCGTCGCCCCGGTGTTGACATAACCTTCATCCAAGGTCACATATCCGGTGTTCTTCAGCAGAGCAGAAATATCAAGCGCTTTCTCATTTTCGGTTCCTTGAATCACCGGAAATTCGAAACTCTGATCCTCCAAAGTCAACCTGGCACTCGGGAGCGATTGATTTCCTTTGGAACTGGTATTGGACATGAGTTCGAACTCCAAACGATCTTGGAAGGGATAGCCGAGGCGGTAGACACTCGAAGCATGCATCATTCGCACGCAGCAGTGTATTCGGTTAGACGATTATCGACAATTGACCCTAGGCTAACTTTGGAACTGGTATTTGGATTCTGAACCTCAGTTCTTCGCAGAATGCGACACGACGTGAACCTTTGTCCCCATCGGTGGTAGTTCTGCGAAAAGATGGGCAAGTTGCAACTCAAAAATCTTCTCGCTCCGGCGACATCTTAGCGATTTGAGCCTGGTCGACCAGAAAATGAGCCAAGTACTTTTTCTCAGCAACTCTCATCTGCTGCCGCAAAGCGGGTTGCACATCGTCTAGCCCCACCAAATGCAACATGCCGTGAATCACGTAAAGCAGCAATTCATCTTCGGCTCCCCACCCCCCCTCATCCGCTTCACGAATCGCCGTGTCCGCACTTACTAAAATCTCTCCCTCGAGCTCTCCTTGCTCTGCCAGGAAAACAAAACTGATCACGTCGGTTGGATAATCGTGCTGCAAATGCTCTCGATTGATTTGGTGAATCGCCCGATCGTCCACGATCACGATGTCCACTTCGCCGGCTTGAAATCCATGGTCCTTCGCGATTCGCTGCACCACAGCCTTTAAGCGGGACTCATCCACGCGAAGAGCCGTTTGCCTATCCTGGATATCAATTTCGAGCATGTCGATGGCTTAAAGTGGATTCTGTGGGACTCGGTTTTTTAGAATGGGGACGACTAGGCTGTTTGTTGCCCAGGATATTTGAGTCGACCGTGATAGATCGCCGTGAGGCTTTTGACCAAGCTCTGTTTGACCAGACCGAGCTGGCTCAACGTCATACCGCACTCTTCAAACTGTCCATCCAAAAGTCTTTTGGTGGCAATATCATTGACAAGGTTCTGCAATCGGGCCGATGTCGGCTCAACTAAAGTTCGCGAAGCGCTCTCCACTGCATCCGCCAACATCAACACTGCCGCTTCCAACGACTGCGGCTTCGGACCAGGATAGCGGAATCCATGCTCGGAGACCTCTTCGCCATTGGGATCTTCTTCCGACTTTTTGGTCGCTTGACGGAAGAAATATTCCACAAGTGTCGTCCCGTGATGCTGTTCAATAAAGTCAATAATGGGCTGTGGCAAACGATATTGACGAGCCAAGTCCGCTCCATCTTTCACATGGGCAATAATCACCAGAGTACTCATCGCTGGCTGCAAGGAATCGTGCCGATTGCCTCCGCTTTGATTCTCTACAAAATAGGTAGGCTTAAACATTTTCCCGATGTCATGAAAATAGGCACCTACTCGAGTTAACAGACCATTGCCACCTATCGCTTCGGCAGCCGGCTCGGCAATAGCGGCCACGTTAATCGAATGGTTAAACGTGCCAGGGGCCCGCTGAGCAAGTTGCCTAAGCAGAGGATGAGCGGTGTCGCCAAGTTCCAGCAAACTTAAATCGGTCTGCACACCAAACAGCCGCTCCACAATTGGCAATAGTCCCGTCATCAGTAAGCAAGCGGTCATGACATAGATTGCATAGCGGCCCGCTTCGGCAACCAGTTGTGTAAGCAAACCGAGAATCATTGAGCCCGATATCGAATTGTTATCAATACCTGGAACCATATCGACAGTTTGACCAACCATGACCCCAACGCCCAACAACGTTGTCGCGGTGATTGCGGCTGTTCCAAAGCCGACATATATCAGCCGCGTGCGACTGCGTATCCTTCCCAGAAACAAAATGGCCGAACAAGCGGCTGCCCCCAGTACGACCAGTGAATCGGAACCCTGGCCTAAAGCGAGCGTGATGGTAATGATCATGGTAGTTAACAGCACCAGAGCAAACGGCCGACCATAGGCAATTGTCGCAGTGATTGCACCAATAACTATGGGAATCACTTCAGCCCGCCACGCATCACTGGCAGCACACCAACATCCCCAACAAACGACAAAGACCAATAACATCAATCGAATAAATCGACCGGTGTCTCTTACTAAACTCAGATCGTATTGGAAATAGATGTATACACCCAAAAGCAAATACATCGCCGCCAGCATGCCAAAAAAGGAGATCAATCGAATCAATCGCTCGCTTAATGGCAAATGGCTAATCCAAGCATTGTGCTCCTGTTTGAGCAATTCCAATTCGGCAACTCCCAGCGGTTTACCTCCAGCAGCCAATACGCTTTCGCCAGGCAAGTAAGGTGTGGTGATTGGCGGTAAGCCTTCCAGAACCTGCTTACGAATCGACTCGCTCAAAGCGCTATCATAACGCAACGTAATCGGCAGACCTATTTCGGATACGAAATTGAACACCATCGAACCGACTAACTCCGATTTGGAAGCTGGAAAGGTTCGCTTAATCTCGTTTCTCAAATTGCTCAATAAAGTTTTCTTCACTTCGGGAATTCGAACACTGGCGACTTCGACCACCCGCGCTTCATCAACTTTATCACCGATGTAGACCTTGATTTTTTCTTGATTCCCTTTAGCCAAGTCATGTGACAACAAATCCAGCAGTCCGTTTTCCTCCAACGGTTGAAAGACTGCTTTCATGGTTTGGTCGAACTTGTCCAGTTGCTTATCTTCCAACAGCATCTCTCGAATGGCGATCAAGGATTCCTTAGGATCGATTTTCTCACTCGCTTTTGAATTCGCAAAAAGACCCAGTGCCTTAAGAACTTTGGAATTGAGATTTCCTAAATCGATATCTTCGTCATTCGGATTGGTCTGCTCCATCAGCGCGAAGACAGCATCCTTCAGCGCCGCCCTCAACTGCGTGAGAGGCTGTGGCCTATTCTCATAAAAGTTTAGTATCTCTTGACTTTTCTGGGTGACATTCGCCTGCGTTTTTACTTTATCAACGACCTCAAATCGAACGCGGGCAATGATGGCTCGCGGCGGTATATAGCCGGTACGATACGCGAAGGTCGGTTCCCAACCTTGCATGATGAAGGCCAACGCAATTGCTACTCCCGACGCAATGGCAAATCGAAGTAGAGAGGGAGTCGTGATCACGACGTCGAGCCAACGACGCCAGCGTGGCTGTTCAGAGCTTAAGGCGGCAACCCGTTCACTGCGAGTTCGAATGCTCGAGCTAGAATTGGACATTGAATTGCCTTGAAGGGACTCCTAAATTCGTCTTCAACGGGGCATATTTAACGACCACTCGATCCGCTCCTCGGCCCCGGATCGTACGCCCGCACAATCTGTTGTACCAATTTATGGCGGACAATATCACCCTCTCCTAGCTGTACAAAACCAATTCCTGGAATTCCCGACAAACGATGAACCGCATCATTCAATCCACTCGTAACTCCAGCAGGCAAATCGACTTGCGACACATCACCTGACACGACAATCTTCGAACCCTCCCCCATACGAGTTAGGAACATCTTCATCTGAGCGACCGTCGTGTTTTGCGCTTCATCCAAAATAATGAATGCCTGATTCAAGGTCCGCCCTCGCATGTAAGCCAGCGGAATCACCTCGATCACATCCTGCTCCATATAGAACTTTACCTGATCATAATCCACCATCTCGTTAAGAGCATCCAACAATGGGCGGAGATAGGGGTTCAGTTTGGCCTGCATATCGCCTGGGAGAAACCCAAGGCTTTCTCCGGCTTCAACAGCTGGGCGGACCAAAACGATTTTGCGGATTTGGCGGGTTTTAAGCGCTTCAACCGCCGCTGCAACCGCGAGGTAGGTTTTTCCGCAACCGGCAGGGCCGATACAGAAAGTCATGTCGTGCTGGCGGATCGCAGCGACATACACAGTCTGCCCTTCAGTTCGGGGACGAATTTTTCGCACCGGATGCGCGATAGCCAGTTCATCCCTTATCGGCGTGATCTGCACTCCCGTCACCGTGGCAATTGCTAAATTGACATCTTCGCGCGATATTTGCCCCTTGCTGGCCAATACCTGAGTCAAGCGTTCCAGTACCTCGATCGCCTGCTTGACCCCCGTCTCGCTTCCAGAGAATCGCACCTGTCCATCGCGAAATGTGACTGCGACGCCCAGTTGATTCCTCAGCAGTCGAAGATGCTGATCCTGCGGACCAAACAACTGTGGAGCGACCGCTGGATCCACCAAACTGACCGATGCTTCCGTCGTCATGCTTCCTCGATTCTTGAAATGCTCGCCAAGCCGCGTTTCAAACCGTGTATCCTTTGCAGAGGAAATAAGATTCACCCCATCCTGAAATTATTCGAGCTATTTCGCTGACAATAAAGGAAAAAAAACGGTCCGACGGTCTGGTTTTCGGCAGAAAAAAACAATTACGCTGCCTGTGGCACCAATCCTGCCACCACCCCCAGAAATCCGATCACGGCCGTCGGGAGAAGCGAATCGGTTACATCCCATATCCCACCCATCCCTGGAAGCAGGTGCCCGCTGTCCTTGCTCCCAACGTCTCGTTTAATCACCGATTCGGTCAAGTCACCCACCAAACCGGTAACCGTTAATAAAATCGCTAGCAAGATGGGCCCCCATTGCCCCAAATCTCCCCACTCGGTCGGCTGCATCCATGGAACAAAGTAGACAAAGTACCCCCAACTCCCCAGCCCAGCGAACAGAAATCCTCCCACGAATCCTTCCCACGTTTTTCCAGGACTGATCTGAGGACAAAGCTTGGTCCGCCCCATTAATTTGCCCGTAACGTACGCTCCAATATCAGCCAACTTGGTTACTGCGATAATGCCCACTAAGGTCAACAACGCCCACTGTGATGCCGGTTGCATTCGTAACACCACCCAGAAACTACAACATCCTCCCGCGTAAAGTACCACCAATCCACCGATACTTATCCGCTCGAGCGTTTTGCCATCCTTGGAATAATGGACCATGTGGAATGCGGACAATCCAAACAAGGCAACCGGCACTGCGATTCCCGGCCAACCGGCGATTCCTACCGGGCAATCGGCCGGATAGGCTGAACCGCTAAAGCCCCAAAACAACGGCACACTGGCAACTAGATAGACCGCCCCCACCGCAACCAAGATTGCAGGCCGCGAGAGAGTGTGACCACCGTGCAATGCCAACTTGGTGAACTCCGACGCAGTTGCCAATGCCGCATAAAGCCCCAAAGGCCACATCCACAAACCGGCCACACCGAACAGCGGGTACCAATAATCAAGCCACACCACAAACATCAAAAGCGTGATCAAGCCGATCGCTGAGATGAGGCGTAAATGAAACATAAGCCCCGGTACCTAATTGGCTTCGTCTAGTAAAGAAGAGGCAGCAACAGCACCAAAACGACGTTGCCGCTGTGAATAATCGCGTATCGCATCCGCCAAAGCGCTGCGTCCAAATTCAGGCCAACATATGTCGGTTACGTACAACTCGCTATAACTGATCTGCCAAAGTAAATAATTGCTAATCCGCATTTCACCACTGGTGCGAATCAGCAAATCGGGGTCGGGTAATCCAGCAGTATAAAGATGATGCGTTACCGTATCTTCATCGATCGAATCGATCGAAATGTTCCCCTTCAGAACCTCCGAGGCAATCGACTTAATCGCATCGACGATCTCGCCCCGCGCACCATAATTGATCGCCAAACAGAGTGTCATACCCGTGCAGGCGGAACAGGCCGCTATCGTCCGATCCATTTCCTCCAAAACATCTTGCGGCAACGGCGAGCGCCGACCAATGATCTTCAAACGAATATTTTGCTCAATAATTTTCGGGCATTCCGAAACTAAATAGACTTTAAGTAGCTCCATCAGAAACTCGAGTTCATCCGACGGCCGCCGCCAATTCTCACTGGAAAAACAGTACAATGTTAAACATTCAATCCCGAACTCGCGACAACTTTCAAGCACCTCTCGTACCGATTCCACACCTCGGCGATGCCCCTCGATCCGAGGAAAACCGTGCGACTCAGCCCACCTTCCATTGCCATCCATGATGATGGCAATGTGCTTGGGACGACGCGATAAGGGGACGTCTGCCAACAGATCGATCCCCGGTCCGCTCTGCTTGACCAACTCAATTGGCTCGCTCAAACCCGATGCACCTTCCAAAAAATATCACCCGGGCTCCCCTACTAACACCTTCAATACATAAGCCACTGCTTCACAGGCCTTTGCTTCACAGGCCTTTACTTCACAGGCCTTTACTTCACAGGCCTTTACTTCACAGGCCTTTACTTCACAGGCCCCTAGGTCATCTATCTTTACTTTAGAGACCTACCTCCCCTCAGCAATTTCGAAAGTTTCGTCGAGTTGGCAAAAATCGTTTGCTCGCGATCAGGCCCAACCGAAACCACTTCGATCGGCACACCAATCAGTTCGCTAATGAAATCAAGGTACTTCAGCAACTGCGAAGGGAGATCTCGCCAACGACGAACACCTGTGACATCCGTCTTCCAACCCTCAACCGTTTCATAAACCGGTTGACACCGGCGCAGTTCATCCGCATCAGCGGGAAAACGAGTCACCCGCTGACCATCCAACTCATAAGCTACACAAACTTCAATTCTGTCGAAATGACTCAACACATCCAACATCATCAGCGACAATCCATGAATCCCACTCAGTCTTGTCGTATAACGCACCGCCACAGCGTCGAACCAACCACATCGCCGCGGTCGCCCCGTCGTTGTGCCATACTCTCGGCCAATCTCGCGAATTTTGTTCCCGGTCTCGTTGTTCAACTCCGTTGGAAATGGCCCCCCACCAACTCGCGTTGTATAAGCCTTTGCTACTCCAATAACATGCTCGATCCATCGCCCCGGCACGCCAGACCCAGCCGAGACGCCCACCCCCGAACTATTGCTGCTGGTCACAAACGGATACGTACCATGATCGATATCCAACAGCGAGCCCTGCGCACCTTCCAACAACAATTTTCTATTATCGTCTAACGCATCAAGCAAGTAATTGGTTGTATCGCCGATCAAGGGTCCCAAGGTTTCCAACCAACGATTGGCCATCGAATAAATGGCATCCGGATTCAATTGGCCCGCCAACTCCCCACCACCCAAACCTACCAACCAATTTCGCTTGGCCGCAACGATCTCGTCGATCCGATTTCGCAAATTCCCCCGAATAAGATCCGACATTCGCATCGCAAAGGTCCGCCCCACCTTATCTCGATAACAAGGACCTATCCCGCGCAGTGTTGTCCCAATATTCTCTCCCGCCACAACCTGCTTGTTGAGCACCTGGTCTTCCAGTATGTGCCACGGCATCACCATGTGCGCCCGTTCGCTGATCATCAAATTCTTGCGCGGGGCATTCCCCCGACTCTCTAGGCCCGTAATCTCCCGAATCAACGTGTCCGGTTCAATCACCACCCCAGGAGTAATCACGTTCATCACACCCGCATGAAGAATCCCACTGGGAACATGATGCAACTTGTAGACCTGATCGCCAAACACCACCGTGTGCCCAGCATTCGCTCCCCCCTGATACCGAACAACCACATCGTGCTGCGGAGCCAAGATGTCGACAAGCTTACCCTTCGCCTCGTCACCCCACTGCAATCCAATCACACAACTAGCTGGCACGCTTGTTCATCCTTTACTTCAATTCAATTCTCGTTCACTCTTCCAACGAATCGTTGACGTCGACCCCAAACTTTCACCGAATCCCGAAACCTTTTACCGAATCACCGCTATCAGCAAGCTTTGGCGAAGCAGAAAGCTCTGGCAAAGCAGACAGTTTCAAAGTCTAACAACTCTATTACCGTCGCGACAGATAATAGTGAACAAAAGTGAATACCCTGTGCCGATAATTAAACACGCCAAAAGTGGTATCTTTACCGTTCTTTTTCGCTTTTTCATTCCAGCTTGCACAAAGAACCACTCATTTCGCTGAACCCAAAAATTCCCCCCTCCCAAGCCCTTCGCGAAATCCCTCCCCTAGCGTATCATCAATATATCCCAGTCTACCTAACCAACCCAAGCCCCCAAAAACCACTCTTTTGGGTATATTTCGGCACGCCGGAGTCAAGCTGTGAACGCATTTCCGATCGCCATTGGAAGTAGCTTCAGCGCCGAGCCGCTGAGATCGCCGCTGGAACGCTGGCTCAATTTTCTCGGCCACCCAGCCAACCTCCTGCTCGTACCCTACGGTCAGATGCTAAGGCATTTGGTCGATCGCCATAGCCCGTGGCATCAGAACCAAACCGGATTCAATGTGGTTTTCGTTCGGCCGAGCGACTTTACCAACCACGCCTTGGGAATCCGTTATCGAGACAATCCTCTGGAGGAATTTCTGGAAACGTTTGCCAGAGCCTCACAAACCTGGACCGCTCACACGCTTGTACTGCTTGCTCCATCACGAATCGATACGCCGAAATCCAACGCCAGCCTTCCCTGCCAGGAACTCGAAACAGAACTTGAGCAGCGTTTGAAGACCACACACCGCATCGACGTGAAGCGAGTCGAGAGCCTATTTGATTCGTATCGCTGCCTCTCCCCGAACGATGCATTTTCTGAACATGTCGCGCACATTCCCTGGAACGATTCCGCGTGGCTCGCCATCGCGAGCGCAATTTCCCGCTTTATCGATTCCAAACTCCGCACTCCTCTAAAGGCAATCGTCGTCGACTGCGACAACACGCTTTGGAATGGTGTTTGTGGCGAGGATGGACCACAGGGTATCCATATCGAGTCGCGTCATGCGAAATTGCAAAACATGTTACTCGAACAAAGATCCCAAGGGCGTCTGATCTGTTTGTGCAGCAAAAACAATCCGGACGATGTTTGGAATATCTTTGAATCACGCTCCGATATGATTCTCAAGCGACACCACATCACCGCCGCACGATTGAACTGGATGCCGAAATCCACCAACCTATTACAACTATCCGGGGAACTCAATTTGTCGCCCGATAGTTTCCTGTTTTTGGATGATAATCCTCTTGAGATCGGCGAAGTTCGAGCAAATGTACCGGAAATTATCTCGATTGTTTTGCCCGATGATTCAGCGAGTGAGTGGTCTGATCTTCTGAACCATCTCTGGCCGCTCGATGGACAATCACAAACCGGCGAAGACCTAAAACGCGCGCAGCGTTACCAAGAAGAGGCCGAGCGATCGGCCTTGCGAACTCAAGTTCAAACGCTGCCAGATTTTTTGTCTTCCCTGAATATTGTCGTCGATATTCAACCTCTTATGACAGAAGACCGACCTCGATCCGATCAGTTGCTTCAGCGAACCAATCAATTCAATATTCGACCCTCGGTGCGAACGCTTGCGGATCTGACATCATTGTTGGTTCATCATGAATTGGAAATTCATACGGTTCGCTGCCAAGATCGTCTTGGTGATTATGGACTGGTTGGTTTGATGGTTTCGCATTGCGAAGGCAGCACTATTCATCTTGATCACTTAGTTCTAAGTTGCCGTGCACTTGGACGCACCGTGGAAATCATAATGCTCCAGCACTTGGCCCGTTTGGCTCATGCGCGCTGGAAAAGCGAAATGCGCATCAACTTTGAAGCTTCCACGCGAAATCGTCCCGCCTTTCAGTTTCTCAGCGATATCTCTGGGCAAACCGAAGCGACCGATACGGTTTCAACCATTTTTTCGCTCGATGTCGAATATCTGCTCTCGATCGATCCCGTCGATTTCGCTTCGCAACAAAAGCAGATCGACGATGCAGGCAGACAGACTACCGCAGCGAAAGACTCGCCGATCCTATCTCAGAAATACCAAAAGATTGCGGAACTCAACTCAACAGATGCGGTGGATCGTTTCCATCGTTCCCTTTTCTCGCGGAAAATAGAACGACTCGATGCCATAGAATATCCCTCAACCGATTTAGAGAAGCGGATTTGCGCTATCTGCGAAAATGTCCTCTACCTGAACGATCTCGGCTTATCGGATTCCTTTCGAGAAATAGGCTGTAGTTCGCTGCAATTTATTCGTATTTGCGCGCACATCAAAAGTGAACTGGGCATCTCGCTGGCAGTCGCCGAAACCTTCGGTCTAGGTACCCTTAATGATCTTGCGCAACTGGTGAAGCGAGCTTTGAACACAAACTCGGCAACTATAAATTCGGTAACCGGGCAGATAAATTTCTCGGATGACTCGACCGCTCCAAGAACTCTGCGTCGCAACTCCCGTATCGGCTCAAACAATCATGATATCGCAATCATCGGAATGGCAGGACGTTTTCCAGGCGCGGATGATATCAACAGTTTTTGGAATAACTTGCGGCAAGGTATTGAAAGTATCGAAACACTTTCGGAAGCCGAATTGAATATCCCACAGGACAGTCCACTTCGCAATAATCCAAATCTGGTTCGCAGAGCATCTTATCTCAAGGGTGCAGACCAATTCGATGCAAGATTCTTCGGTGTTTTCCCGAAGGAAGCCGCATCCATGGACCCTCAACATCGTCTGCTATTGGAAGAAGCTTACCACGCTTTGGAAGATGCCGGCTATATTCCCGACCAAATCAATGATGCCGTTGGGGTCTTTGCCGGTTGCTATATGGACACCTATGTTCTCTCCTGCTTGGAAAGCTACCCTGCTTGGATTCAAGGACTCGCCAACTCATTTCATGGGGGCGATTTGCTGGCCGAACTCGGAAACGATAAAGATTATTTGGCGACACGTATTTCGTTCTTGCTGAATTTACGTGGGCCCGCGCTAACCGTACAGACCGCTTGCTCCACTTCATTGGTGGCAATCATCCAAGCGTGTCAAAGCTTGCACAGCCAACAATGTCGGATGGCTTTAGCAGGGGGAGTTACGCTCAAATTTCCGCAAAAAAGAGGCTATCTCTACACCGAAGGAGGCATGGTCTCACCGGAAGGAAAATGCAGAACGTTTGATGCAAATGCCAAGGGAACCATCTTTGGTGAAGGTGTAGCCGTGGTGGTACTGAAGCGTCTTGAAGACGCAATTCAAGATGGAGATTCCGTCTACGCCGTAATCAGGGGATGGGGACTCAATAACGATGGCAGAAGCAAATCAGGCTATGCTGCCCCGAGTGTTTCCGGACAAACCGAAGCCATCGCGCTAGCGCATCAACATGCCAACGTGTCAGCCGATACCATTGAATATGTCGAAGCGCACGGGACGGGTACCGCGATGGGAGATCCGATTGAAATAGAAGCCCTCACGCAAGCCTTCCGACGGACTAGCCATGCTACACAATATTGCCGAATCGGTTCCGCGAAAACAAATATCGGCCACCTTGATGTGGCTGCCGGTGCATGTGGATTGATCAAAGCGACTCTTTCATTACAGCATGAACTGATTCCAGCTTCGCTCCACTTTGATACACCGAACCCCAATATTGACTTCGTCAACTCACCCTTTGTGGTCAACTCCCAACCAACCGCTTGGCCTCGAAACACCAAACCACGGCGCGCGGGCATTAGTTCTTTCGGTGTCGGCGGCACGAATGCTCACGTCATCATTGAAGATTTGCCCGTTGCCTCCCCAACTGCAACAGCGAAACATTATCATCTCCTCTGCCTCTCGGCGCGAAGCGAATCAGCGCTCTGTATACTCAAACAACGCTTACTCCAGTGGATCCAAACGCATCCTGATGCCATGCTGGCAGATATCTGTTACACGTTGACCAAGGGTCGCAAAAGATTCAATCACTCTTGGACCGCAGTTGTCTCAAGTACCGCAGATGCAGTCCGAGCGTTGAGCAATAACGAGCCTACCTATCGACCCGTATTTTCAAACCGAAAAAATGTGCCGGTCGCATTTGTCTTCCCCGGCCAAGGCTCACAGCATATCGAAATGGGATACGAACTCTACAAGCAAGAGCCTCATTTTACCGCCGCTTTCGATCGTTGCTGTGAACTACTACTGCCTCATTTAAAATTCAATTTGCGCGATGCTATCTTTCCGAAAGAGCGTGCCGATTGCACGACTCCCTTGCCACCTATCGATCAGACTATTGTTGCACAGCCAGCGATCTTCTCGATTGCCTACGCGACCACCTGTTGGCTGCAATCACTGGGCCTCACACCGCAAGCGCTGATAGGCCACAGTGTGGGTGAATTCGTTGCGGCCTGCATTAGCGGTATCTTCCAATTAGAAGATGCATTGTCGGTTATCGCATTTCGCGCTCAATGCATGCAACATATCCCACCTGGCCATATGCTGGCGGTAAGGGTCGGTAAAGAGGCACTCACCCTCTCTCCCAGTTATCAAAAACATGCATCGCGCGTTTCACTTGCAGCGGTGAATTCGCCGAACCTCACAGTCTTAGCCGGTGAATGCGCTGTCATCGAATTGCTTCAACACGATTTCGAATCAGAGGGAATCGTCTCAAAAGTACTCAAGACATCCCACGCCTTTCACTCTTGGATGATGGATCCGGCTGTAACTCTCCTGAAAGATCATTTGCAACAAATCCGTTTTGGAACACCCAAGATACCTATCATTTCTTCCGTTACAGGAAATTGGTTAAGTAATACAGAAGCGATTTCGCCCGAATACTGGGCCTCTCACCTACGAAATACGGTTGACTTCTCAACTGCTGCAGAAACGCTTTTCCAGCATGATTTTCCGATCCTTTTGGAAGTCGGACCCGGGCAGACGCTTACCACTTGCCTGATGCAACAGAAGCCTGACGCATCCAAGGTCATAATCCCCCTGTTCCCGCATATCCAGCAGGAAACAAGCTTGCAGCAGCACGCGATCAACACCCTCGGCCGACTATGGCAACAGGGCGCCCACCTCGATTTGCCTCTGTTGTATTCAAGCGAAATGCGGCAGCGACTTCACCTACCTGGCTATCCGTTTGAACGCCAACGCTATTGGTTCGATCAATTGTTTGTTGCGGACGAATCGAAGAAAACGCCAACTCATTCTGCCGGTGCATCCGATGCAAACCAAGCGGTGTGCAGCGATTCGATTCGCCCCCTGTCCAACCAAGATTCCCAGTCCGATAAATCTTTAAGCACAACCGGATCAAATCAAAATGACGAATACTCCCAATTGGTACAGCACGTTATTCGCCAGCAACTGCACATAATGTCGCAGCAATTAAAATTATGGCAAACCTGAGAGCCTTCCCGAAAATCATTAGCCGTCGGCGTTCGCCGAAGTTTTCATGGTTTCCAGATAGGCTCTCAGTATGGATCAAAAGATTTCCCCTGCTCTTGTTATTTTGAACTACAATTGATGTTAGGTCCCGATCCTAGAGAATTATCATCCATGTCAACTGAGAAACACCCGCAAGCCATATCCATTTTGAGCGAATTGCTTCGCAGTTCCTCGGGTATTGAAATGCGGGACCTCGATCCGAATTCCACTTTTTTGGAACTGGGATTTGATTCGCTCTTCCTGATTCAATTTAGCCAGAAGATCAAGCAAAAAACGGGAGTGAAAATCACTTTCCGGCAATTGATTGAATCCATTCCCAATATTGGTTCGTTGATCGACTACGTAGCGGGCGAAATGCGATCAGACCAAACGAATGATAATGCTCTGACGAACGACCATACCGTCGCTGCTATCGATTCATCAGCCTTGCCCCCAACAACACCTATAGACTTGCCCTCATCATTGTCGGCATCTATCGCTTCAGTACCTCCTTCTGCAATCCCCGCCGGATTCGCTGCGTCTTCCATTCCAAGTTCATCCAGCTTGACCCATCCGTTGCCTCCACTTACTTCGGTGCCCTTCGCCACCAACTCGGCCAAATTGCAAGGACTTGAACAGATCATTGCGCAGCAAAATCAGTTAATGATATTGCAATTGCAGGTCTTGCAGGCGGCCGCTGGCCAAAGGGTCCACTCCGCTCCCAACGTGGACATTTCTCCGACTCCCGTGAATGCAGCAGAGACAGACAAACAAGAAAATCCCGAACTGCGGACCGTGGCAGCCGTAGCGAACCAAGGATTGGCCGCGGTCCCTGAATCGTACCCAACTGTTTCGCAGCAGCGATCTGTATTGCAAAATCCCAGCAAAGAGCAGGAGAAAAAAGCCTTTGAACGTTTCGGACCCTATAAGCCGATTCGCAAATCCACATCAGGTGGCCTGACGGAGTCGCAGCAAAAGCATCTAACGCAGTTGATCGAACGCTTCACAAAAAAAACTCGAAAGTCTCGAGAGCATGCGCAGAAATATCGGGATGTTTTTGCGGATCCGCGAGGTGTTGCGGGTTACCGCAGCATTTGGAAATCGATGGTATATCAAATCGCTGTCGCTCGTTCCTCCGGTAGTAAATTGTGGGATATCGACGGAAACGAATACATCGATATTGCGATGGGCTTTGGGCTGAATTTATTCGGACAGTCTCCTGACTTTGTAACCGAAGCACTCAGGGCCCAACTGGAACGCGGTGTTGAAGTTGGACCGCAGTCGCCCTTAGCAGGCGAAGTGGCCAAATTGCTGTGCCATTTCAGCGGTATGGATCGAGCGACGTTTTGCAATACCGGCTCCGAAGCGGTCATGGCCGCGATGAGAATCGCTCGAACGGTAACCGGCAAAGCCCTCTGTGTCTTTTTCAATAAAGATTATCACGGCAATTTTGATGAGGTTCTATTGAGAAGTGCGGTGGTTGGAGGCAAACGTCGCACGTCACCTGCCGCGCCTGGCGTGCCTCAAGTTCTTGCGGACAATACGATCGTACTTGACTATGGTACCGATGAGGCTCTAGCCGAAATTGAAAAGCGATCCGAAGAAATTGCAGCCATACTTGTCGAACCCGTGCAAAGCGCTGACCCTGATTTTCAACCCCGCGAATTCTTGCACAAATTGCGTGCGCTCACTGAGCGCTGCGGAATCGCGCTGGTCATGGATGAAGTAATTTCCGGATTCCGTGCAGCTCCCGGTGGCGCTCAGGAATACTTCAAAGTCCAAGCCGACATGGCCACTTATGGCAAGATTTTGGGGGGAGGATTGCCGATAGGAGCGCTCGCAGGTAAACGCAAATATATGGACGCTCTCGACGGCGGAACATGGAAGTACGAAGATTCAAGCAGCCCAGAAGCCGATATGACATTTTTCGCCGGCACATTTGTGCGTCATCCACTCGCGATGACCGCTGCCTATGAGATACTCAAACAAGTTCAAAATGCGGGCCCAGCGTTACAAAAAAATCTATCGCTTCGCACCGAGCAAATGGCACGAAGTCTTAATGATTTTTTCCGGTATGAGGGATTTCCAATTCGACTTGCGCGTTTCAGTTCCCTATTCCGATTCATGTTCCCTGCCGATCTAGAATATGCCGATATGCTCTATTTCCATCTTTTGGATCGAGGGATCTTCACCAGAGGCTGGGGGGATAATTGCTTCCTCTCTACAACGCACAGCGATCACGATATCAAGCGAATTATAGAAGCTGTCAAAGAAAGTTGCCTGGAACTCCGAGAGTCCGGATTTTTTCCTGACAAATCCTCGGATGCTTTGGCAGCAACATCTCCATCGAACTCAAACAATTTCATTCCCTCGAATCTCGATGCCCAACCTAGCCAAACTCATCCCAGCATAGATTCGGAAGTCATCGAAAAAAAAAAGTGTCTCTATGCACTGACTGATGCTCAAAAAGAAATTTGGCTCAGTAGCCTGATGGGCGATATGGCATCTTGCGCCTATAACGAACCCTTTTTCGTTCGCTTTCATGGCCCACTAAATCTTGCCACCCTTCAACGATCACTCGATCATGTACTCTCGCGACATGAAGCCTTACGTCTTCGTTTTGATACCATTGAGCCCCTGCAGTACATAGATAAAGAGAGCCCTATATATGATTTAAAGTTCCATGATTGGTCCACTTGTAGTGAGCCGCAGCGCAATCAGCAAGCAAACCATCTTATGACGGAACTGGCTACCACGCCTTTTGATTTGGCTCATGGTCCCTTAGTACGCCTGCACTTCGCACAAGAAACCGCCGATCATTCGATTCTCTATATTTCTGCACACCATATTATCTGCGATGGCTGGTCATGGAATTTGATGCTGAAGGAATTGGGCGAAACCTACTCCGCTTGGCTAACCGAAAAGGAACCCCACTTACCGTTCTGCGGTTCATTTTTGAATGAGTTTGTCAAAAGCGACACTCAGCAAGATGAGAAAGAATCGCTTTTATACTGGCGGAAGGTTTTCGAGCAACTTCCTGAACCTCTCGAGTTACCCACCGACTCGATTCGACCACCTACAAAAGTTTACGCTGGGGCGACAATCTCCCGAGAATTTGACCCTACGGTCGTCAAGCGTTTGAAACGATTTGCGAGTGAAAGACAAGTCAGTTTGTTTTCGCTTGCGTTCACCGCCTTTAATCTTTTCCTGCGCAGACTCAGCGGTCAGCGCGATATCGTTGTCACAGTCCCCACCGCTGGGCAATCGTCGCTCGACAACTCCCATGTCGTTGGACATTGCGTCAATTTGCTCCCCGTTCGCAGCCAAATACGTGATGAACAGACTTTTGCTCAACTGCTACAAGATACAGCGAGTTTACTGCTCGATGCGTACGATCATCAACACTGCACGCTCGGCAGTATTGTTCGCGAAATCCGCGTTCCACGGGATCCAAGTAGAATGCCTCTGGTTGAAGTCAACTTTAACTTGGACCGAGACTCCAAAGGTGTGCATTTCGAAGGTCTTTCTGTCGAGATCGCGCAGACAGAAAAATCGGCCGTTAATTTTGAGATCTTCTTTAATCTCAATGAACATGTAAACGGCTTGAGACTCGATTTGGATTACAACCGTGTCATTTTCCGCCGCGAAACCTGGATTCATTGGCTTGCGTGCTTTGAGCATCTTTTGCGTTTAATCCCTGATCAAGCAGATATTCCAATATCCCAGCTCGACATTCTCCCCGAGCCAATAAGGAACAGCTTGATAACAGGGTGCACCGGTCCGATATCAGATGTTGTTGCCGGTGCAACGGTTGTCGATTTGATTGAAAAACAGGTAGAAAAAACTCCGCGAGCCATTGCGATATCGTACAAAGATAAGCATTTGACCTATGAGGAACTCAATTATTTAGCCAATCAAATCGCGCGAGAGTTACAGCAACTCGGTGTTGAGGCGAACCAACTCGTTGGAGTTTTCCTACCCCGCTCCGAATTACTTCCAGCGACGCTCCTTGCCATTCAAAAACTAGGAGCTGCCTACATTCCATTGGATCCCGAGTTCCCAACTCAGCGTTTACAGCTGATGGTCGACGATGCTCAGCCTCGCTGCTTGGTGACGGTCGAATCATTGCAGAGCTCACTACCCCGATCCAATGCTCAGCAACTTCGACTCGATAGCAAGCTTGGCAAGATTCGCAGTCATGACAAATCTAATCTTTCCATTGCCATTGCGACTTCACAGCGCGCTTATATTTTGTATACCTCAGGTTCTTCCGGTCGTCCCAAGGGGGTTGAAATACCTCATCGGGCACTCACCAATTTTCTGAAGTCGATGCAACGGCAACCAGGCATAAGTTCGGCGGACCGACTCGCAGCAATCACCACACTATCGTTTGATATTTCCATATTAGAAATCTATCTTCCGCTCATAAGCGGAGCGGAAGTTGTAGTGGTGCCGAATGATATCGCCAAAGATGGCTCAGCCCTCGCGAAGCTTTTAAATCAGCGACAAATCACCTTTTTACAAGCGACTCCTGCCACTTGGCAAATGCTCTTGGACTCCGGCTGGAAGGGGAGCAGGAATCTTCGCGGATTGGTCGGCGGTGAAGCCCTACCTTCACATCTAGGCCAAAACTTATCTCTAGTCCTCAAAGATTTATGGAATATGTATGGACCAACAGAAACAACCGTTTGGTCGATTCTGGCGAAGGTAGAGCCCAACGCTGGCACCGTATCGATCGGCAGAGCTATCGAAAACACATCGACTTATATACTCGATGATCAACTTCGCATCATGCCAGCCGGAACCATTGGGAAACTTTTTATAGGTGGTCAAGGCTTGGCGCAGGGCTATTTGAACCTTCCCGACCTCACGCGAGAGAAATTCATAAGCAATCCCTATCAACCGGCCAGTCTGCTCTACGATACCGGCGACTTGGTTCGCTTAGGTATCGATGGACAGCTTTATTATGTAGCACGAGTCGACCATCAAATCAAACTGCGAGGATTTCGTATTGAATTGGGTGAGATTGAACAAGCGATACGCGATTGCGCAGGAGTACGTGAGGCCATCGTGGTCGTCAAAAATGCGAATTCTTCTGCACAGCTTCCAGCGGAATGGAATAAATCTTTAGTTGCCTACTATGTTGCGGAGACTGGTGCAGTTGCAGAGGAAACTTTACGGAACTCCTTACAGTCTCGACTTCCTGCATACATGGTTCCAAATTGGTTTATCGAATTGAAGGAGATTCCTCGAACACCCAATCTAAAGGCCGATCGAAAACAACTCGCTGAGATGCCCCTTGAAAACTCCACCCCTGCAAATCGAACGATTCAGCATCCGAGAAACGCGATCGAAAAAGAACTAGTAAGTATATGGAAAGATGTTCTGAACCTGGATTCACTGGGAATCAACGACAGCTTTTTCGATTTAGGGGGGCATTCATTGCTGGCAGCAAGATTGATGGCACGTATCGAAAAAGTAACTGGTAAACGAATTCCGCTGGCAAGCTTACTACAGTTCCCGACAATCGAAGGGCTGGGCCAAGTAATCCGCAACCAGGATGGTCAAGAACAATGGAAATGCGTTGTGCCTATTCGTGACGGAGAGCATCTTCGTCCCTTGTTCTGTATTCACGCAGCTGGCGGTAACGTCTTGCTCTATCGCGAATTGGCCAATCGCCTGCAAGCCGCTCGTCCGGTATACGGTGTTCAGTCCAGCGCATTGCAACATGGATTGCCCAAATCGACCAGCGTCGAAGAGATGGCTAGGGAATACGTTGCCGAAATTCGAAAATTACAGCCACGTGGTCCCTACCATTTCGTCGGCTATTGCCTCGGAGGAACCATCGCCTACGAGATAGCTCGGCAGTTGAGTGAGTCGGGGGAAGAAATTGGTGTCCTCGCATTGCTCGATACGCATGCGAAATGGCAAAAAGATACATTTCGTGACTCACTCATTCGATCCTACCAGCGAATCGCATTTCATTTACAAAATGCCTGGATGTCTGGTAGGGCCGGTATAGGGAGTTTTGTTTCCGAAAAAATACGCGAGGCAAGTCGCCGACTTCATCGACGCTGGGAAGCCCTATCAAGTCAGATCGCATATCGAGTCGGCTGGCGGAAAACGGAACCGATATTCCTGCTGGAAAACCTATACGATAGCGCGTCCGAAGAGTACTTACCCAAACCTTTGAAGGTCCATTTAACTTTGTTCAAACCAAAACAAAGCTACGCAGGCTACAGCGACACTTTCTTTGGATGGCAAAACTATGTACAAGATATTACACTCATCGAACTTCCCGTGTACCCGGCTGGAATGTTGATTGAACCCTTTGTTGCTCATTTGGCAAGTCACATAGAGCGGCAGTTGTCGCTCGCTGAAGATGGATTGGTACCTGCCAGTGATACTTCCCTTTCGAACGTTGTTCTCTAATGCTTGTCATTCATCCTTAGGTTCACTTGCCTTGTGCTGGTAGTTTGCCCATCATGATTTCGGAAAATCCAAATTTGGTGCATGAACTACCCAAAGATTGTATCGATGTTTATTACGCACACTGGCATAACGCCCAACTCCCTCCGGCTGAAGAACTGAGTTTGCTGTCCGAAGAAGAACGCCAACATTTTGAGAAACTTCGAAGGATTGAAGATAAATTGAGTTATGCGAAAGCACATATCCTCATTCGAAAAAGCTTACAAAAATATCTATCGTTCCCTGCGGCTGAGATTGAATTTACGAAATCATCTTTTGGAAAACCCGGCGTGAGCGTGCCGAACGGTTTACCAAAAATAGAATTCAATATAACGCATTGCGAAATGCTGGTCGCTTGTGCGGTGGCCTTATCGCCTGTCGGGATCGATGCCGAATCACGGCTTCGAGTTCTAGAGCCTGAGACCATCGACTTCATCCTTCATCCGAGGGAAAAGAGCGAAATGAAATCCGTTGACCAAAAGGAATGGTCCGAGACGGCTCTTAGAATTTGGACCTGTAAAGAGGCTGCGTTAAAGGCCTTGGGTGTAGGCTTGCAAATTGAACCTCGGCAAGTTCTTGTTGACTTTGCCGATCCTCATTCTCCCTTAGCCGATGTTTTCGACCAAGAACATCAACTAGTGCATCGCTTAAATTTATATCCTAATCTGGTGGCCCACACGGGCCACGTACTGTCGGTGGCTTGTCCGAATCCTGAGTGCAATCGAATCCGATTAATCGAATGCCAAGACTAAAGCGGAAACTTCTCTCTCCTGGGAGAAACTCCTAAGTACACTGTTGCTACCGGTCCTGGTCAATGCGAGCTTTCCTAGTTCAGCGTTTTTGATTTTACGAAAAAGGCCAAGCAAAACTTGCTTGGCCTTGTTTCGATAAAGAGTCTTGAAATTTGATTAAAGGTCTTAGGCCGAGAAGCTTATCGAGCACCTCCTTCTCGTCCGCCAGCCGGTTCGCCGATGCCACCTGCACCTGCGGGAGATCCGAGGCCACCCATTCCACCTCCAGCCGGCGCAGCAGCCGCCTTATCCGCCTGTTCTTTTTCATCTGCAAACGTAAACATACGGAAGGCATTCTGATCGTCTAACTCATCGCTAACCGCCAAACTTCCATCGTTTCGGAAAACCAGCATTTCGCCACTGAACGTCAACCGATCCGTGCGATCATCGTTATGTGCTAAGTTATCTCCACCGCGCACATCGACTACCGCGATCGCCTGATCCATTTTATAACCCTTCAATTTCTTGACGCTCTTTCGAACGGGATCGACAATTTCCGGTTCCTTGTCCTTGGGGTTAAAGAACAAAACAGATCCCTTCTGTGCCTCATATTGAGTTGGGACGTCGACACCGAGAGTGTTATCCCAGTCAGCAAAAACAATGCTGCCCACGTGACCGCGAGCTGAGGAATCGACTTCAAGTGTTGTTTCCTTGTTATCGCTTGCCGTGACCTTCATCGTTCGTTTTGAAATCTCAACTACACCGTTGGCAAAAACACCTGGATTCGGTGCATACGCGGGAGCACTTGGCACGCTCCACTCAGTGTAGCGATAGAACGTTCGAGGTTTGACACCTTCTTTGTTTGCAGGTTTCTTGTCATCTTCGGTACGTTGGCCTACAACGCGTGTGAAGACTTCATTCTTTAGGATACTCAGGTCTGGATCGAGAGTGCGATCTTCAGGGTTGTTCGGGTCTTCCATGACTAAGCGGATTCGATACCGATAAACATGCCCCGGCTTGATATCGAAGTCGTAGAATCGAACCAACTTATAATCAGACTCTGCTTCGAGGGTAGTAGAACTACCGCCGAACATGTTTCCTCCGAAAGGTGAGCCCATTCCGCTCATGGAACCGGAGCTTGCCATATCACCGCCATCATCCATCATACCGCCACCCATGCCACCTCTACCGCCTGGTGTGGGCATCCCAATTCCGCTCGAACCACCACCTCCAGGATTGGGCATTCCCAAACCGCCGGAACCGCCCGGCATCATACCTCCACCCATGTTGTTGCCTTGATTGCGTCGATTTCTCGACGAGAACTGATCTTCTTCGCTTTCGCTGGATTCGTCTTCCTTTTTCCCATCCTCATCTTCGCTAGGCTGTTCAACGTTCATCGCTTTCCCGCTCAATGGGACATCGGGATGCGATACCAGAGGGCGATAATCTCGAATGAAAAGAGGTAGCGGAGAAATGGTAAGTTCCGGATCTGTGTAGAGATAGTTCACGATCTCCGGACTGGTACCTGCCCACTCGCCCACCAATTTCTCTTGTTGTCGCAAATCGGCAATCTTTTTCCAATCACCTTCTGCCGGTTCTTTGGTGGGATCAGCCGTTACGTCCACTCGTTCTGCGATAAATGAGAGATAATTTGGGCGGTCCCTCATCATGTTAAAACCAGCGCTCTCTTCGAACGCTTTCTTATATTCATCCACGATGGCTTTGTGAGGTGCGACTCCAGAAACCACATTGAAGTAAACGCTCTTATAGCCAAGTTTTTCCCCACGACCGGCTGTTGCTCCGCCTGCTCCACCACTGGCTCCCATGCCACCGATACCGCTTGGGCCTGGGCCACGCCCCCCGCTCGAACTCGGTGCGCCGATGTCTCCACCATCCTCGTTGCTGCCGGACCCCATTGGCGACATCATGCCCCCCTGGGCGCCACGAGCACCAAACCCTCGGTCGTACTGCGGATTCAGTCTGCGACCACCACCGGCATCCATACCGGGCCCGCCCATCGGTCCCATCAGACCTCCCATATCTGAGCTTCCACCTGAGTCGCCCGAATCATCATCACCACCTCCAGGCACAAAACCTCCCGAGCCTCCGCTGCCTCCTCCGTTTCGGCCTCCTCCAGCAGGGTTTCTGCCCGAGGTGCGGGGCGGGCGACGTTTGGATTTGATTTCTTCAGCATCCTCCAAGTCTTCCAATGGATCAGCTGCATCTGACTTCACATTGATGGCCAGTGCGCCGTAACCGGACACGACTTGCAGATTGATCGGCGCGAGCATCTGCGGATCGCCACGTTTCTCACTCACTGAACGTGGTGCGATTTCCCAAGGATCTGTCTCGTAGGGCTTATCAGCCATGGGGGTACGGGAGTTACGAGCCAGCCCAGAGAACTCGGCCTTGTACTGCCGATCGGGCTGAACCATGATCTCGTTCCAATGATTCTCTTTGACGCTATTTAGAGCCGAGGAAGCGGTTTGCGTCAAATTATTTGGGGTCTTGTTTTCTGGAATTCCCTGCGTTCCCAAGCCGTCATAGACCAAGTATCCCATGACCAGGGCAATTATTCCCAGAACGATTTTTTCCACGTGCAACTGGAAAAAATTCGCTCCGCCAGAGCCTGCTTTAGGTTCCTTCGGCGTCTTGGGAGCTTTTTCTTTCTTGGCCATAACCTGGCCTCCATGAACAAACAATTGGAAGAGAATTTCTACGCCTCTAGGTTCACTCTCGATGATTGTAACGCCATCACAGACCGAACCTCAAACAGTTTTAAGCAATTAATTTCCGCCACCAGCACTAGCAGCAGGACCTGCCGCTGCCGGGTCGACGCCATTAGGATTCGCACCCGTTGCATCAGGGGCTGCGGGCGTTACAGGTGGAACTGCGGCCCCACCGGCGTTGTCGGCAGGAGGTACGGCACCATTGCCGGGAACAACATTGCCGGGAGCAACATTTCCAGGTTGAGTTGCCGCAGGCGCGGTGTCTGGAGCACCTTCTTCGGCGGTGGCAGATTGGTCTGTTTCCAAACCGGTTGATTCAGCAGCCGATACACGTCCAACATTTTCAATTTGCGTCTCTGCAGTCACTTTTTCGATTTGCAGTTTATTCATGTCGACCGGGTTGAACAGATAAACAATTCCGTATATTTCCACCGGTAAATCATAGGACTTTGATGTTCCAACAACGCTTGGCCCAGCTCCACCAGCACTTCCCGAACCTTCCATTCCACCCTCGGGAGAACCAAGACCGGGTAATCCACCCATGCCACCCATTTGCGGTCCGCCTCGGCCACCTCCCATCGTCCCACCGAAACCTCCCATCATTCCACCCATGTCAGCATTTCCATGCGGATCGGTGTTGATGCGAACTTGACGAATTTCTAGCAGCAGATCCGCGTTACCGCACTCGGTAAGCAATCGATTCAATTTTCGTTGGTCCATTTTAAAACGCATACGCACAGGAACTCGTTTGGCAACGGCGAGCGGAGCATTTGTGGCATCGAAAGAACTGCCGCTCACAACGCTTCGAAGAGTATCGCCGTTGATCGGCTGGAAAGCGATATCCACATATCTTCCCGAAGCTGGGTCTGGCGCTGCAGGTGCTGCTGCTCCACCTTCCGCTCCATCGAGTATACCTTCCATGCCTTCAGCGCCTGGAGCGGGAGGGTTGCCACCGGAGGAACCAATATCCATTTGCGAATCGGCATCATCTCCGCCGCCCGGCATCGGCATGCCGCTGCTGCCGCTTCCCATGGCACCGCCGCCCATATTGCCGCTGCTTCCCAAACTGGTCAAAACACCCGCTCGTCCTACGGCTCTTTTGCCGATTCTCAAAAACTCAATCTCCTTGATGGCCGCCTGGAAATTTTCTTGAGCATCACCGTTAGTCGCCTTAATGATGTTCATTAAACCTTCGACGATCCAAAGATCTTCCTGGGTATACAGAATTTCCAAAGTCGAAGGAGCTCTCTGCTTGCTGTGCCACCAGAGCACGCTTTGCATTAGTTCCTTTTGCGATGTGGGCTGCCAGAAGACCAACGACTTTGGAACGACTTTTCCAGTCGGACCACCGATACCGCCGGATCCGCCGAGCATATCGCCAGGATTCAAGCCGCCCGGCGCACCTATCCCCCGACCGCCACCGCCGCTGGGAGCACCGATGCCGCCGGAACCTTCGCCAACGCTTCCTCCTCCTCCAGAGATTTCATTTACAGTAACTTCCCAATTCGCACCGATTATATTGGCAAGTTTAGGAAACAAGGGATCGACATAGTCACGGTAACGTTCACGATACGGCAGACCTATTTTTTCATCGGTCACAGGAAAAGGAAGCGATTCAATCGGTCGATACTTATCGACTTGTGCCACGAAATCTTGTCCCAATGAGCTGGGCCACTGCATGATTTTCACTTGCCGCATGTACTGCAATTCCCAAGCTTTGCGCACATCTTCCGCAATCACGCCCACAATTCGATCCATTTCTTTGTGCGAATTTTCATTGGGATGCGTTGAAGCCAAACCTGAAACCTGCGAGACAACGCCGTACTTAGAATCGACCAACGCTTTCTGCTTGGCGAGTTCAGCTGCCATGGACATTTTTGTGAGCACAAATCCCGTAATGCTCAGCACGCTCACAACACTCAGCAGAATCCAAAAATACTGCTTCTTGCAAAATTCTATGATCGGTTTCAGTTGATCCATGTCCCGTTACCCTATCGCGTATGGTTCGTATTTCTGATTTGCGGTATTGATTTGCCTGTTACGGTTATCTCGAGCATTCGTTGAGTAACCCAGATCGTGAATCACCCACGGGTTGAATTCCTGTGAAGGGAACTCCCTGATGAAATCTGTTTACTCTGATGCAGCCACGGAATCTCCTCCGCTGGCGGCTGCTTCCGCCTCGGCCTTTTGTTTGGCTTCTTCCTCCGCCTTCAAGCGTTCTTCCACACGTTTGGAGAGTGGCTTTTCGCTCCAGCAGAACTGAATGGTAAAATCGTAGCGAACCACGTCAAAGGAAGGAGGCACTTCTTCGCCCTTCGCATTTTTCACGATACCCGTTCGGCCGGACCCTCCACTGCCGACAGGGCCGGTGCCACCTAATCCACCGATGCCGGTTGGGGCTCCCAATCCGCCCGAGCCTCGTCCTCCACCACCCGAGCCAACCAAGCCTTCGCTTCCATCACCGCCATCCCCACCCATGGCCGGACCTAAACCTCCGGAGCCCATCAACGATCCTGCTCCACCTGCAGAACCCGGCATTGGCTGACCGGTCAATTCGTAATACTCAGGATTAGGGATTTTTACGTTCGTCGCGTTACCTGCAACCATCATAGGGAAAGCGATGCCGAGTTCTTTAAACGTAAACTTCGTCATTGTCCCATTCTGGTCGCCTGGCAAAACGATGAAACCGTTCTCCAGGATGTCGATGATCGTGCGACGAACGTAGTTTTGCTTTTCCCAGTTCGCTCGCTCTTCGATACTCTTCATTCGATCATCGCGATAGTAGTGATAACACTTCAGTTCGAGCACCCATCCGGGGCCTGCTGGACTGCCTCCCGTCGCTGCACCATCTGTCGCAGCAACATCCGCTGCAGCAGTAGCATCGGGCGGCGGTGCCGCAGCAGCATCACCTGCGGCCGCCGCTTCGGGAGCCGAGGTAGGAACCTTCGGAGCATCTGCCGCATTGGGGCCCAACAGTGTCAGCCGCCCTAAACGATCATCCTCGTACTGACGCTTGTGCTGCTCATCGAACCAAGTTGCCAAATCATCGAAATAGCGGGAGTCCAATTTTTCCACATGAATATCTTTGCGATATTGATACGGAAATTCATTCGCAGGAGGATAAGGCTTGCCTTTGAAATCTTCATCGCGAGGAATTGCCGCATTGATCGAGCGAAGCAGTTCCAGCCACAGCAATCGCCGATCCGCATTGCCCGACACCTCGGCACCGATCATCGTCAGCAAGCTAATCTTGTTGGTCTTCGCGCTATCGATACTAATTTCATTGTCGCTGAATGACTTCGTCTCGTCCGCTTTAGCAACGGCCGTTTTCCAAAGATCCGGATGGACCTTGTACCACTGCCGATAAAGGAAATAAACATTGGCGAGCATACCCAACATCAAAAGCGAAGCGGCGATCAACGCCCAAGGCTTCTTCGCTTTGATCATGCGTTCGGTGACGATTTCTTTCGGAATCAAGTTGGTCTTGATCGGTCCGCGGTTCAGCAACTGCAGGCAGAGTCCATACACAACACCAAAAGCTAACTGATGCTCTTTGAAGGCGGGCGAATTCAGGACTTCGCTCCCTTGCAACTTTTGGAACGTGTCGCAAATTTCGACTTCATAGCCGAGATTCTTATTCAAAAAAGGCTGCAGACCAGGCAACTTGGTCGAGTTGCCCAACAGCACCATGCCCGACAAATCCGCCTTCTTATTCAAACTCTTATAGAAACTCACCGATCGCTGCACTTCGGTGACCATATCGTTGAACACTGGTTTCATCGCTTGGAAAACCAGCTTGGGATCATCGGCGGCCATCGCATTTTTCTTCAAATGCTCCGCCTTCGCGAAAGTCAATTTCAAATCTTTCGTGAGTTGTCGCGTAAAGTGGTTGCCCCCCAGCGGCATACTTCGCTGCCACACACGAAACCCGTTGGTCACAATCAAGTCGGTCGAATCGGTTCCCATCGCCAACACGACCGTTGAATTCGGCGGAGCTTCAGCGTCAAAAGTATCGTTGGCCAATCGCTCTTCGAAGCGATCGTAGGCGACCATGTTGTAGATCGCTAACGGAGCCAACTGAACCAAGTCGATTTCCAGTCCAGACGTCCTCAGCGGTTTTAACGCACGATAGACCGCATCGCGTTTCATGGCAAATAGGCCGACTTCCGACTCAAATGCGAATCCCTCTTCGATCAAAGCGCCCGGCATCCGCTGATAATCCCAAATCACTTCATTCAAGTCGTACGGGATCTGCTGCTTTGCTTCATACTTCACGATGTCCGGAATCTTCTTGGCATCCATCGGCGGCGGCTTGAAGAATTTTGCCAAACCGCTTTGTCCCGGTACCGACACCGCCACTTTGCAATTTTTGGTCTCATTGCGGCTCAAAAATTGCTCAAGAGCCTCCGCAATAAGCTTTTCCGGTTCCGCTTCCGGTTGGCTGAGAATCTTCGGATATTCGATATAGTCAAACGCGTCGGTTACAACCTGGCTGCCATCCAAATGGCAACGAAGCGCCTTCAGTGAGCTTTGACCGATTTCAATTCCCCAGACGTGTTGCGCCTTGGCCATGCAAAAAGATCCCTACTTCTAAGATCCCTAATTCTAAAGATCCCTATCGACGAAGATCCTCTAGAAAATACTACCGCACTATTCCCAGAGTGATGAACCCTCGCTGGAAAAGCAATACATCGCTGGCTGATTCATGCCAACTTCCCAGAAGAGGAGACTGAATATCACCATCGAAGACAAGTTTTGGTCTCTCAAAATCCCTCGCTAGACCACATTTGTATCGTATCTGCTTCAGGTACCCTCTGTCAAATTTTTTCTTCGGTTTCCAGTCCATCGAAAGTGTTCGGAAGTTCCGTAGTTCCCTACAGGCACAGCGCGACAGGGGCCTCGACTTCCGCAGGATCCCATAGCCGTTCCCACAGCCACTGGCCCCCCATGGCCGTCGCTCCCTTGCCTACAAAATTCGCGACCGACAGTCGAGCTGTTCGGCCCAGCTCAATCGCTCCCAATTGGCTATCGATTCCCAGGCCTGCTGCCCCTTCCACCGTCCCCAAATCCAAGATGTCCCCTGGGCTTAAACCACTCTCTCCGGCAGCAATTGTTCTCAATTCCTCCCAGACACTCAAGTCGGGATTCGACGCTCTGGAATCCGTCCCCACCAGCACTCGTACCCCAGCTTGCCGCATGGCAGCCAGCGGATAGCGCGAATGCCCGAAATGGCGATGGGTTCTGGGGCAGTACACCACGGACATGTGGTCTCGATTCTTAACCAAAATTTCCCAATCCTCTGCAGATAAATAGTTGGCGTGTACGACCAATGCCCTCCAAGCTCGCGATAAATGAATCAAATACTCGCGACAACTCCGCCACTGAGACATCAACGGCACTGGCCCAACGCCCAATCGCTCCAGCAACTCAGCAAACATACCAGTCCGACTGGTTAGCCATTCCATCTCCTCCAATGTCTCCCCCAAATGCATCGCCAGCAAACGCCGCTCCTGCCGAGACTTTTCAATGCACCACTGAATCATTCGAGGCGATGTGCTGTAGGGAGCATGTGGCGAAACTCCCCAATCGTACTGACTGTTTTTTTGGCGAACTGTGCTGTCCTGAATAGATATGCTTTCAGGGGATGAGTTGCCCCGCTGATCTAGTGCCGATTGCTCAGCATGCCTATTGAAAATTGACTGACTGGTGCCAACAGTTCCAGAGCGCGAAATCGATGTTGCCTCCAATGCCATCTTCTCATACGCCAACTGCATCTCTCGACGCCGCTGCTCGGTCCAACCCAAGACTTCTCCTAAAGCCACCAGCGAGATAGTCTCTCCTTGGGCCTGGTCGAACGCTTCAGGCAACGCGCCACCCATCGGATAGGGACTTGTGGCAATATCTGCGATCGCGACCGTTCCACATTGCCAAGACTCCTCGAGTCCTCGCTGCAAATCCTGTCGGCGAAGCTGCAATTGCTCCTCGGTTCGATACTCACCCCAACGCTCGCATCGAAAATCAATTACCCGTTTAATCCAAGCGACAAAGCCACCTGCAGCCGGCAATGGACTCTCAAGTCCCGAAAACTCAAGATGAGTATGGCCATTGATCAAGCCAGGCAAAACGATCGAATCTTCTAAGTCCACATCGATTGGACCTTCAGCTTTTTTTTCGATGCCGATGATCCTGCCATCGTAAACCACCAGACAACCGCCGCGCAGCCAACCAGTTCCTCGGGCACACAACCAGCCGGCCCGAATTCTCCTTTTGCGGCTATTTACAGAATCACTCAAGCTACTCTGTAGGCTCATGAAACACGTTTCCTTCCTCCATCGACCCTCTAAGCCTCCCAGTCAGCCAGTCTGTCAGTACAGCCAATCTGTACCAGGAAAAATTCATCGATGAACCATGAACTGGAAACTCGCACTACCTTACCTCTTTGATACCGGTGCTTTTTGGATCGCCAACCGCCGATGAAAAGAACGACACATTGCCGCGCGGCGGATTTCAAAAGCAAAAAGAGTTGCCCTTGAGATTGATTCTCCAAGGCAACTCTCTGTTAAGTCGAAAAAATAAGGCCCTATCCGAATACCCCGAATACCGGGACCAAGACGAATTGTATTATAATATCTCAAACTTTTTCAAAGCTTCTATTTCTTTAGCGATATCGCTGCCATCGGGTGTTTCATCCGAATCGCGTTCAAACCATTCATCTTTAAAGCGGATATAACCACCTTCGCCCCGAATGCTCTTATTGATGGCCACATTGGTCGTAAGGGCAATAACCGCATCGGCCATCGCAACTTCAGGGTAACAGCGCGGTTTATTTTCTTCGGATCGGTTGCGAATACACCAAGCCCAATGCTCGATCTCTTCTGTATACCCACGGCTGACCGGCCCCTCTGCAGCGGCTTTCGCTACGGCCGATGCTGACGAATAGCCGCTTGCCTGCGTGTCCAGCGAATAGCCCTCTCCCTCTTTCTTGACGCCAACCTTCGTCGCAGTGTCGGATGATTTGTAGAGCATTATTTCCTGCTCTTTTTCCAAAATCATTGTTCCCTTGGTACCCATAACCACTTCGCCATAACCACCGAAACCGTTGCCATTGATCGAAGAATAAGTCACCGTGATTTTCTTGTTTGGATCGACGGTGTAGGGATCAACGATGCCGCCCTTGGGTGGATAGTTCTCAGCTTCACTGTAGTAGCCTACAAATTTCGGATCGTATTCAGGGCCAGGGAACTCAAACATGCAGAACACATGATCTTCCGCTTCACGATCCATCGGGAAGACATGTCGGCCACCGCATGCATGAACCGAAATAGGTCGCGACTTCTTGCCATCTTTTCGCAATGCACTGCAGAAAATACTTGCAGCATCCAACTGGTGCGATCCCAACTCGGCCATCAAACCGCCGCCGGTTCGAGCCCACAATCGCCAACGAATCAACTCTTCCAAGGCAGAAACTTTTCGTCCCCCTGCCAATTCGAAATCGCGATAACCGAACTTCGTCGCATCAACATCTTTATCGCGAATGAGCGCTTCCCACTGGGCAATCTGCGCTTCGAGCAACTGAATTTTATCTCGATTTTTTTCCGTAGATAAGGACTTCTCGTAGCCCTTGAGTTTCGCAGCGATTTGATCGACAACCTTTTCTTTGCCGTCGACGACCAACTTCATTCCGCCCGGCAAGGGTGGTTGCCAACTATCATTGCCAGGCAAATTGCCTCGGTGCCACTGCGCTCGAATGTGCGTCAATTGGCCGAGCATGCCCCACTGAATGAGTTTCACTGCGTTATCGTAGAGCACGCTGTAATGGCGTTGATGCCCAGTCGCCAAGAGCAAGTCCTGTTCTTTAGCAACGCGAGCCATAACTTTGCACTGAGCAATGTTGTGAGCCATCAACTTCTCGGTCAGAACATGCTTACCCTTCATGATGGCTTGCACGGCAATAGGAGCATGCAAATGTAGCGGCAAAGCGATAATCACCGCCTCGACACTTTCATCCTCCAGCAAAGCTTTAATTCCGCCGTTGGAACCATCGTACACTTTGACGTTCTTGGCAGCCTCGCTGAAGTCTTTATAGCCCTGCTTTTTGATCAAACCAGGCCGAGCCTCCATGGCCGCTGGGGATGCCCAGTCGCCATAAAAGGCGCGATGAATACTCGAGGGCCGGATATCGGCAATCGCTACCACCCGGACATAATCGGGTGTGCAACCACCAATCAACACGTTGCCTTCATCTCCGGTGCCGATAACGCCCACGCGAACAGGATCGGTCACCTTACCATATTGAAAATACATCGCCCCCATTCCAGCGCCCGATACCGCGCCAGCGGCGATCACACCCTTGAGAAAGTCTCGTCGAGTAAAACCGACGGCCTCGTTAAAATTCTCAATACCAACTGCCTTATCTTCTGGGCTCAACTGATCCATATCAATCTAGGTCCTGTCAATTTAGGTCCTGCGTCAGAAATACGATTCTAAGGAACAAATACCATTTTCTAAAAACGACGATTTCGAACGTTTGCACCTCGAGACTTACGATCTCGAAGCCACCGCGGGTTTCTCTTGTCTCGCAAATTGCCACATGCTCCACGGCAGAAAATCCAAACCTGCATATCTTCCCGCATCGGTCGAAAAAAGCACCAAACAGGCCATTGCCTCAATCGCTTGGTAATAAGTGGGCGTCGTCCCCGCGAATCCAGGAAACTGTGACAGCACCACAGAAATCAAAAATGCCGCAGCAGCCAACGAAGCGACCCGCGTTAGCAAGCCGACAATTAGCAAAATGCCGATCACCATATCGAATATGGGAATGATCTTGTCGACCAAGTCGGTCCGCAAAAAAGAAGCTCCAGGCAATTCCATCGGGAGATTAGGTTTCAAACCTTTATTGTCCGGCAGCTTTCGCTGCTCATCGGTAGCAATTTTGTTCATCTGCAACTCATAGTTGCTCATAACTTTATCGATTGCACCTAAAGCGGGTCTGACCGAATTCAACCGCTGCGTTTCGATGGTCTCCTTCTGAGATCGCATGGAAGCAACAAACAAACGCATCGGATCTCCATTCATTTGCTCAATGCGTTCTTGTCCCTGATTGAATTTGAAAATATCCTCGTCCCACTGATCGAAAACCTCTTCGAGTTCGGCGATCGCGGACTCATTAACCTCTTCGGCCGCCTTGGTTTGCTCCGCAGTGAAAACGTAATAATCCACCAACTTCTGCTTGTAACCGTTAAAAATCGCTGTGATGGCCGGTTCGTCCAGACGAATCTTCCCTTCGTAATCCCAAATCGCTTGGTGATACAGCGGTGCCAGTGGCCCCTTTGCCGCGGAAAGAAACCCCTTGGATGAGAAATCGCCTTCATTAACTTTGGATTGGCCCTCCATAAAGAAATGCCATCCCACTGCCAATCGCAACAGCACAATAGTCCAAACCGCAAAGCGACCAATGTTGTAATATTGTGACATCGTCACGAAACCTCTCCACCAACGATCTATTCAAATCCACAATTTTTCAGTTACACAGTTTTTCAGTTACACAGTTTTTCTGCGGCCCATTTTCGGTGACCCAGATTACGCAAATCAGCTTTTTTCTAACGCGATAAAGAACTACAGGACTGGCGAACTACAAAAATGCTAGAGACTCTAAGTTGGGTAAACCAACGGACTGGACGATCATGTGTCCGGCAAACGGCAGGCACGAAAAACTCGCAAGGTCGCACGAAGTGCTCGCTGAGAATTCTCAGGCGGGGTATCTTCGATTATTGCCAACATTCTTCCTTACGCCAATAGTCAACATCCATTGCCCCCCGATTAGTTTGCAGGAATAGTTTACAGCGATCGTTTACCGCAATGGTGCGATTTCTTTTCCCAAGCCCTTTCATCCTGAGAGAAAACCGCACGGGGTCGCTCTCGGCAACATCCGCTCCCCCTAGAACCTTTCCCCGCACCACCTCCCCCACCACCCTGACGCTTCAGGCAATCCCACACTAAATCCGCTCCAAGCCAGCCCCAAAATAGAACAAATGTCTATTAGTCTATAGACCACCGAGACCAAAGTGCTTACGATATTGCAACTTTGGCGGCCCCAAACATTACTAATCCCTTGACATTGGTAACTCTTTGTGGTGTGTCTATTTTGGTGGATTCACAACATAGGCCCTTACAACCGTGAAACGCAATGAGCCCGTTGCGGGAGCCGATGACGATCTGACGCAAGTCCTTGGCTACCTTAACTTTTCGTCAGGCAGACCCGACCAGAAAACACTCGATTGCCTCAACCGCATTTACGGTCGAGCAATCTGGGGGAGCCCCTACGCGGGTATGCCCCCTTGGCTCAGCATCCAGCAGTGGCTCCAAGATCGTCTTACGCGACTTAGACAAGACAATCCCACCTTTCAGCAATCCAATCAGGCTGCCGAAGTGATTCGGTTGGTCTGGTTGCACCTCCTTCCATCGTATCTCGACTTCCATCGCGATCTTCTCTTTCACCAGGAACCCGAAGCGCTCTTCAACGGTTTTTTTATCGGTCGAGCTATGGAAGCGGTGCTCCAACAGGGAGGACCTTGGAATGAAATGGATCGCATCATTCCAGCGGCCATTCGGAAATTGAATGACTACGTAGGTTTCCGTCCTGTCGCCGTTTTGGAAGGTCGACGTTTAGAACCTTATCCGCATGAATGGATTCGTCCTGTACCGCTTTTTGTTAAAGGCGCCGGCGTAACCGAAGGCCCTTATCGAGCTGTCATCGAAATCGCTCTTCGCATTCTCGAAGAAACCGATGCCGATATCATGCATCGCGCTTACCTTGACCTCGATTTGCTCGACGAACTGGCTCTCGACCCTCGAGCTTACGATTTTGATCATCCCGTCAATCGGAGACCCAATTACCATTTCGGTCAGTGGGATCCCCATTGCATCGACAACGCTGGCTACTATCGACGCTTTGTCATCCAACAGGTCACTCTCGATGCGTTGCTCGCTCGCATCAAGCAAGAGAGCCTTCCCGAAGATCAACTGCTTTACGAGGCGGCCGCTGTCCTGGCGGGCACAATATTGATGGCCTCCGGAGTTAGTGGAAATAGTCCCAATACCTTTCCATCAACTCTCAATATGGCTACGCTTCTCAGCGGCATCGCCGCATACCGCGATGAATTTTATGATCAACTCCTCAACAGCATGCAGGGTGATCATTCGCTTCGTCTGCGCGAAGAACAAGCCATTCGTCGTCAAGCCTTTGGTGGCGCGAGACAATATCTCAATCAGCAGCTTGCGCGACAGCGGGCGAGCCAATTGGAACATGTCCAGCTCGCCAGGCTTTTTGCCCGTATGGGAAACTCTTCCGCTGCTAAAGACGAAAGCGATTATGTTCCGGTCCCGGCAGCAAGAATTCTTTGCCGAATCGACTGCCTTGTGACCGCCGGTTCTCAAGCTTTGCAGCAGGGCAATCTAAAGTATGCTTCGGCTGTACCCACGCAAATCATGGATTTGCTGCAGCGGGGAATCGAATGCGGAGCGGTCGTTGATCCCTGGAATATACTCGGGTTTGCCGGCAACTTCAGCCGCTTTCATGGCCCCGAAAGCGCCGTTCGCGACCATCGGGTCGATGATTTGGTCGCTCTGATGGAGAGCATCTTCGCGTTGCAGTCGCGCATATGGCGCGAAGCGGCCGCCCGCAATGAAGAATCGCTCTGTCAACGCGTCTCCGAACAATTTCGCTCGACCGCCGAATGGTGGCGTAAATTCGCACCGCATCAAGTACCCGATCTCGAAGCGACCGATCCTCTGGAAAGTTATCAATCCGCCTCGCTGGTAGCCACTGCCCTTCGTCTATGGCATGCCGGTGGCGCAGCGACAGGAGACGTTCGTTTCTGGGCGCCCCACGCGGAACTTTTCGATTCGCCTAAAGCCTATGCACTGGTCATCGAAGCCCTCCTGGAACGTGAAGATTTCGTGGCCTCTATGGCGCTGCTGGTCCATTGGCTCAGCCAAGCGGAAAAGGTAGGCCTACAAAGCGGTTCGACAACCTTTTCCATACTCGCTCAACAGTGGTTGCAGCGACTTCAACTCCGACTGCAAAAAGGAAATGCGCCCAGCAATCTCGGCTGGCCGCTGGTCTCTAAGTTCTTTGACTATCTCGAAGCGAACTCAGAAAAATATTGGACGCCCCCTGAATTCAATCTGGTCGCCAAAAGAAGAAAAAACAAACTGGATGTCGATAGCAAAGATCTAGCATCAGCCAACGATGGCGCTGATAGTGAGGAGAATGCTGATCGATTCGATTCCGCGTACGAAAACGTGGTATACCAAGATAGCACCAATGATGGACTGGACAGTTCTCTCTTCGAAGAAGATTCCGATAGCGAAGATGAGTTGATCGAAGAATCGCGCCGCATCGAACAGCACTTGACCTTCCTCAACGCAATCGCCCAGATGTGGAAACAAGTTGCCATTTATCCTTTGCTCCGTTCTACCAACGCTGCCGACGGAGGAAAATCGGGAACCGATTTGCTTTCTGCACTCAAGCACTGGTGCGAACATGCGGAACTTAACGCCAAAGGACTCATGCGATTGCTTGAAGATGTGCACGGCCATCGCATCCCGAGGGGAGGAAGCGACTCCGATGCGATGGCTCGCTATGACCGACGGCGACTCACCAAGGAATCCCTCGTCGATCGATTGATCGGAGCCATTGTCGAAACCTCCGATGCCCGGCACTTGATGCTCGCAACCTTGATTGCAACGACCGATGGATGCGAGGCCGACAAAGCAACACTCGCCTCGTTGCCTGAAGACGACCGACTGGCCGTTAAAGTTTTCTCCCAATTGATGTGCGGTAGCATCGAACAAATTAAAAATGATTTTCCCGAATTGGTAAAAGCCTTTTGGTCGAAGCCTCTCTTGTATGTCCCATTGGCTCGAGGCGGAGAGCCACAATTGATATCGGCCGTACGCTTGCGCCGGCGGGTTATGACTCACCTGCTCACTTGGCTGCCAAGAGCGGGACTCTATTTCCAAGCGGTCGAACTGGTCGAAACCGCTCGCCACATGGAGCACAACAACCCCGTGGGCAGCGGTGCAGTCACCGAATTCGATGATCTCTACAAAATCGCTTACAAAGCGATGGTCCGTTCACTGGTGCGAAACGCCTACTCCTGGCAACGCCAGATTCCACCGAAAACTTCACCACTGCAAGCCTTCGAAAATCGGGCAACCTATCCTACACCTACGGAAGTCGTCGTCGATCAACTCGATGAAGCGGATACCATCGGTATCACAGAACCCCACAGCGATCTTTTGATTCCCTACTTGGAGCAGTTGACCCGCGTAATGCTCGTAAGTTGGTTATCCCACAGTCGTACTTTGCGTTTGAGCATTCTGGAAACGGTCGAAAATAACGCGACCTGGAAACGCTTGGTCGATTTCATTCAGCGCTATGGCGGTGCACTGTTTACTCAGCAATTTCTACGACTCAGCAACGTGCGTGCGATCCTGCATCAGGGCGTGAACGCCTGGCTTGATCAAGTAGTCGAGGATGGTGGCCAACCCGAAGTTCAACCGCTGTTGGATGGCTTGCAAAGCGGTGAAATTACGCGAGCCGAAGCCGAACGACAACTGTCAATCGTCTTGGAAGGTATAATCGATCATTATGCCGAGTATCGCGATTACAATAGCACAACGACCCAATCAGATCGGGGCGAAATGCTCTACATGCTGCTCGACTTCTTGCGTTTGCGAGTCCGCTATGATCGAGTTAGCTGGAATTTGCGCCCCGTCTTTTGGGCTCATGAAATCATGGTGCGCAGCAGTTGCCACAAAGCAGCCAATCAATGGCGTCGCGCTTTGTCTGAACGCATCGGACGTGAAGCCGAAATGTACCTCGAACATCTCACCAAGCTACAAGAGAAGTACGCGATGCGCATGCCCACAGTGGCCGATCGGTTGAGTGAACGATTCATCAAGCCGATGACGGTCGACCGGATGCGGGCCTTTATTCGCCCTGCCATTCGCCAAATCCGCAACGGAAAAGAGACACCCGCGTTCGATATGTTGCTCTCGGAAACAAAGGTTTTGACCAAAGAGCCCACAGGCGTCGGCTTTGATGTCCCTGCGTGGCTACAGGCACTGGAAGAAGAAGTCGATCGCGCCCTGGAACATGAACGCTACGCTCGCATCGAATCCAATTATGATGCCGCCGTCCCCTTGAGGTTGCTCTCTATGTCCGAATTGGAAGAGCAACTCAATACAGCGGAACGCCAAAATAGTCGCTTGCCCGAAAAATAACCCGAGAATCTTCTCAACTGCTGTTCTGATCGCTCAGACCAGACTCAACGTGCTACCCAAAATATTCCCTAAGATCACCACCAATCTATTTGAACTTTCCCAACATTTTGATCAAAAAAAATTAGAAGCAGGGGTTTTCTCAAACGATTAAACTTGATCAAGCGATCAAGGATTCATCCAAAATCCTTCCGCTTTCCTAGCTTTGGGGAATATTGATGCTCAACCGACGCATGTTGCTTAAGCGAACATCGCTGACGGCCGCAATAGTCTGCGGCAAAAACGTGTTTGGACATTGGCCACGGGAGATACCCACCAGCGGAACGGCGGTTGAGAAATTAGGCCCCTTCGATGAATTGATGCTCAAGATGCTCCATGATCATCAAGTTCCAGGGGCCTCTTTAGCTGTCGCTCAGGAGGGTCAAATAATCTACTGCCGCGGCTTCGGGTGGAGCGATCGTGAATCACAGAAACCCGTTCAACCTCTTTCCGTTTTTCGTATTGCGAGTGTTTCAAAACCGATCACTGCCATGGCCATTCTGCGATTAATGGAACAGCAGAAGCTGACTTTAGACGAACCGATCTTACCTCGATTGTTGAAGCTTTTTCCTGAATCGCCCGCAATCGCTGATCGCCGTTGGGAAAAAATTACAGTGCGTCACTGTTTACAGCATCGAGGTGGTTGGGATCGAGACATCTCTTTTGACCCAATCTCCCGGCCGAAACTGATTGCCCAAACCCTGGGAACAGAATTTCCGGTTCGACCGCTAGATATTGTTCAATACATGCTCTCAATTCCGCTCGATTTTGAGCCAGGCCTTCGTGCAGCCTATTCCAACTTCGGTTATGTCGCGTTGGGATGCCTGATCGAGCAGGCCTCGGAAGAACGTTATGAGAATTACGTTTCGCAGACCATTCTCCGACCGTTAGGTTGCGCACACACTCGATTAGGTCGAGCTCGTCGGACAGATCGGAACGACGAAGAAGTGATATATTATGATCGTCATCTACGGCGACGAACTTCCTTATACCCTCAGGATCAAGGTGCGGATGTTGATCTACCCTATGGAGCGGAAAACTTCGAAGCCTTCGAAGCTCATGGAGGTTGGATTTCCACAACATCCGATCTATTGAAATTTGCCAACCTGCTGTTGCCACAAAAAAACCATAAAAACGTTTTGTCTCCAGATTCGATTGCCCTCATTACAGAACGGCCTGCAGGAGCCGCAGGGTTTGATGAAGACAACAAACCGAGAGCCACCTATCACGGCTTGGGTTGGATGGTTCGTCCAATTTTGAATCGAACCCCTAACGCGACTCCAGCAAATTTTTCTGCAAATCTGTGGCATGCTGGTTTCATTGCGGGAACCGAAGCTTTGCTCGTTCATCGTTACGACCAACTGCAGTGGTGCGTGCTGTTCAATTCCCAATCATCCCCATCAGGTCAGTCTCTGGTTCAGATCATCGATCCTCTGCTGCATCAAGCCGCAAAAGATTCCAAATTGATTTAGTGCCCCTGATTTGCGTACATTCGCCAATAAATCAACCGAGGAAAAAAGGAATTCGATCCATAGCAACAACTCTTGCTTGCAAAACAAACCCCTATAAAGGATGATCTTTTTTGGATGGCTGCAGAGATCGTAGCTAGAAAAGTATGTTGCTCTCCAATGTTTTAGAAAGTGCGCAAAAATGTTCGGTCGAATTCTTTTTTCACTGCTGCTGGTTGGAATTTTTCCAGCACTCGCTCTGACATACTATGGGCAGGAACCAAAATCCGTCGATTCCGAAAACACCATTCAACTCGAGATTCAGACGATTCAGTCATGGCTTTCTACTATCTCGGTTCAACAGGACTTGGAAAAAAAATATGCTGCTCCATCGGAATCAAGTGTTGATGGAGAGCGATCCCGTCTCAAACAATCGATGACCTCTCTACAAGCCTGGATCCGATCGAATCCAGGTTGGCAGAAATTTCTGAATTATGATGCGATTCTGCAGACCTTAGACGCTTCCGACAAAAATGCGATTACCATCTTGCTAACCGATCGCCAAGTGTGTAACTGGTTGGTTGCCAGAGATTCGGTCAACAATCCGCTGGTGGGGAAAATTCATTCGCAGCTCCGTGAATTTAGGGCGATCAATAAACAGTGGAAAGAATCCGAATCCTCTAGCACGAGAATCGATCGGCTGAAACGCCTTGAAGAAAAATTGAAATTGATTCAGAACACACCAAGTACTCGGTTGCGCAGCGATGTGATTTTGGTCGTTGAAGAAATGGAAACTTTTGGACAAGCTTCCACTTTATGTGCCGACATAAAGAAACAGTGGCTGCGACCCAACCTGATCATTCGCGGTCCCCAAACAATATTACTGCCGAGCGTTCCTGCAGCCATCGATGACAGCTTTCCAACCTCGGGTGTTTACAATGGTCTACAAACCACTGGAACATGCAACGTCAAGGGATCGCAAAAAGTAACTCTCGTCCAAAGCAGCACGGCTTTGGAATTCGAGGTATCACTACAGGGTACTTCCTCAGCGTCGAGCCAAGGAAGCAATTCCAGAGTGACTGTCCAATCGACCGCTGAGTCGCGATTGTATGCCGCCAAGCGAGGCGCCATTTTCGGCTGGGGACGAAAATCCTTCGGAGATTCGATCGCCAGCGCGCCGACCACTATCTCCTATGACTCGATTGTCCCAAGAGGGGGACGTGTTGCCCAGCGGGAGATTATCAGTGAAGTCCGTTCATCAACTCGCAGTTCGGAATTACAGGCTCAACAGGAGACCGAAAGCTCACTGCGAAAACAAATGGATCAGGCTGTTGAAAAAGCATCTCGCGCCGCAGACCTGACACCTATATACAAGCTGCGGGATATGCTGATGACAACCGATCCACAACTGCTTAGCATCGGTTGGAATACAAGCAGCGATCATTTTGAAATCGGAGTAAAGTGTTATTCCAGAACCTCTAAGCAAATTGCCAATTTGCCGCCACGAAACTTCAAGTCAAACTACTGGACGATCGCTCTCCATGAATCACTACTAAGTACAACACTGAATCGTCTTTTGTTGGACTCTAAACTTGGCATGACCTATCTACCAGGTGATTCGACCCAGAGCGCTAAAGGTGTTCTGGTTTCGACCGAGTCTGGCGAGAAAGTGGAAGTCGTATTTCATGCAACCACACCCGTTTATGCGACCTGTATGGAGGATCGTATCCAAACCACGATGCTGGTCCATTCGTTGTCTGATGGGAGTACAACCTTCAATGATTGCCGTATTGAAATCGATTGGCAGCCATCCTTCCAAGGTCAAGAAATACGCTTGGACCGCTTAGAGCGACTGAAAGTGCTACCGATCGATTTCGATCCATCGAAAGATCGCCTCAATGTACGCGAGCTTTCCGCTTTTCGTGTTTTGGAAAGAGCCCTAAATCAGACCATCGCCAGTTCACAAACGATCCAGCTTCAAGTTGCCCAGTGGCTCGGCAACAACGGAAATCAAGCAAGCTTGGCGATCCAAGATGGTTGGCTGTTGATCGAATGTAAGCCGTGAGGCGCTCAGCACCAACACGAAAGCTTGATGCGAGATAAGGCCGATTAGGGTGAGATCAATGCTGGTTCAGCTGTCTTCCACGAGGCGGTCAAATAGAGATCATCCACAATGCTGAACCGCCCCTGAAACGACGATAAAAGGCTTTCATCCTCCTGGCCACATTGAGCGAGCTTGGCGCTAAAGCCGCTTGTCTCTGTATCGAAACAGATCATGACATCATGAAAATGGAGTCGGCGCAAGCGAAGAGAATAGAATGCTTTATAGACAGACTCTTTTGCGCTAAAGAGCAGCAATCGCCAATTCAGATCTGCGGGGAGTGCATCAACGTGGGCTCGTTCTTCGGGAAGGCTGATGTATTTGAGCAATCGATCGTCGATTGCGCGATATCTCTCTGCATCGATTCCAATGCTTAAATAAGTGCTTTGATTAGCGACGGCAGCTGCGCAGTAATCATGGCAATGAGTGATACTACCGACAATCCCTTTCGGCCAGCAGGGCATACGATTGTTGTCGGCTAGAATTGGAATACTTGGATGCCCCATTTTGCAGATCGCATCGCGAGCACATTGCCTACCCGCAGCAAAATCCCGCCATCTCTTTTCGCTTGCTCGCTGCAGTAACTCACGCTCTTGGAGCAAAAGCTCGTATGGCCCCGAGAGGTCCATTGTGGAAACGCAGTGTAGTCCTTGAGGTAAAATTCGTTCCATCATGATGGTAAATCGCGGCTATCGGATGAGTGGGATTGTACTTCTTTTGCCAGCCTTACGATCTCGTTGGCTATTGCCTGTCTTACAAACCGCGATTGCTCCAATGAGACTCGCTTTCGATCGAATCTAAACCACAAACGAATAGAATCTTTCCAAAGTGTGACCAATATGGCAGTCTCGGTACCGTTTCGAGTAGGAGGAGCCCCAAAGAAGTTTGTAATCTCACAGTTATCAAGTTGTGGTTGCTGCTCTCTTTCGACTAACTTGTCAGGAAAGCGACGGAAGGGATCACCGATGTAACTCCATACGAAGGATCCTGGACTCATAGAGCGCACGACACTTCGAGCGATCCAGCGCGGGAAGCGACGTATATAGGCTAATGCATCTACAAATAAACCCGCAAGTTTCCAATCCTGAATAGCATCTAACTCGGTTTTGAGCGTCGGAAAATTGCTCTGCCAATCGAGGCAGGCGACTTTGGAACGCCGCACGAATGCATAACCAATTCCATTATGCGCCGGAATACGGTTGGTAGTCTGCCTCCGCATGTTCACCGGTAGCACGGCGACCCATGGATGCGCCAATAAAGACCAGCGTACAGGCATTGCCCCAAATGCTCGAAAGGTTGCAGCAAGTAAGATATGATTGAGTGTTGCTTGGTGTTGTTGGGCGAAACGCCTGAGAATATCTACAATTTCTGGACTCACTTCAATCCCTGAAACATCGCACCGATATCCCAAACACGTTTCGTAATCAAAGTGTTGTATGTCGTTAGGAGTGGAAATATTGTCGGGCGTCTGTGGTAAAGCTTTATCTGAGCGGATACTGCGAATCCGGGCGGGAAACGAAAAGAGAAATTTTGCTGTCTCTTTTGCGAGAAAATAATGGGCCGTAGATGGCTTGACGGGATGAGGGATTCGACGATCCAGTAAACCGCGATCGGGCAGAAGTGTTGGCAATAACGATTTACGATGAACACGCCGCTGATTTCTGTCCCCATTGGAATCGTCCTCAGAGCGACTTTTTACTATCCGAAGATAGGCTTGAAAGACATCGGAACAGAATTCGAAGGAACCAATTCCATCGGTAACGGCATGGTGAAACTGAAAGGCGAGAAGATATTGTCTTTTTTGCTTCGGAAGATCCGCGAGTCGACATATCACAAGCCGGCTATTTGGCCCTCGGAATGGATCGATGCGATGCGTGAATTCGCTCGATTCATTTTGACTCAAAAGAACATTCGTAAACGCAGCGACCTCGGGATTCGACTCTAAATCCCACCGGTATCGAGTGCCATCATCGGCTCGAACGGCTCTCGAGGCGAGTAACGGATGCGAGTGAATCGCCTGAACAAAGGCTTGCCTCATCTCCTCCAAGTGTAAATCACCCTCAATAAGGAAATGGACTGTGAATACCATCGGGTAACTCTGGGAGTCATCCTCTAGCATGTACCATTCAAAAGGTGTTGCAGATAGGCTCAAGTGAGGTTCATTCATTCAACTTTTGATCGTGCCTTTCGAACTTTACCGAAGTGCGGAATAGAAACTTGTGTTGATTCATCAGTTAGAGATTGAAGCTCAGCAAACTATTTTCTCCAGAAAAATCTGAGGAATTTCCTCTGGGTTACATATAAGCACCAAACCGCTGATTTGTTTTTCGAGAAGAGTCATGAAGTGGCGTCTCCCCTCGTCCAGTGGCATGAGTTTATGTCCAGCTTTTTCCAGCGACCATTTACTGCTGCTCCTAGCCGCCATCCCGACTTCTTCCCAACCGGGCCAAGCGATTGTTATGCTCTGTACCTGGGGCCACTGTTCCTTGATTTGTTGTGCTTGATCCCCCTGAAAGCTATTGGCAGCAGCGTAGTCCACCTGCCCGATGCCCCCAAAAAATCCTGCAAGTGAACCGCATTGTATAAACCATCTTGTTTCTTTCCCCACCAAGGATTGAAGATTCAGGCTACCACGAACTTTGGAATCGATCGTCTTACGAATGGAATCGATCGACTTTTTCCAAAGTAACGTCGTCTGCTCGAAACCTGCTCCATGGAGAATGCCATCTACACTTTTACCTTGCTCGAAAAAAGTGTCATAGAGATTCCATAGTTGGTCGCGGTTGGCGATGTCGATTTGATGATACCGAAAGCTAACCCCAAGGGAGGTGAAGGCGTAGAGATTACGAGATAATTCGACTTCGGAATCGAACGAGGATTGAGCGACTGGTATAGATACTCTGCGGGCTGCAGCGTCTCGAATAATCGCTTCCCGCGCTTCTTTGATTTCTGCCTCGCTCCTCTCATGCCACGCTTTAGAAGGCAGAGGGGTTCTTCCGAGAAGTTCCAACTGAGCGCCGTGTATGCCGAGCAACATGGCCAATTGCGCTGTAATCCCACGCCCGCCACCACTCACGATCCAATGGGAATTCTCTAGTAATTGCTTGGCGGGTACCCAATTCTTTGGCAATGGCAAGGGGCGGAGTTTAGGTCGGCGCCAGGTGCCAGCCTCAAAGCGTTGATGGAGGTGCGCGAATGCATGAACTAAATTCCCTTCGCCGACTGATTCAGCGGGAGAAGATCGCAGCGATTTTTCAGGCGTGGGATGCCGCGGTGTTTTGGGAATGGAGTTTAAATCAACCTCCAAAAGATGGACTGAGGGAAAAGAGTCCATCGAGTTTTGTTGCATCATTTTGACTTGTTGCTGTGCTTTCTGCTCTAACCAAAGCGAGCGAATCATTCCGGCTGAACCATTCCAGACAGCAGAGGAATTTCGACTGGTATTGCGAAAAGATACGAACCATGCTGGCTTATGGGACCCTGATTCAATTTGAGCCTGCTGCCACTTCTTCAGGCTTAAAATTTGTTGAATCAATTCCTCAGAAGGATCCGTCATCGATAACGATAAACGCTCGACGATATTTGCTTCATACTCTGGAAAGGATAATGGCCAGAGAAAAATTTGATCGGTTGCAAGTTGCTCAATCGACTTTAACAAAGAGCCGCTACGAACTGCTTCCCGCAGGCGGCCAACAATTTCATCTTGCGTTGATACGTAGGTTTCACTTTCCGCCCAAACAAGTTCATATGGAACAAATAGAGATGGACTGGGAGACCGCTGATTTGAAAGTGAGTCCCTACCTTGCAGAGTACTATAAACAAACTCAGCGGTCGCATCCGATACTTTTGTCTCGTCGAAAGAACCGTCCCACTGGTGTATGAAACGGTGAGCTCTCTGGGTACTAGGGTCGTTGATTTGCGTAACTGCACTATCGAGGATGGTGCGTAAAGAGGGTAAGCCAATTTGCAACATCATTCCGAACGGGCCGACAGGCATTTGAGTTATCAACTGCCAGGAGCGTTCTATCTCTGCAGGTGAACAGACTTGGCGATCAGCCAATTCCATTGCCTTAACTAGAAGTGGATTCAGCAGATTATTGAAAACATAGCCGGGAAATTCGCGTCGGAGCAGAATCGGATCGAGGCCAATTCTATGGACCAATTGAACAAGTTTTGCAAGTACTTCCGGAGCAGTCCTTGAGGTGGGCATAACGTCGACTGCGGTCGCGAACCATGGCGGCACATGGAAATGCAGGGCGGCAAATCTCTCGGGATTTGGAAAACCTCGAAAAATACTGGAAGGCAGCAAGTACGATGAATTAGTAACCAAAATAGTTTCAGGAGAACTGTGTCGGGCAAATGGTTCCATCACGCTCCTTTTCAATGCCAGCGTTTCGGGAACTGCTTCGATAATTAATTGATTTCTGGAAGCAATAGAAACATTTGTAGTCCATTCAATATTTGTCGAAAAAAAATACTGGGGCCGTAACACCGCGCATCTGGGGGGGGAAGCCAAGGAATCTTCGAAAAGGATGGGTTTAAAATTTAGAAACTGCGCTCCAAAAGATTTTGAAAAGCTATGCTTGGCGTGATCAAGAAGCTCGTCGGTCGGTTCGTAGCAGGTCACTGCTATACCGCCTTTGGCAAGCAAATACGCGATTTGGCGGCCGCAGTGCCCTGCCCCCACTACTGTAGTAGACTCGATCATTCTGAAGTTTTGCATACAAAAAAATCGAGTTCGGGATACGGAATTTTCGATGAAGTCTCGACCATGAGTGAGGTTGGGGGTTTAACTTGACAGTCAGAATTCATCCGATTAGTGTAGTTAGACCTTTGAGATCCCGCAAATATTGGCCTACAGGGGCTATTAAGAAATTGTTGGAATGGGGAAATCGTTGGAATGGTGAAATCGTTGCAAAGGGTCTGTGGAGTGATTTGAATTATTCTCGAACTAAATCTTTTTTTCAAACTTTAAAAGGTTGTGCTTGACTTTAATTGCTCAAGAGGTGGTTACTCGGCACCCTGATTTTGTATTGTGAATCTCCATGACCTATCTTCTTCTATCAGGCCCAACTGGATTGCTTGGCGAGTACTTGCTCAAAGACTTGCTTTTGGCCCGCCGAAATGTGGCGGTACTCTGCCGAAATGCCCCCGGAATTCGCGCCTCAGACCGGATTGAAGATTTGCTCGCTCGCTGGGAGAACTCGCTTGATTTTGCGTTGCCTCGGCCCATAGTTATCGAAGCGGATATCACCCAACCGCGTGCTGCGATAAGCGATTCTGATATCGATTGGATCCGCAAGCATTGTGACTCGTTTCTGCATAATGCGGCGAGTTTGACGTTCGATTCCAATCGAGAAGATGGCGAGCCTTGGCGGTCAAATTTGCTGGGAACTCAACACGCAATTGACGTTTGTAAGCTGTGTGGTATTAACACAATTTTTCATGTTTCCACGGCTTATGTGTGCGGCAGACGGACGGGAATAATCCGCGAAAATGAACTCGATTGTGGACAAAGTTTTGCGACAGAGTATGAGGCGAGTAAGTGTGCCAGTGAATTGGCGTGGCGCGAGGCGGATTTTGAGAACCTAACTGTTCTGCGTCCCGCCATTATCGTTGGAGATTCCGACACGGGTTACACCAGCACCTACCACGGTTTTTACGCGCCGCTTAAGTCGCTCTCGGCTCTTTTGAGTCAAATCGGACGAAAGAGTGGTTCAGGAGAAAAAGTGCCGGTGGCTCCAATGCTCAATGCGCTGGGTCTTTCCGGTTCGGAAACCAAAAACTTCGTTCCCGTCAACTGGGTCTCGCGACTTATTTCGCTGATCGCATTGCAGCCAATGGCTTGGAACCGTGTTTACCACCTTACGCCTGAGCACAGGGTGAATGCCTTGGACGTAGCCGTTGCAATGCAAAATTCCTTAGAGCGTTTTTTTGCTCGGCAAACCCAAAAAGCTTCCGCTGGGAGCGACAGGCTGAATCAGCAGGATCTTGCTCAGCAGCACCGCGATAATCACTCACATCAATCACCGTCTGAAACGGGCTCACAGTGGAATGCACTCGGCAATGCCTTTGCTGAACAAGTATCTGCCTATCAAGAGTATTGGCGGGATGATCCGGTATTCGATGCGACTCACCGCCGTAATTTTTCGACAAGCCTTCCAACGCTCGATCTGGAGTGCCCCGTTTTAGATAGAGAATTATTGGAAAAATTTTGTGATTTTGCGTTAGATCATGGCTTCGGTTGGCCTAAGAGGAGAATAGGGTTAGTTCCTTACCGCTTTACAGAATGGCTAACAGATCGGGATATCATGCCAGGTTGTATCTCGCGGCCCGCGGTCCAACTGAATGCTTTGAGCACTGGCGGCATGTCGGTGACCCTGGGCTACTCGGACCAAGGTTCGCTTGTACAGGAAAGGGGCTGTTCGAACAACTTACCAAGCCTAACCTTTGGGTTTCGTCAATTGCTGGAGGCGGGCAGTTTTGCGAACCTCGATGAAGCTGGCTTATTGACCCTGCAGCTGCCTCCCGGTGAGTTGGTATCGCTTGAAGAATTCGGTAGAATTGTTCAAACAGTGCTAGATAGTATTGATGAGAAGGTGGTCACTGGAGTTCGCGAAAAAGTCGCTGCCCTAACTTGATCGAAAACTGAAAATTTTCATACGGAGCATAACGAGGCAAGGATCGCTTGATTTAGCTAAGAAGCAGAAAGCGTTCCATGTCAGACGATAGCAGCGTAGATCCTATAGCCATTATTGGCCGCGGTTGTCACCTACCGCGAGCCGCGAATATCGCTGAATATCTGAACTTGATTCTCAAAGATCAACCGACGATCGCAGAGATTCCAGCGGAACGATTCGATCGCGAGATGTTCTACGATAAGGAACCGGGCAAAGATTTTAAAACATATTGTTCCAAAGCCTGTTTGGTGGAACCGGTTCCCGAATCGAAGCTTCGCTCCCTGCCACCCAACTGGAGAAGTCATCCCGAAACAGCGTTAAGAGATTTGCTGTCAGTGGTGCGTGATGCCTGTCTTGATTCTGGAAAGCCACTGGAAGCGTTGAGCGGAGAGCGAGGTGGGGTATACCTTGGTCATACGCGGGGTGGATCACTCGCGGGTGATCTTGCCTACGCTACTTATGTCGCACAAGCTGCTGCGCTGCTCGAGGAATTACCCCAGCGATTTCCGGAAATCGATCCCTCCACGGCAAAACAATGGAGCGAACAACTGATTGCCGAAGTTCGAGAGGCAATGCCTAACTATGGTGATCAGGCAGGACCTCCGCTAGGCGCTCCTGTCGCCGCAATGGCCGCCTTGCAGATGCTGGGATGGGATGGCCCATTTGCTGCCTTCAATGGCGCGTGCGCCTCCTCTCTGCAAGCATTGCATGCGGCAGTGCTCGCTTTACAGTCCAGACGGATCAACATCGCGGTCGCCGCCGGCTTATCCTGCTACCACAGCGATTCGCTTTTACTTTTTTCCCAAGCTCGTTCCCTAAGTGGTGTTGATACTCGCCCCTTCGATGATCAAGCCGATGGACTAATCATCGGCGAGGGTGCAGTCGTCTTAATTCTCAAGCGGCTTTCCGACGCGATTCGAGACGCTGATCCCATTCACGCTGTCATTCGAGGTATTTCGGTGGCCTCTGATGGTAAGGGCAAAAGTTTGTGGGCACCCCGCAAAGAAGGACAGATACTGGCCATTCGCCGCGCCTACACCGATGACGCGATGATGCGCAAGATCCAATATGTGGAAGCGCATGCAACCAGCACCCAAGTGGGCGATGCTACCGAGATGGAAGCCTTGGCCTCTGCGTTCGGACCGGTACTACATCAAGGCACCCGACTCCCCGTCGGAAGCGTCAAGGCGATTGTCGGACACACCTTGGAATCAGCCGGACTAGCAGGACTACTAAAAGTCATCCTGTGCATGGAAAAAGAAATTATTCCGGCTCACCAACGCTTAGAGAGATTAAGTACAAAAATACCATGGAGCGACATTCCTTTTTTCGTGCCTAACAAATTACAACCATGGTCTCCAGATGAATTCGGCTGTAGGTGGGCTGCCGTAAATGGGTTTGGAATCGGAGGCCTCAATGCTCATGCGGTTGTCCAATCCGGAACGATCGTTGAAGCTCAGCAACCGAACCATCGACATTCGATGTCCTCTTCTAATCAACAAACTTCCTACGAACCAAACAGACAGGTTGCCATTATCGGCGCAGGCTGCATCCTGCCCGGCGCATTGAGCTGGACTGAATTTAGATCTCGAAACTGGAACCATGAAGCTATCCAAAACGTTCCACCTCGGCGCTGGGTGTCAGGGCCCGAGCGAGTCTCAACATTTGTTTCCCAAGTGGCTTCGACGCAGGGAGGCTTCATCGATAATTTTGAATACGATTGGCGAAGACATAAAGTTCAGCCAAAACAGATTAAAGGGGCGAGCCCATTACAGTTCATGATTCTTGAGGCGGTCGATCAAGCGATTCGGCCCAGCGGAATTTTAGAGGATCCCTATCGCCGCGAACGAACAGGGGTCGTGGTAGGAACCATCTTTGGCGGCGACTTTTCTAACCAATTGCAAGTAGGCCTGCGCATTCCCGATATGTGCCGAAGACTTCGATGCTTATGGGAAAAAAATGGGCTATCAGAATCCCAAATTGAAAAATTAGTCGCCACATTCCGAACCCTGACGCTAGATCGAATGCCCGCATTCTTTGATGAAACAGGAAGCTTCACTAGCAGTTCACTCGCATCGCGAATCACGAAAAGTTTCGACCTAATGGGGGGCGCTGTTGCGGTCGATGCGGCTCACGGCGCATCTGGGGCAGCGTTGACTTATTGCATGGACCAACTGGCAAGCGGCATAGTCGATTACATGGTCTGCGTCGGTGCGCAACAAGATATGGGACCGATGAAGTTTGAGGGCTGGACTGCCAATGGTTGGTTGCCCGACGATCGTGGGACGCAAGGTGTAGCTCCCGGCGAGGGGGCAGCAGTTATTCTCTTAGAAGCTGTTTCGCCCGGTGGAAATACCCTTCGTACTCCAATGGGTTGGATCCGCGGAGTCGGTCACAGCTACGCGAAAAATGGTGGCGTTTCCTTGAGGCGTTCTATTGAACGAGCCGTCGAAGCATCGCAGCTCAATAGACTGGAAAACAGCCACTATCAACCGGTGGTGGATGGATCAATACGAACACATCGCTGGAGCCCGATGGGTGTAGCCGCAATCGACAATCCGTGCCACTTTGGATTGCAACTGGCAACGGGCACCGTACCTGAGCGATCTTCGTTTGTCGATTCTGTCGGTCACCTTACCGGGGGCTCAGGAATTGTCGAATTCTTAGCCAGTCTGGCATGGCAGGCTCAACAAACCACAGTGAACGAAACCGACCCAAGTCTACAAGACATTCCAGGGAGTGAATGTATTAATATCGGTAGCCCTTGGGAATGTCTTTATAGTGTAATTCTTGATGTTATGACGGTATCAAATGTCAAAATCTAATCCTTCGGAAGAATTCAAAGTATCTGACTATCGCGAAATGATCGCGGATGACATCGTTCATTTCGATGCCACAGGACCTCGTCGCGAAGCCATGCGGCAAAGAGCGAGTCATCCCGGCGATACCTCACACAAATCCAACGGATCCCATTCAGGTTCGAGCCAACTATCCGATTTAAACTCAGTCTCAAAACCAGAAACCAATGGAAGTTCAAGAACGGCCATTCCGACCACACCAAACAAGGTAGATCGATGGAGCGAGCCCGCCTCCAACAATCAAAATTCCGCCAATGTCAACGCCTGGAAATCGCGGGTTGAAACATCGACCACCGCAAGCGGCAAGAATATCCAACCCTTAGCCGCCCCGATAACACAGCCAACACCAAACGTGCACAAGGCCGTACCAACCTCGCCTTCGCCTGCGACGCCTTCGCAAAAAACGTCCCCGGTAACTACTGTGGTCACAGAAAATTCTCCGGCTCCATCAACATCTAGCATTTCGCGATCTAGCGTTTCGCGGGCGGCGCTCCAAAAGTTTCTCATCGACTTTGTCATGGAGCAGACCGGATACCCTGAAGATGTTGTCTCTTTAGATGCCGATTTGGAAGCGGATTTGGGAATCGACAGTATCAAAATTGCTCAGATGCTCGGCGAGGTCATCGAGCAATTTAAAATCGACATGAAGTTGATGCAGGGAACTGCCATGGAGGATTACAAAAGCCTCGGGACAATTATCGAAAAACTTATAGAGCTAACATCAACCCCAACTTCAACAAGCGCTGCATCTTCCCCTCTAAGGGAAACGATTGCTCGACAAGAATCCATCCAGCCGCCGAGAGAGCCAAGCAGCGAATCAATCGCAAACAGCGCCGAAGTTACAACTCATATAGGAAATGATTCGCGCCAAGAACAAATGATTAAGTTTCTGGTCGATTTCGTGATCGAACAGACTGGCTATCCCGAAGATATTGTCACTGTGGATGCAGATCTTGAGGCAGATCTTGGAATTGACAGCATCAAAATAGCCCAAATGATGGGTGAGCTGAATGATTACTTTCGCCTGAATGTTGCAGCTCTCCGTGATCAATCGGCCGACAGATTCAAGACGATCGCGTCGATTGTGGACGTTGTTATCTCTGTAGACAGCCCGCAAACTGCTTCTGCTCCTGTAGCCCGTAATCCAAAGGCTGCTTTGGTCACACCGGTTACATCAAATGTTACTACGCCGATGCCGAATGGCTCACGGGTCGCACCCACTCCCGTCACGCCCTCCCCCACTTCGAACACTCCAGCGGTCGAGTCCGCTGACAAGCATTCCGACGCAAGCGATCTCGACGCACATGCACTGAAAAAATTCTTGGTTGACTTCGTGATTGAGCAAACCGGTTATCCAGAAGATATCGTTACACTCGATGCTGATCTCGAGGCTGATCTTGGAATCGACAGCATCAAAGTCGCCCAAATGATGGGCGAAATGAATGATCATTTTGGCTTGACGTTGAGTCATTACAAAGGGCGAACCATGGATGATTTCAAAACCTTGGATGCAATTATCTCTCATCTCACGCGAAAGAATTAATTGCGATGAGCTACGAAAATCGAACAGCCTCTAACGCTGTCAGCGCATTACCGCCGAATCAAAGGCCCCTTGCGATTATTGGACTCGGATGCCGTTTGCCAGGCGCCAGTGATCTCAATGAATATTGGGATTTGATCGCTTCGGGTCGAACCGCTTATCGTATTCTTCCACCCGAACGATTGGACCAAGATGTTTATTATTGCCCAGAAGTTTCGCAGCGTCCCAGAACATTGACTCGCCTAGGTGGCATCGTGTCTCCGTACAAGGGAATTCGCGAACTCCACGGACTGAATATGTCGGATGTACGACAATCCGATCCCGCTCATCTGGAGCTTTTCGGAGTCGTCGAAGATGCGCTTGAGTCGGCGGGCTGGAATCGAAAGCATTTCAGTGGGAAAAAGACGGGAGTTTACCTCGGTCACACTCGAGGCACAGGTCGCTGCGGTGAAATCGTTTATCGGACGTTGGTACCACAAACAGCACGTTGGTTGAGGGAATTAGATGAGTTCGCAGCACTCGATCCTGTCAGCCAAGAACGCGTTGTCAACTCGATCGTTCGAGACGTTCAGAACCGATATATTGGCAGCGATCGCGTTCGCAGTGAGCGGCTTGCTGCATTTTCTGCTGCGTCTTTGATTGCAAAGGGCTTCGACCTCGAAGGCCCATTCCTGTCGCTCAATGCAGCCTGCGCGTCTTCTTTGTCTGCGTTGAATTACGCCGGCGAGGCGTTGGCACTCAATGAGATCGACATCGCTGTAGTCGGCAGCGGTTCGTTTGTTGAGTTTGACAGCCTGGTTCTATTTTCACGGGCTGGTAGTGTTTCAAAAACCGGCTCGCGACCGTTCGATGCCCAAGCAGATGGATTGATTCCTTCAGAAGGCTATGTTGCCCTTATTTTAAAAACGCTCGATAAAGCCCTAGCTGACAGCGATCCTATTTTGGCCGTGATTCGAGGATTCGGTTGTTCTTCCGATGGTAAGGGAAAAAGTTTGTGGGCGCCCAGAGAAGAAGGACAGATATTGGCGGTTCAACGCGCGTATGGTGAATATCTTTCGCCAAAACGACTCGGTTATATTGAAGCGCATGCAACAAGTACAGCCGTTGGCGATGCAACGGAAATGGCCGCTCTTACCAAAGCTCTTGCAGAAAGATTGGCCGGTCATCCCAAGATTCCTGTTGGGAGTGTTAAAGCCAATATCGGACATACGCTGGAAACAGCCGGTCTGGCAGCGCTTGCTAAGGTTGTCCTCGCGATTCGTCACCAATCGATTCCACCAGTGGCTAATGTACGCACTCCCAATCCGAATATCGACTGGGACGCGTCACCACTGTATTTACCCAGAAAGCTTCAAGCTTGGGAATCCCAAAAATCATTGCCTCGTCGGGCTGGTGTAAACTCTTTCGGCATCGGTGGACTGAATGCGCATGTGGTCGTCGAAGAGTTCGTGCCAACCCAAGTTCATACATACTTCGAGCCCGACTCGGAATGCCTCTCAAAGACAAACTCAGCGCGATCGATCTCTAATTCCCGTAACGAGATGATTCAGACGATGAGTGTCACCCCCAAAGATCATTCCGAAGAAGATGACCTAGTCGCTATTATCGGTGTGGGTGCCATCGCACCCGCCGGTCATACTGCAGAGGATTTCTGGAACTTGACCAAAGATGGACAAGCTCATCTCGGAGAACCACCTCTCGATCGCGTAAATCCTGACAATTTGGATCCATCAATCAAGTGGCCGGAAAAGATTGTGGGAGGATTTGTTCGAGATTATCAATACCATTGGCGCAAGCACAAAGTTCCTCCCAAGCAAGTCGCAGATGCAGACCCATTGCAGTTCATGCTGCTTGACGCTGTGGACCAAGCTATTAATGATACAGGTATCACACTAACGGCCGAACAAAGAAAACGAACGGGTGTTGTTATCGGCAGCGTTTTCGGCGGTGAATTTGGCAGTTCTCTCCAGATGGGACTTCGCCTGCCCGAATTCTCTAAGCTTCTTGCTCGTTATCTTCAATTGGAAGGTGTCGCGGAAGAAGCGATTGAATCGATGATCGATCGCTATCAAGCACTGCTTCTATCTAGACTACCCAGTCTTAACGACGAAACGGGCAGCTTTACCAGTTCAACACTCGCCTCGCGCATCACCAAAACATTCGATGTGATGGGAGGAGGTGCAGCCATCGACAGCGGTCATGGTTCAGGCTTGACAGCTCTCCAAATCTCGGTCAATGCACTTCGCTCCAAAGATGTCGACCTCATGATCTGCGCGTGCGGTCAACGTAGCTTAGGTCAGTTCCAATATGAACTGATCTGCAAACATAAGTTTTTAAGTTCCCATGATAAAATAAATATCTCGTCACCCGAGTCTGATGGAATTATTCCTGGCGAAGGTGCGGGTGTTGTCGTATTGAAACGACTTCAGGACGCTGTTCGAGATGGCAATCGCATTTACGCGGTCGTGCGGCGAATAGAACAGGTCCGTCGCGAAAAGATCGGCGAAGCACTACGCGAACTAGATGCGAAATTAGCAAAGCTTATCCCCCCTGGCGACTTAGCTTATGTCGAGCTTGACGCGAATGGCGCCAGTGATGCGAATGCAGAATTGTCCGCGATTGAATCCGAATTGACTCATGCCGGACGATACAAAGTTCCAGTCGCTGCACTCAAAGAACAGATTGGTGAAACCTTTGGGGCAGCGGCGTTGTTGAGTATTATTCGCGCGTGCAAAGTTATGGCAGAGGGACGCTTACCAGGTTGCAATGGTGCCAGTGAAAAACGCCTCCCACAGCACTTGCAGGCCCTAAACGAATCGCAGCAGCGTTGGAACACTGGCAGCGATCTGCCGGTCTCCGTCATCGTCCACAGCGTGAGCGAAGACCTGGCAACGGGTGTTTTACTTAGTAATGTTTCCGCGATCACCGGTGGAAGTCCAGAAATTGGCCATCAAAAATCCGCCGCATCCCATTCGATCTGGGATAAACAAGCCCCTTCCATAGCGGAACCTGCAGACTCCACCGCTATTTTTCGCTTCGCCGCTGACTCGGTTTCCGAGATCCTGCACCAACTTGAAGCGGCTTCCGCCGATCCGGCCCAATGGATCAAATCAGAACGGTCCCCCAAGCCGCGGATTCCATCGAGCAGCCCACCAAAGCCTAATTTCCGACTCAACATCGCAGCCAATAATCCAGCGACTCTGAAACAAAAGATCGCCATGGCCGGACATGCACTGTCCCAGGCTTCCAAAATGTCCAACTTACAGAGTCAGGGTATTTTCTTTGGCGAACGCGGTACATTGGTGGGCGCTAAAACCGCTTTTGTCTTTTCAGGACAAGGATCCCAGTACCCCGGCATGCTTTCATCCTTTTTGGATAGTACAGCTGCTAACCTAAAAGCCGTTGAGGATGTTGATCAGTCGCTTCAAAAGCTTGCGAAAGTAAACCTCAGGGAACTACTATCGGATCGCCGCAACGAATTCGGTACTGATCTCGAAAAAACGCAACTGGCTATACTCAGTTGCGAGATAATGCTTTTTGATTCGCTGATGCAACTCGGTATACAACCCAATGTCGTTTTAGGTCACAGTTTCGGGGAATATGCCGCTCTATACGCCGCAGGTTGCCTCACCATTAGCGACGTACTTAAGTTATCTGTTTGCCGCGCTCAGGCGGTTCATAACTCTTCAGTGATCCCTGGCCAGCTAGCATGTCTTTTCTGTGATGAGGATTCCGCAAAAAAGATCATTGCCGAGTGCGGTATTGACGCGCATATCGCCAATTGCAACTCGCCGCAACAGACCGTAATCGGAATTCCAAAGGATCGTCTCGCGAATGTAAAAGATAAACTGGATGAACGGCGTGTCCGCATACGAACCCTTCCAGTTCCCTTTGCTTTCCACACTCCTCTAATGGAAGATGCAAAGCATACCATGTCTTTTCTGCTCAAAACTTTTCAGTTTGCGGATTGCGAGCGAAATTTCATCAGCACTGTAACGGAGGCCTTCGAAACTCAAGGGTTAAAACTTTTCGATATTCTCTGCGATCAGTTTATCAAACCTGTTCGCTGGGTAAAACTTATGTCGGATTTGAAAGAGCAGGGCTTCCGTTTCTTTCTCGAAGTGGGTCCCAACCAGGTTCTCACCAGCCTCAATCGTAATATCTTAAAAACGGATGAAAACATTATCTGTGTCGCAACGGATGATGCTCGACTCGGAGCTATGGACCAACTGGTAATCGTCCAAGCTGCGAGAGAAATTTTTGAACATTGCGCTGAACCGTTTAACTCGACCACTCGCTTGTCCACAACTCCGCAAGAGCATTCGGTACAAAATGTCCCTGCCGCCGAAAAGGTAATATCATCATCTCGCACAGACCACCTTCTCCATCAGCAACCAGTCCGACCTGTTGATCAGGAATCGAAAAGCATTTCTAACAACAAAAGTTCAGCTCCGATAACCAAAAAATCTTCGCACACGAACTTGCGTCAAAAACCAGATTCCTCACCTATTTTGCATCGCTTTGTCGCTTATCGCGCGAGACATGGTTCGAACACGTTCCTCACCAATTTGGATTTCGATTACCTGGAAAATGATGGCAAGGAATCCATCCAAAATCTATCGCGATCAATTGGAGTTAATCCGAAGGTCTTACTCCAACTCAATTACTTCCTTGAAAACGATGCCATCTTATCTCGGACGGAGTTTACTATCCCCGGCCGTCTTCACGGTGTCTCTGATATCCTTCGGGATGCGATAGTCACTGACAAGCCTCCCTATCACTGGCAAGCTCGACATTCCAACCACGGAATTCGATATGCTCTCCTAGGTCTCATAGGACAAGTGGGAGGGCTTATGGGAATCAATGAACACGGTTTATCCGTAAGCTGTTCATTACCTGTGAAATCACACGTCAGCGCGAGCAAGAATCGACATAAATCACAAGCTATTTATGTGGCAGACTGCTTAGGTGCTTGCAAAACCTTGGATGAAGCGAAATCGCTATTGGAAAAACAAAACCTGATGGAGGGCACCCGCTGGCTGATTAGCCAGCCAGAAGGAAATGCATTGCATGCAACCTTCGATAAGAACCGGCTTAACGTGCAAAAGTTGCAGTCCGCTTTTACCTTTGCTTCATCGCCACTCAAGATACAGGACGCCAAAGGCAGATCGTCGAGCCTAGCGGAACAGAGTGATGTTAACCATCTCACAACCGCGCTGAACTCAGGATTCAAGGATATAGATTCATTCTGGAATGAATGGTCATACGAGCAAAAGTCCAATAGAAATCGAGCAATGCAGGGAAGCTCTCTGTGCGCGATCATCGACTCAGGTTCGATGACCTTAAGTGTCCAGTTTAGCTCAAAGGTTACGTCGGAGAGACAGTTGGAGACAATTCATTTTGAATCCCTTTTCGAGGATGATTCTTCGAATAGAACGTCCGTAGCAGAAAAGCCAAGCCACAGTTCGGACACAAATTCGTCCACTCGCCTAGACCTTCGTCCCAATGTGGTTTTGACCGTTAATGACTTGATTCATGGGGGCGTCAGTGTAAATGGCCAACCTCCACTCGGAGATCGAGACCGCATATGCACACGACTTGTTCCGAAACTTATACCTGCCTTAGGTCGCGAAAAGGAGCAATGGCATAAGACCCTCGAAAATTCCAGAGTTTTACTACTCGGTAAGCTTCCGTCTCTCGCCCCCGCCCTGCAAGGTTTAGGGGCGTCCGTCTTTTGTCTCGAAAGTTGGACATCGAGCGATGAGCTTATCGCAGACTATCATCAGGCCCTAAAATCGCTGGGTGAGATTGATCACATCGTAGTCTGCCCGACATTCAACCAATCTCTTAATATCGATTCCCTGCAATCATTATTATCATTTAATTATGATCGTGATGTACTTTCTATTTATCGTTTAGCGCAGGAGTGGTTTTCGAAACTCGGCGATACGCTTCACTCGAAAGAACGGGTTTTCGCTGTCATCACGCGAATGGGAGGTGATCTCGGATTGACGGGTGAGACGTCACTCCATACAGGTGGCTCATGGACAGGCCTAGCCAAAGCGATGTATCTGGAACGCTCGATCATGGTCGGACCAGATGTCAGGACCTTTGCCATCGACCTTGATGCCAAAGCGACAGAAAGCGACATACCGTCTTGCCTGTTCAGGGAATGGGCTCAAGAAGTTCGCGAGGCAGAAGTCTGTTACAAAGATGGTATTCGATTTGTTTTGAGAAGCGTTCAGGAGCCGTTACCACGTCCCTCGATTACCCAGTTCAACTTAGCGGATGATGGATGTTGGATCATAACTGGCGGAGCCCGAGGAGTGACTGCAGAGATTGCAAAAGCTCTCGCGACTCGCGTTAACGGTACCATTCATTTGATTGGCTCCAGTCCGTTGCCCGATATTCCGAAGGAATGGCTAAGTTATGATGAAGTTGAGCTTCGAAATCTTCGCAGCGAAATTGCTCGACGAGCGGCAGCACAAAAGCGACCTGCTGCCGAGGAATGGAATGCGATTGAGAAAGCGATGGAAATTGAACGCAACTTGTCCAATATGTGCGCGGCGGGCATGAAGGTTCAATATCACGCCTGCAACGTTGCCAAATATGAAAATGTAACAGCCTTGATCGAAGCCATTCGCCGGCAAGGTGAACCGATCGTAGGAGTTGTTCATGGTGCCGGTTTCGAAAAAGCGGCAAGGTTTTCGGGTAAAAAGCTTCCACTGGTCAATCGCACCTTCGAAGCGAAAGCACTTGGTGCCATCCACTTGATGGTAGCAACAGAAGCAGACCCCGTAAAAACCTTTGTTACTTTTACGTCAATTAGTGGACGCTATGGAGCCATCGGTCAAACAGATTACGGGGCGGCCAATGAATGGTTGACAAAAATCACTGCTCGCTACGCAACATTGCGCCCGCAAACGCATGCCGTTGCTATGGACTGGCATTCCTGGGATGAAGTAGGAATGGCGGCACGTCCCGAAACCAAACACTCTCCCATGCTGAAAACAATAAAGTTCATGCCAGTCCAGGAAGGCGTCGAACACTTTCTTGCGGAGATCACTCCATCCAAAGCGTCAGTACTACGGGCAGCAAACGAAGTGATCATTACCGACTGGGGCTACCACAAACTCTATTTTCCTGATCCGAGTATTCCAGTCGAAGCGTACGATTTAACCACAGTTACCGATCGACAAATCATCACCGATGATGCGAATGATTCGAGAACCGAAAATTCTCTTTCTTCGTATCAGCTAGTCCATGAAAAATGGAGCCAACAATCGATTAGTCCTAAACCAAGCGGTTTAACAGGCCTGATATGCGTTGTTGGAAGCAATGCGACCACGCAGCAACTGTGTAACCTACTCGCTGTAAAAGGATTGCCGTGTGTGTCTTGGGCTAGTCCGCGCACAGAGGAGGATAATTTCAACCTCCGAAAATGTCTCAGCTCTCTTCCGGTCAGAAATCTTCTTTGGCTGAGTGGTTTAGATGAAGAAGCTGGCTTAGGTTGTGGATGGAAGCAGCATCGGGATCGATTGGATCACATAGTCGATTCTAAAGAAACACTTCTCGGTTGGCTAAAGAATGAGTTATCCGAACCAAGACGTATCATCGTCGCAGCTCGAGCACCTTCGGTTGGACCAGAGGACATTTATGGTGGAACTATCGGCTCTCCGGAGGGAAGCTGGCTCAAGTCCTTATTGGCTGAGGATCTAACCATCCGCAACGATTGTGAAATCTGTCGTCTTGTATGGTTATCGAACCAGCGTACCGCATTGGATGAAGCTCTAAGTATCTTTGAGGAGGCCTCGCTTCCTGGCAGCGATTCGGAGGTGCATGTTTCCGGCAAACAGAGATACCTGCAGCGGTCCATTAGCGAAATCCCAAACGCGCCAGCCATCCGTCCCGATAGCCACGGTAGTGGTGTATGGATAATCGCAAGCCTTGGGCCACATCCTCGACAGGCGGCTATCGCGGATAGGCTGTCGCAATTTTCGCTCACCTCTGAAATACTAGATCTCAGTGGTTGGTCTTCGCTGGAGGATAAGATCAAATTCACGTCGGATTCAAAAGATCTACGGAGCGTCGAAGCGGCGCAATTCGCTGAACTTCTCAATCTCATGGATCCAATCCATGCCAAGCACAGCGAAAGTATTCAGGGCTTGCTTATACTGGATGCGCCCGTCGAATTGCGAGGTGATCGAGATCTTCGCTGTGCTCGGTTGCTTTCCCAATTGATGCAGTGCTGTCAATCAGATTTGATACAAAAAGTTGCCTTAATCGCAACTCATACCCTGCAAGTCTCCAATGCCTGGCTCAAGTGGTTTGCATCGCAAATGGGATTCGCAGGCACAGCTATCGAATTCTCTGGTGAAAAAATTGAGGAAAGTATTGCGTTAGCTTTAAGTCATTTAGCCGAGCCCCGCGAGATCTCACTGTATCGAGCGAGCGAGGCTGGATTTGCGAAACCAATTGCTTCCCAGCAAGGATTGGCTTCGAATAATGACTCGTCATTGGCTTTGCAACCGAGGATTATCGAAGAGAGTGGGTACCGAATGTGTGAATTGACTGTGGATCCCATCCAGGATCCTTTTCTGACACAGCATCGGTTTCGTGATGTCCCTCTGATGCCGCTGGTTGCCATATCGGAAATCATGGTTCAATCAGCCAAGAAGACGGGCTTACTTGATCTCGAATCGGCGATTCGAATCCATAAACTTTCTGTACTAAACGGCTTAAAATTCTTCAGCAACCAACCGGCACAATTGTTTGTCCGCTTACAGCTGCGGGACACAGAGATCGATGCAACACTTTATTATTCGTTCACAGATTCTCATGGAAGAGTCGTTGAACGAGAACGCATTGTTGCGACAGCCACCTTAACGAATGTTCCCAGGTCTAATCAGAAGACGAATCCTCCGTGCTTACCGCATGCTCCTTGGCATCCTGTTATTTATCCAGACTCTGGTGCAATCATCTATCACGGATCGCCGTTCCGGTGTTTGAAAAGAATCCAATTTTTTGAGAATGGGATGCTGGCAGAGTTTATAGCTCAATCAGAAAATGCGCTGGGAGGCAATCGGATCGGTGACTGGATTCTACCGATGGGAGTCATCGATAGTGCGCTGTATGCATGCGGGGTGTTGGCCTGGGTTAGAGACTATTCTGGCGTAGCGATTCCTGCCGGAATTGAATCCATCGTCATTCACAGACAGACGATCGCAGATGAAAATTATTCAGGTTCTTTCATATTGGACAAGCTCACAGAAAACGAAGGTTTCTTCAATGGTAATGTGTACGATTCAACGGGCAGACTCGTCTTGGAATTGAATGGTTACATAGCAACCATCGTCACTCAAAAAAATTCATAAGCGTAGGGGCTTTTAAAATGATCGATTTACAAAATCGCGTAGCACTCGTCACGGGAAGTTCGCGCGGAATCGGCCGAGCGACTGCACTTAAGCTAGCGCAAGCTGGGAGCGACATCATCATCAATTATGTTTCCTCAAAATCGGCAGCAGTCGCGACGGCGCAAGAGATCCGCAAGCTGGGCCGAAAGGTCTGGGTTGTGAAGGCTGACGTCAGTGAAGAGCAGGATGCCAATGCGATGATGAATTTTGTGACGCAGGAAATTGGGAAACTCGACATCGTTGTATGCAATGCGGCAACGGGCGGATTTCGTAACCTGATGCATTCTGAAAGAAAGCACTTTGAGCATGCGATGGCCACGAACGTTTTGTCCATGGTATTCCTGGCTCGAGCTGGTTTACACCTAATGACAAATCGTCCTTATCGAACGAAGATCGTTGCCATATCAAGCCATGGAGCAGATATTGCATTACCGATGTACGGACTGATTGGTGGTTCGAAAGCAGCACTGGAGAGCATTGCTCGACATCTTACCTTGGAAGTGGGACATCTAGGCGTCAATGTAAACATTGTCAAAGCAGGTTTGGTGCGGACGGATTCAACCGACCGATTGCCGAATGCGGAAGCGATGTTTGCGGGCCGCGAGCACAAAGCCATGATGGGGCAGAGGGGTTTGGAAGCCGAGGATGTTGCGAATGCAGTTCTTTTCCTAGCGAGTCCATTGAGCGACTTAGTGCAGGGCGAAACATTGACCGTCGATGGCGGCTCTGCAATTCATGTCTGAGACTCCTTCACCCACTGACACTCATTCGTATCTAAACTTTGGTTGGGCCAGGGCCATCCTTCAAGAGTGTATCATTGTTGTCGCGATCAACGGTATCATCGCTTGGTTCGTTTTCCGGGGACGCCATGATATCGTATGGCTTGGCTGGTCAGGCATATTCTCTTTTCTTTTTCCGATGTCGCTTATGCTCCCATTTTTTACCACATTCTTTGGTTATATGATTGGCATTGGACATCGAAAGCTGCAGACTACCGGATTGCTAACAGCGCAAGCGGGAAAATGGTGGTGGCGGGCAACCGCTATCGGAGTGTTGCATGCATTGATCGCTGCGCTACTCACTTATACAACTTTGTTTTCCGCCAATAAACTCTGGCCGCAAGTTCAGTTCAATGGTCTGCAAGCGGTCGCCATTGTCTGTGTGGTTTCGATTATCTTCGCATCCATTTTTCATTCGAGAAGCATTTTGAAAGGCATGACCGCCTAAGCACTCTGCCGGCAAGCGGGAAAAAATCTTCTGCATTCTGTCAGGCGTCTCTATGTGAAGGATGGAATCTTTACTTAGAGCCTATCTGAAAACACCGAAAACTGCGACAAAAGCCGCGTCGGTTAACGGCTAATCGGATTGACTCTCCGCTGTCATATGAAAACCGCGGCTACCACCGTCGGCTAAGGGTTTTAGAAAAGGCTTTTATCGTCGGAGCGATGCGTTGCGAAGCTCTGCCGATTACCATAACGGTTCCAACCAATGCACGTTCACATCGTTCTTTCCGACCGCCCCAGCACGCGATGCGCCAGCCTCAATCAAATTTTTGAATTCCGAGGTCATACGTTGTGCAATTGCTAATTGTTCGCTGATCATGTTCTGCATTTCTGCAGGGTCTTTCCGCAAATCAAACAATTGCAGACGATCCGTGGTCAACGGAGCTTTCCAATCATTGGCTGTCGCTGGATCGCCAAAGCCACCGCCGTCCTGCCAATAGAGCATTTTCCAATCGCCGGAACGATAGGAAAAGCGTCCATGCAATGAGTGATGTACCAAAGATTGTCGTCGTCCCTTTTCCTCAGGTGACTTCAGCAAATTGAAAAAGCTGATACTATCCTCTGCTTGATTTGACTTTAATTCATAACCAACCAATTCCGCGCAAGAAGCGTAAATATCTTGCAAGCCCACCAGGGCCGAGCAAGTGGAACCGGCAGGTATGGTTGTTGGCCAATGCGCGATCAAGGGAACTCGATGTCCTCCCTCATACAATTTTGACTTGAAACCTCGATATCCCGCCGAGGCATCATGGCCAGCAGCCCGCAACACTTTAAAGTCCGCTTGATCTGAACAACCATTGTCGCTGGTAAAGAAAAGCAGGGTGTTTTCCCATAAGCCCTCCGATTTTAACTTCTCCATGATCCGTCCTACTGCGGCATCGGTCTCCATCACAAAATCGGCGTAATGGTTGATCCCACTTTTTTTCCGCCAAGCTTCTGTGGGGAGGATCGGCGTATGAGGTGAAGCCAGCGGAACATAAAGGAAAAATGGCTTGCCACTCCTGGAATCTTCCGCTCGCTCTCCAATCCAACGCACCGTTTGTGTTGTGAGTGCCTCGAGTACATTGCTCGCCTCAAAGTTCGAGCTTCCAGGTCCGCGACGAGTTTTGCCGTTAGCTCTTCCTAACATCATGGGAAAATCTTTATCGGTAGTTGGAATTTCCTCCACGCGATCGTTGCGCAAAAATGTATAGGGAACCATATCCAGCGAAGCGGCAATACCGAAGAATTGGTCAAAGCCGCGTGCCGTCGGGCCATTCAGAAAGGGCTTGTTGAAATCAACGCCCCATCCCTCTTCTCCTTTTTCTATCCCATCCTGAAATGCTTTTGTTGCTGGTTTCACTTGCCACTCTAATCCCAAGTGCCATTTTCCCGCGCAAGCTGTCCAATAACCTTTTTCCCGGAGCATTCCTGCGATTGTGACTCGATCTGCTGCGATCAAAGGGGGACTCATACCTCCTTGTACGCCTTTCTGCAAGCGCGACCGCCAGTTGTATCTCCCGGTTAACAACGCATACCGTGTGGGCGTACATACAGACGAACTGGTGTGGGCATCCGTAAATTTCATTCCGCCGCTGGCCAAGGCATCAAAATTAGGCGTTCGGATTTTTCCCTGCGCATTAAAACTCTTAACATCGCCTATCCCTAAATCATCACACAAAATAATGACAATATTCGGCTTCGAGTCATTCCCATGAGCCGCAGATGTAGCAATAAATAGCGATACAAAAACACCGCATAGAATGTATTTCATTTTGGACATTGATACCGGACCTTTATCGAATTGATTTCTTTTGAATCATCCAGATAGCTTATCTGAAAATCCCAAAAACCGCAGCCAACGCCAGGGCGGCTACTGGTTTTCGGAAAGACTCTCAGATGAATCGATCGTTTTTTAAAGGAATCATTGATTATCTAATGACGCGCGATTTACGTCCAACACGAAAACTTGATTGTAGGATCTTTCAGCGATTATCTGAGGACAAACAAAGGTAATCGCTGTTCCTGCAGGATTCCACACTACTGCTTCGGGTAGCGGCATTTCTTGGTCGGCGAAGGCTTGCGTCAATGAGAACGTGCGTCCATCGATACAACTTGTCACACACACGGAGCGGTCCATCGTATGGGCTAACCAGAGCCCATCTGGACTCACTGTGAATGAAGAACTGATATCGCTGTGATTCTTTGTCCACTGTTCCGCGTGACCATCACCGGTCCGGACTCGCCAAAACTGCACAATTCCTTGGTGATCTTTTTTAAGCACGAAAACAAAGTCGCCAGTGGGCATTGATCTCGGCCAGAAGCGAACCCCCTGTAAACCTGGATAAGCCCCCTCAGCAAGAAAGGTTAGGCGACGTTGAACAATCGCGGGAGAGGGATTAAGCCGTCGACCACTGGATGAAATGTTTTTTCGCGCGGCTTGATCTCGAGATACGATATCCTCCGGTAAATCGATCACAAACAACTCGGTCGATTTTCTCGTGTCCTCCAAAATCACGTCGCCCAAAAATACCAACGCTCTTCTTTGTTGAGATCCATCGACCTTGCGGTATCCTTCATGTCCAAGCCATGATTCTTCGTATGCTCGTTGAATCTGATCGCTACCTGGCTCAGGCTCGTCGCTGGTCCTGGTGCAGATCAACGAGTAATGCTTTGCTGACTGATTGCGTGGATGTCGAGGTTTTACCGAAACGCAATAGCCTGGCACGGCGATACCGATATTGCGTTGATTTTTCTCCGCATTTTTATTTTGTCGTGCCATCGAATCGAGGTGTTCATCTTCATAGGTGAAACTGATCCAATCGCCTTGCGGAGAAAACTGATGCACATGTGTCCCACCTCGAAGCGCGCCTGCCGTGAATGGTTCCACCAGATCCCGAGCATCGAGCGATTCTGTTGTCTCTGTGCGCAAGTCCAATAGCATCCCACACCGCCTCGTCATTCCATAGCTCCAAGCTTTATTGGGATATTCGGGTCCATGAATGAAAATCACTTTGTCTTCGTGTGGATGTGCAAGCACAACACCGCAGCGGGCATCCGCTGGGGCTTGATAGATCGTTTCGACCGCGCCTGATTTCCAATGAACTCGACAGATATCGCGACCATCAAAAATAGAACCATGTCGATCGCTGCGAATATCAAAGTAAATCCACTGGCCATCCGCTGACCACACCTGGGCATTTGTCAAAATATGTCCATTTGGAGACGAAGTGACTCTGCGACATTGTGCAAAACGGTTAAAATGGGATGAGCCCAAGATTTCCCTCCCAGGGAATGATGACGCGGATGAGAATGATGGGGATTCATCCTACCAAGCCCTGCTTCGCTCATCTATCACACTTCTCGCCACAACTCGATGCGGAAGGATTATTGTTATGATAGACCGTCGCCTTTTTATTCAATCGGCTGTGGCCAACACAGCCATGGCCCACATCGCATTAACTGGGGCTACACTTGCATCACCCGCTTTGGCTTTTCAGGAGGAAAAGGAACAAGAAAAGAATGTCCCGCCTGTCGTGGTAGGCATCATGGGCTTATCACGTGGACTCGATCTCGCCCGCGACTTGGTATCGATGCCCGGTGTCACGATCAAGTATGCCTGCGATACGGATTCCAATCGGGCCAAAGCGGGCTCGAAGGTGTTGGCAGATCTGGGTGGATCCGCGGAACCGATCACCGATTTTCGCAGGATTCTCGATGACAAGCAGGTCGATCTTTTGGTTTGCGCAGCGCCGAACCATTGGCATGGACCAGCAACAATTTTGGGTTGCAAGGCAGGCAAACATGTCTATGTAGAAAAGCCGACCAGCCATAATCCAGCAGAAGGCGAATGGATGATCCAAGCCGCTGAACGTTATCAGCGCTGTGTTCAGGTAGGCAACCAGCGTCGCAGCGCTCCGGAGATTCAACAAGCAATTGCCAAAGTAAAGTCTGGTACCATTGGAAAAGTATACCTGGCAAGGACATTTTACAATCGATTGCGCGACTCGATCGGTAAGAGCCAGCCGGCAATGCCCCCCTCTGAACTCGACTATGAGTTATGGCAAGGTCCCGCCCCCAAACGACCTTACCAGGCTAATGTTATCCACTACAACTGGCATTGGTTCTGGCATTGGGGTAATGGTGAATTGGGCAATAACGGTCCGCATGGGCTGGATTTATGTCGCTGGGGACTTGGAGTCGACTATCCGGTACGAACCGTGAGTTCGGGCGGTCGCTACTGCCATCAAGATGATCAAGAGACTCCTGATACGCATCAAGTTGCTTTCGAATTTGCTGATGGTAAACAGATAACCTATCAAGGTCTTTCCTGCAGCCAAACGCCGCTTGGACCCTTTGCAGCCTTCTACGGGACCGAAGGATACCTGGAGATGGACGGTAACGGTAACTACAAAATTTATGACAAGAAAAATAAACTGGTAGAAGAAACGAAAGGAAGCGGTTGGGGACAGAAACAACATTTAGAAAATATGATTGCTGCTGTTCGAGCGAATGATTCGAAACTTCTGAATCAACCGGTTTTGGAAGGCCATAAAAGTACTTTGCTCTGCCACCTAGGTAACATCGCGCATCGTTCTGGATCTACGGTTCTGACAGATAAGGATAATGGCCACATCATCGACAATGAAGCCCAACAAAAGCTGTGGCGACGTGAGTACGATATTGCCTGGGAAAAGCAAATTATCGAAATAGGTTGATTTGTGACATGCGATCATTAGCTCTACGCATCTCTGCACTGCTCATCCTATTTTCTATTCCGAAAATAAACGCGGATGAAACGACGAATCAATTAAATTCGTTGGATTTCAATAGGGATATTCGCCCGCTTTTATCCGATCGTTGCTTTGCATGTCACGGTCCAGATGCCAGTAAACGGGAAGCGAATGTTCGCTTAGATCTTCCGCCAGATCAGGGAGCCTTAGATCGAAAGATCATCGTAGCCCATAAGCCCGAAGAGAGTGAGCTTATCGCAAGAATTGTCAGCGATGATGTCGACTCGCTGATGCCACCTCCGCACTCCGGTAAAAAACTTTCTGTTGCTGAACGGCAACGACTGGAGGCTTGGATTCGTCAGGGAGCAAAATATGAGTCGCATTGGGCTTGGGCCCCATTGAAAACCAAAATCGTACCTCACAGCCCCGTCGAATCCAGCCCGCAATCAGCCACCAATCCAATCGATTTTTTCCTCAGCCTGGAATCTTCTTCGATTCGATCCCGGAAAAATGATTCTGCGAACTCCTATGCCTTATTGCGAAGACTCTCCTTTGATTTGACAGGGCTTCCTCCGAGTCCAGCCGATCTGCAGTGGCTAAAGCAGCAACTTCTCGAATCGAGAGATTCCTCGGCATCGCACGTTGAGGACGTGATCCACTGGGATTCCTGGATCGATAAAAAAATGGCCTCGCCAGCTTTTGGGGAAAGGATGGCGATATGGTGGCTCGATCTAGTTCGATATGCAGACACGGTAGGTTACCATGGGGACCAAGAGCATCATGCGGCCCCTTATCGCGACTGGGTCATTCGAGCCTTCAATGACAATCTACCCTTTGATGAATTTTCGCGATTTCAATTGGCTGGCGATAGACTGCCTGCCAGCGGTGAAATGGGCAAAATCGCTAGCGCCTACAATCGACTATTGCAAACGTCGCATGAGGGTGGTGTACAAGCCAAAGAATATTTAGCAAAGTATTCCGCGGATCGTGTCAGAAACTTTTCTCAAGTCTGGCTTGGACTTACTGTTGGATGCGCAGAATGCCACGATCATAAATTTGACCCCATCACGCAGCGCGAGTTTTATCAGCTAGCAGCATTCTTTGCCGACATCGATGAGCTGCAGACATTTAAAGGTGGTGATTCATCACCAACGAAACGCTATCCCGAACTCGACGTTCTTTCCCCGCTCGACGGAATAACGAAAATGCGAGTAATGGTATCCGATTCTGTGGAACCTAGAGAGATACGCGTACTTCCTCGAGGAAACTGGCTGGATGAAAGTGGCGAAATCGTTCCCCCAGGCGTTCCCGCTGCACTCTCGTCGATGTCAACTTCCCAGAATAGAGTTTCGCGATTGGAATTAGCCAATTGGTTATTTAAGGAAAATCAAGCTTTAACTGCTAGAGTTACTGTCAACCGAATATGGAGCCTTTTCTTTAGCCAAGGTATCTCTGATTCTTTGGAAGACTTTGGAGCGCAAGGTTTTCCGCCGACACATCCCGAACTATTGGATTGGCTGGCGAGGGAATGGATCGATAGTGGTTGGGACATTAAGTATCTGGTGAGAAAGCTGGTAACCTCCAATGCCTATCGGCGAAATGCATTACCGAAAGCAATAGAATCGGAGTTGGCGATGGAACATGGCCCGATTTTGTTCCAAACGCCTCGGCGAATTCCTGCCGAGTTTATCCGCGACTCGGTATTGAATCTCTCTGGCCTTATCGATCATCGTATGGGTGGACCGCCTGTCCGGCCGTACCAACCGGATGGCTACTATAATCTTTTGAATTTCCCACCTCGCACCTATGCCATCAGCGAAGGTGGAAATCTATATCGCCGCGGAGTTTATACCCATTGGCAAAGGCAGTTCTTGCATCCGATGCTTCGGAATTTTGATGCTCCCAGCCGCGAAGAATGTACGGCTCAACGCAATAGGAGCAACACACCAACGCAGATGCTCGTCCTATTGAACGATCCGACATTTGTCGAAGCGGCGCGGGGTTTTGCCTGGCGAGTTTCGCGGGAGATTGATCCGGTTGCTGCCGATCGCAACATCTTGATTGCCGAACAACTTTGGCTGCAAGCCTTGTCTCGTCCTCCGACGCTGGACGAACGCAGTATCTTGGTTGAGCAGTATGAAATGCAACGGAATTATTTCCGTCATCATTCGGATGAAAGACTAAAATTTTTGAACATTGGCCAATGGAAGGCTCCCGATCTGGATTCACTCCAGGAAGAAGAGCTCAATGAGCTGGCAGCCTGGAGTTTTACCGCACGCTCTCTGTTCATCCTCAATGAATTTCTCACTTTGTATTAGAGACATTAGATGACCGCGAAAAAGTTTGATCCAGCGTATTCGCAGATGCTGCATCGTCGGGCGTTCTTGGGCCGAAGTGCACTCGGCTTTGGTGCTAGTGCTTTGGCAACTTTGCTGCCAACGACGCCAACTCTCTTGGGTAACGATCGTGAAAAGCATTTGGGTTTGCCTCATCATCCGCCCCGCGTGAAGCGAGTCATTTTTCTTTACATGTCGGGCGGTCCAAGCCATCTTGAAACGTTCGACTATAAGCGGGACCTGGAACGCCTCAATGATCAACCGATGCCGGAATCCTTTACGGCGGGGCAACCGATTGCTCAATTGCAAGGCCAAAAACTGAAATGCTTAGGACCGCAATTCAAGTTTTCACGATGCGGCCAAAGTGGTCAGGAAATTTCCGATATTTTGCCACATACCCAAAAGATTGCGGATGACATTTGTATCATTCGATCCATGCAAACCGATCAGATTAATCACGATCCCGCGCACACCATGATGAATACGGGCACATCCATCAGCGGACGGCCCAGCATGGGTTCTTGGATTACCTACGGGTTGGGAAGTGAATGTGAAAACCTACCGGGATTTATTGTGCTAACCAGTTTTGGTGGCCGTAATCCGCAGCCCATTTCGCAAAGGCAATGGGGGAGCGGTTTCTTGCCGGGCGAATTCCAAGGGGTCGAATTCTACTCAAAAGGGGCTGCAGTTCACTACATTGAAAATCCCGCTGGAACTCACCGCGATCAGCAACGGGGGCTTATCCAATCGATCAATCAACTCAATCGGCTCAGTCCGCTTGCTTCTGCGGATCCACAGACATCGGCTCGCATCGCGCAATTAGAGATGGCGTTTCAAATGCAAACCAGTGTTCCCGAGCTGATGGATATTCGCGACGAAACGCCAGAAACGCTGGCGCATTACGGGTGTCAAGGAGCCGATGGATCCTTCGCCTACAATTGCCTGCTAGCTCGACGTCTAGCGGAGCGAGGTGTTCGATTCATTCAGCTCTACCATCGCGACTGGGACCATCACGGGGATTTAGTGCATTACATGAACATCTGCTGTGGGCTGTGTGATCGTCCGACGGCAGCGCTGCTTGAGGATCTGCGCCGTCGAGGACTTCTGGAGGATACCTTGATTATTTGGGGTGGCGAGTTTGGCAGGACACCCATGTTTCAAGGGAAAGGAAAAACAGCGGGTCGAGACCACCATATCAAAGGTTTTTCTATGTGGCTTGCGGGTGGTGCGGTGCGTGGAGGGACCAGCTATGGCGAAACGGATGACTTGGGCTACAACGCGGTAAAAGATGTAGTGCATGTTCGCGATTTACACGCCACGATTCTCCATTTGCTGGGAATCGATCACAAGCGATTCAGCGTTCCCTATCAGGGACTTGATCTCCGCTTGACGGGAGTCGAGCCAGCTCGCGTTTTACATCCGCTATTATCGTAAGTCCCTTCAGCATTCGATCCAGACTTTTCGTCCCTCAATCTTTACTTGATTTTTGGCAAAACGCTGAATCACTTCAGGTAACAGTTCGCATTCCAATTGGAAGACACGTTGTTGGAGCGTTTGCCAAGTGTCATCTGCGGTGACGGGACAACTTCTTTGGGCGATCACCGGCCCGTGATCGAATTGATTATCCACAAAATGGACGGTGCAACCCGACAATTTCACACCATACTCGATGGCAGCTTCATGGACATGTTGACCATAAAAGCCATGACCGCTGAAGGAGGGAATTAAAGATGGATGGATGTTGATGGTTCGCAGCGCAAAATCATTTGGGATGAGAATATGTTGCAAAAATCCTCCCATGACGACCAATTGAGCGCCCCACGTTCGTACTTGGTCGAAAACGACGTCGGAATAAATCTGGTCGGAGTTGTATTTTTTTCTCGGAAAGATGGCAACATCAATGCCGGCGTCACGAGCGATCTGAATTCCCGCTATCTGGCTGCGATTGCTGACGACACCGCAAAAATCGACGTCGAGTTCCCCGCGTTGCTGGACCTCGATCAGATTTCGCAGGGTTGTTCCACCGCCTGAAATCATCACGACGATCGGCAACTTGCTCATCTAAAGATCTTTCTCTGAGGAGGGTCTTATGGGTTGACCACTTGAATGCCAAGGCCCATCTGGTAGCTACCCAATTCCACCTTTTCAAGCTCCAGGCCAGCAGGCGCTGTACGCACGATTTCTGTCACAAGAGCGGCTTGCATAATGGAGACCTGCTGCTCAGAAAGCATCTGCTCGACTTCAGCAAACTCACCTACCAAGATCAGCCGAATTCGATCGGTAAACTTGCATTGCTGCTTCTTTCGCAAATCGCCGATCACGCGATTCAAGTCTTTTGCCAAACCTTCACGAATCAGCTCAGGTGTCAATTCCGTGTTCAACACGACAACACACTGTTTACCTTGGGCAGCCGCCCAACCAGGCTTGGCCTGCAATCGCACTTCGATATCTTCGCGATCGAGCAGGACTTCCTGTGAATCTAGTTGCAACCGCACTTGGCCGGTTTCCTGTAATTGAGTCATGAGAGCTGCGCCGCTGGCAGTCCCCAATGCGGCTTTGACTTTTGGTAACAGTGGTCCTACACGGGGGCCGAGTCGGCGAAAGTTGGGAACAACCGCATATTGAACATAGTCATCGGCTCTCTCTGGGTACTCAATCGATTTAACGTTAAGCTCTTCCTTGAGCATCGCATCATGATTTTGTAGCCACTCCAAATGCGAGTGCTCGGCGAGCACCACTTCAACGCGCGATAACGGTTGCCGAACTTTCAATTTCGATTCCATGCGTGCGGAACGGCCAAGGGAAGCAATTTCTCTCAGCGTCGACATTTGACCGGCCAAAGCTCGGTTTTGATATTCGCTGAACACAGCAGGATAATCGCAAAGATGAACGCTTTCGCGTACCAGGCCCGAAACGGGTCGGATCAATTCGTGCCAAATCGCTTCTGCCGTGAAGGGAACAAAAGGCGCGATCAACTTCGAAATCGTGATGAGGCATTCATACAAGGTCCAGTAGGCATCGACTTTGTCAACGGAATTAACATCCTCTGCCCAGAATCGATCTCGGCTTCGACGAACATACCAGTTGCTCAAGCCATCCACCAAGGAAATAAGCCGCTGGCAAGCACCAAAATTATCGTAGGCATCCATGCAGCGAACGATATCTTCGGTGGCCAATGAAAGTTCCGATAATACCCAGCGGTCCAGTTCATCACGCTGCGCGACAGGTCGATAGCGTGGCGATCGCTGAAGTTCCTCCGGTGTCAATTGATCGAGTTTTCCTTCGATATCCCCCGGCCCTCTGAAACCATCGATTTCGCCGTAAATCGTAAAGAAGCTCAACACATTCCAGAGTCTCAGCAGGAACTCGGGAATGCTGTCGCGAATCGCTCGTTCCGAATAGATGATCGAGTTCCAAGGTGCCTGATTAGCAAAGAAATACCAACGCAGCGCATCGGCACCATGATTGTCGAAAATTTCTTGCGGGCTGCGATAATTCCGCAATTGCTTGGACATCTTGCCCGTTTTGCTGACGTATTGTGTACCACATTCTTTACGAGCTTCATCCTCGGTAAGAAAGCGTCTTTTTCCATCTTTGCTTTCGTACCATTCAGCCAACATCAGTCCCAGCACGATGCAATTGCGAAATGGATGAGGATACGCCTCCGTGGGGGCGACGTTCTGATTGGCCGCAGTGCTTGCCCCTGCGGCAAACGCAGTGTTTGCCGCTGCTTCTGCCGCAGTGCTTGCCCCTGCGGCAAACGCAGTGTCCTGCTGACCAAACAACATCGTGCTGATAGCCAATTGGCTGTAAAACCAGCCGCGTGTTTGGTCGATCGCTTCTGAGATAAAGTCCGCTGGGAATTGGCGAGCGAATTGATCTTTGCCTTGATGCGGATAACCCCATTGAGCAAACGGCATAGCCCCGCTGTCATACCAGCAATCGATCACTTCACTGACGCGACGCATGCGGCTTTCCGCAGCAAAGGGGGATTGATAAGTGATCGCATCGATGTACGGTTTGTGGACCTTGAGATCATCCACCAGTTGCGGATTGGCTGCCTTAGCCTTTTCCCATACTTCAGTTCCCTGAACTCCAGGTTTGCTCAGCAACTCGCTATAACTTCCGATCGCTTCCATCTGACCTGTTTTTTCACAAATCCAGATGGGAAGTGGGGTGCCCCAATAGCGTTCGCGGGATAATGCCCAATCGACGTTGGATTCCAGAAAGTTACCGAATCGGCCGTCGCGGATATGATCCGGAAGCCAACCGATTTTTTTATTGTTCGCCAACATGGCATCGCGAAAAGCGGTCGTTCGAATGAACCAGCTCTCACGAGGATACTGAATCAACGGATCTTGGTCCGCTCGCCAACAAAACGGATAATCATGAAGATATTGTTCTTGATGATAGAGCAGGTCGGATTCTCGGAGCGAACGCGTTACAGTCTTATCAGCATCTTTGACCCAGACGCCTTGCAATGGCGGTACATCGGCGGTGAACTTTCCATCTGGGCCAACTGCGCAGATCAACTTGGGCTCTTCACCTGCGCAAAAACGTTCTTGCTGTTTGATCAATATTTCAAAGTCGACTTCACCGAAAGCGGGAGCGAGGTGGACCAAACCAGTACCGCTGTCGGTAGTAACGAACTCGGCGGCGACGACGCGCCAGTAGAGATGCTCCTTGCTCCCCGCTTTGAGCAATCCTTGGACGGAGCCAAGATTTTTCCAGTAGTAATCAAAGGGTGGCTGATAACGCCAACCGATCATATCGCTGCCGCGAATCGTTTTCTCCACTTGCAACGTAAGTTTAGCTTTGTCTGCAAGGGTGCTCACTAGCGCTTCGGCCACGATCAATTTTTGACCACTGCCATCATCGCAAACCGCGTACGTCAAATCTGGATGTACGGCTGCGAACTGATTGCTCGGCAAGGTCCAAGGAGTGGTAGTCCACACGATCAAACTCGTATCGGGCTGATCGATCAGCTTGAACCGAACATAGACGCTCGGATCGGCAACTTGTCGGTAACCTTGTCCAACTTCACCACTGCTTAACGCAGTTCCGCCCTGAGCCCACCACCAAACGATTTTGTACCCGCGATAAAGCAACCCGCGATCAAATAAGTTTTTAAGCGACCACCAAACGCTCTCAACATAGCTTTGATGATAGGTAACGTAGGCCTCATTTAGGTCGATCCAGAAACCGATGCGTTCGGTAAGTTGCTCCCACTGTTGCATATACCGCCAAACACTTTGCTGGCAGCGTTGAATAAACGGCTCAACTCCGTAGGCTTCGATCTCGTCTTTGCCATGGATCCCCAGTTCCTTGCAGACTTCGACCTCGACAGGTAGCCCGTGTGTATCCCAGCCCGCTTTCCGCAGACAGTGATAGCCGCGCATGGTTCGGTACCGCGGGAAAAGATCTTTAATAGCGCGAGTCAGACAGTGACCAGGATGCGGCATCCCGTTGGCGGTCGGCGGACCTTCGTAAAATACAAACGATGGCCCACCGCTTCGTTGCTCCAAAGTGCGTTGATAAACGCGATTAGCTCTCCAAAACTCTAGAATACGTTGCTCAAGGTCCGGGAAGCGGACCTCTGTGCTAACCGCTTTAAACATGGATGCTAATTTCCTCAATCATCGAAATCGGGATCTTCCCCAGGGACGACCTCTCCATCCAAATCCTCTTCGAAGTCGTCTTCGTCTTCCGACAGGCCATCATCATCCGGCTCGATGTCGTATTCGTCTTCTAGTTCTTCTTCGAAGTCATCGTCGAAGTCATCATCGAAATCATCTTCGTCGAAATCGTCAAATGGATCATCGTCTTGTTCTAGACCATCATCATTATCATCGAGTTCATCCCCCTCCTCTTCCTCAGGATCCTCATCATCCCCCCAAGAGGAGACAATGTAATATCCGGTAAGGGCAGCAGGGGCTAGACGGAGCGTCTTGCCACATACAATAGAAGGGGAATTTGTCCCTACTAGCGAATTTGCTCGCATCAATTCGAACCAAGCTTCGTCCGCTTCTGTATTCCAGAGCATGACCCGATTCTCCTCTTTTCCAACGCCAACCCTTCGCCATCGTCAGGCCGCCGGGCGCAGGGACTCCCCTCGCGACCGCCGTAAGATAAAAGAGTCGCCAACCACGGCAAGACTGTCAACCGCCCTCGAACTTAGTTGAAGGAAAATTATGTGCAATTTCGCAGCCTGTGCTACGGAATACCGCAGGAAATTGGCGACGGTTTTCATCAATGCACTCTCCCCAACCGGTGATTATTGTCGCAATTTGAGCAGGTTGCCGCATCAAAATGTGGACCATCGCCATCGTTTTGAGGATCCGTTCGACACGATTTGAATCCAAAAAGCCGCGAAAAATTGCGTGCCAAAAACCATCTCAAATTTGCTCGAAATTTAGGCGACAGAGGGTCTTCTGCCTGCCGAATTGGCATTTCGGTGCCGTGGCCGGCCATGGCGATCCCCGCAAACGTTCCGTTCCGACTCGGAATCGCCGGTTTCTCTCGAAATTTTGGCCCCCGTAAAACCAAAGCAAATACGTCCATTTTCCTCCAAATTTACTGAACCAATCGATGCAACCTCGCGTCTAAAAACCGGAAGGCACACGATTTGCGGAACATCATTTGAGCTGAGGTGATAAGTTCGGTAAAAGCGCAAGCGTTGCATGCCAATTTTAAAGCCAAACATCGTCAGCGGATTTTTTTGGGTTTCATTCGAGATCTTTTCATGCAGAGGGGGGTTCGAGATGAATACTATCCATTCATCCAATCGTTCTGGTTCTCCCACGCCGGTCGGTGGTCCTGTTCTGGATCGCGGTAGCTGGATCATTCTGCAATGCCGCCTCGATCGAGTTGACCACAGTGCTCTGGATCATTGGGTCGACGAAAAGTTAGATGCCCTCCAAGAGTCCATGAAAGATTTCCACACTCAGACTTCCCTCAATAAGACTCTTCGCCAAGAGCGGCATACTAACTGATGGTTTCACTGGCTGTGTGGGTTTCACTGGCTGTGTGGGTTTCACTGGCTGTGTGGGTTTCACTGGCTGACTGCGTTTCACTGGAAGTCGCCGATGCTTTCTCGCCAGCACCCTTGAGCGAACTATAGGCCGGCAACAGCAAGCCCAGGGCAGTCAGACTGATTCCCGTCAACAAATAAGCCGTTACCGGTTCGGCAAAGACCAACACTCCCGCCAATGATGCCATGGCAACTTGGGATGCGTTGATGATATAGACGTAAACCACCTTCAGGTGCTGTAAAGCCGTAGCTAAACAATAAAACGATAATGCATTGAGCGCCCCGGCAGCAAGCATCGTCGCGTACACACCCTTGCTCAAATTCAGCATGTAACTCGGTCCTACCCACCAGAAAGACCATGTCCCTAGGGATACAATTCCGACCACCGAGAGAAGGAGTAAGGTCATTTCGGTCGACATGCCTGCTTTCATCCCTCGCCGCATCACCGTGGCTAATGCCGCATAGGCGAATCCGGAAACCATATTTCCGATGACCGCCAAGGTTGTCCACCCCCACAGACCACCAGCATTCCACAGGCTCCCCTCAACCCGGATCGATTCCACTCCATTTCGCGCACCCACGGCCAATACGGTTACCGCAATCAATAGAATCGCAATCGCTCCAATCGTCGCGCGATTGATCGGCTCATGCAGTATCCAAGACCCAATCAGCGCGCTGCCAATGATCATCGATCCGAAAATCAGTGGTACCGATAACGCTAAACCAATAACGCCAAGACTCCACTGGAACAGAACGTTGCCAAACATCTGTGTGAAGATTCCAGCGACAAGCAAACCAATGACATACCATCTCGGAGCGATCAGAGATTGTCCTCGGGGAACGCGCATTAAAACCAATGGCAACACAAAAACCAGTGTCGGAACGCTGCGCACAAACGCAACGTAAGATGCATCGACATGCGTGACACTCCGCAAACATATGTTGGTCGCCGTGTAACCCACTGCGGCCAGCAGCCCACAAACCGGGGCAAACCAACGCCAATCGACCACTGCTTTTGCTATCACTACATCGCACTCGGGAAAACTGCCCTTTTCCTCACCCCTCACGCACCGGTAGTCTAGGTGATAGTCGAGTTTTGGCTAGGACAGATCAACTGACGAAGGAGCGATAATGATGCGAACAATATCCGCAGTATTATTCATTGGATTGATCCTAACGCCCGTTTGGTTCACGGTGAGCGAGGCTGTGCAAGTCCCAGGAACACCAGCCTCCCCCCCCTCAGTGCAGCCCGCTCCGGTCGATAAAACCGATCCGATCTTTCAAGAATTCCTCAAAGAAGTCGAAAAAGATGGCCCAATTTTGCGTGATCCATTCAGAAGACCCAACCCAGTTCCCAACGGCCCTAACTCGCTCCCCGGCCAAAATCCCGCTTCACCAAACGGCTCGCCCCCCGGCCCGATGATTCCTCCTGGACAAGGTCCGGCTTTTGGACCTGGACCCGGTCAAGGACCTAGGCCCGGACCTAACCAATATCCCGGACCTAACCAATCGCCCGGACCGATGTATGACTCGAGTTCTCCCTACGGCCCTCCGTCAAATCCGATGAACGCATCGCCCGAACAACGCAAAGAAATGCGTTGGCAAGTGATCGAGCAAATACTTCGCAACGCCCGCGAGATACGCTCACAGTCCGAAATTCTTCGTTCGCTCGGAGAAACCGCCCAAGCCGATCGACTCAATCAATTGGCGGAGGACTTAAGAAGGGCTGCGTTACAAAGCGCTCCGAATCCATAATCGTTAAACTTGAAATAATCGTCACAGTCAACAAAACGACGTATAAACTTTGCAGGCTCAAGCAGCCCTTCTGAATTTGCAACGCCTTCGCAGTCGATTTTCGTACTGGGATAAGGTCGGTGCGATTTAGGACCATTGCGAAGGAACGCAAAGAATGAGCCGGACGTTGTTTGCCAAATGGATTGTTGGGCTGATTTTTTCCGGCTGCACTCTGGTACCGACCTTGCCGGTTCGCGGAGATTGGAACGAGTTCTGGCACTGCGTTCATGTCGATTACCATCGAGCGAATCAGTGGCCGCATCCTTTTCGGGGCATGGACACCGCCGCGGTCAACGCTCCCTTCGAGGTAATGAAGAACAACGGATGGCGAGCTTACAATACGATCAGCGATCCTCTGTTCGATCCAGCCACCAATGAGCTAACGGTTGCTGGCCGCCGTCAAGTCCTTTGGATTTTGACTCAGGCTCCACAGCATCGCCGAGTCGTGTTCATTTTGAAGTCAGACTCACAAGAAATTACTGCAGCACGCATGGCGAGCGTCCAGAAAGTTGCGGCCGAGTTAGGGGGCAACGCTCCACCCGCTGGAGTTTTTGTTACCGATATCGTTCCAAACCGTTCACCTGGCCAGTATCAAAATGCGATCTCTCGAGCTTTGATGAACAGTATTCCTGATCCGCGTTTGCCAGCGTTCAGCGGTTTGTCCAATCCAAATTCCGGTTCGCAGTCTTCCGGATCCGGTGGCGGTGCGACTCCATAGTTGATTGCTAGCATCATAAAATCTATATCGGTTATACCGAATATTCTGAAGCTATCGCCCTGTATGGTTCGATGAAGAGAAAGCGAAACTAGACCGTTTCGGCTGGTCGTTTCATAGTTCTCGAACGCGTTCCAGGAGGTTAGCTCCATGTGTAGCAGATCGCGACTTGTTCGCTTGGCCATCGTTACTTCCATCGGTTTGAGCACCGTGGGCTGCAGCACAACTTCGGGCTCCAAGAGTTCTTGGTTTCCGTGGCTCTCCAGCGCACCGAAAGCCGATGCGATGGGGGCGACCACCGGGAGCCTTTCCGATACATCACGCGGGATTACTGGCCAGTGGAATAGCATGTCTGCGGCGGCCGGCAGTGCTTTTCAAAAAACCAAATCTGCCGTAACTGGAGTTTTTAGCACCTCGGCACCTCCGAGCGAAGCGAACAAGAGCGATCCAACGTTGCTGAGCTCTAAAGTAGAGTCGATCGGGCCAGAGGTGTATATCGCCTATGGTCAAGTATGCGAGGGTGCTGGAAAATTCGTTGATGCGATGGACAACTACGAAAAAGCGCTCAAGATTTCGCCCACCAACGGTCCGGCACTCGCCAGTGTCGCGCGGTTGCACGACCGACAAAATAATTCAGCGCAGGCGATCGAGCATTATCAGAAGGCGATTGCTGCAACGCCGAACGACGCGCAGCTTTATAGTGATTTAGGGATGCTTTATTCCCGTACAGGCAAAATGGAAGAGGCTTGTCAGAAGCTGGAACAAGCCATTGCCATTCGCCCCAATGAATCCAAATTTCACAGCAATCTAGCAGCGATTCAACTGGACAGCGGAAAATCCGATAAGGCGATCGAGACACTGCAAAAGGTTGGTACTCCTGCATCCGCCAACTACAACATGGCTGTGATGCTTGTGCAGCGAAATCAATTGCAGGTGGCCCAGCAGCATTTGAGCGTCGCACTGCAGCACGACCCCAACATGCAGCCTGCTCGGGATCTGATGGCCAAATTGGGTGGACCACAGGCATTGCAGCAAGGCTATAATACGTATCAATCCGCCAATCAGCTTTACCAAGGCGTACGCGATTTAACGAGCGTGGCACCAGCCGGTTCTAATGCGGCCTCGTCCGGTCAGACTTTACCAGCGGGTTACCAACCTAATGCCGCCAATACATCTACGCCGGCTGTCAGTGGTACGGCACCACTTACGAACTTGCCTCCTGTTCCCTATGTTCCAAGTTTGGAAGCGGGAGCAGGAAGCACCTTTCGATAGACGAGTCGTGTTTGCGTCTAAGGCGAGCTAGTGGGGCAGTTCAGCTGGGCCATCTGCATCGGTGGAAATCGATTTCGGAGGATGGAACAACAGAAGAATCAGCAGGGCACCGATCGCCGAAGCTGCTGCGGGGTAGAGCAGCAACGTTCTGTAGTCGGTGACCGCCACTCCAGCGACTTCCGTGGTGTGTTGACTATTCAGAGCTCTCCAGACGAAGCGTGATGTGATCGGTCCGATTCCGAATACCAATAAATTGAACAAACCTTGTGCGCTGGTTCGCGCGTCCTTAGGAAAAACTTTATCAACGAAGATGTAAAGTGTCGCGAAGAAAAAGGCGTAACAAATCCCATGAATGACGTTCGCGGCCACGGCCACCCAAGGTACCCATGCTTCACCGGCTAGCGGATAAATCGCTGCCCAGATAAGGAATCGGGCAGCATGTCCGAAGACACCGATCGCCATCGTGTAACGCCAACCCAAGCGAACGAGCACAAAGGACAAGAAAAGCATCGTAAAGATTTCGGCGAGTTGTCCGACGGTCATTGCCGCTTGTACCCAGTTCTGTGCCACACCCACTTTACCGATGTAGCTGAAGGCAAAGAAGAAGAATCCATCGTGCACCGTCGAATCAATTGCGGTAACGAGGAACAGCACGATCAAAAATGGACTCGCCAGCAGTGTCTTTAATGCCTCCACCCAAGCGAGCGAATTGCCAGCTTCGACATCTTTTTTCGGTGGTGTATGGGGTAAGCCCAAACTTAGAGCGGCAAGCAGTAAACTTGCGACGCCCGCGGTAATGAAGGTCCAACTCTTGCCCAAATTAAGGGCAGAACCTTCCAGCGGAGTCCCCATCGCTTTACCAAGCCAATCGGTGAAGCCACCCGCTTCGCCCATCGATGGGACTTTACCCCAATCGGTCAAAATGAAAATGAAGGGCCAAGCGGCAGCAATCCAGCCGATGGTGCCCCACAAACGGATCGGACCAAAGTCCTTTTGGGGATTAGTGGCAGCGGCGAACAGTATCGTATTGGTCACGCTCATCGTCGGCACATAAAACAAACAATGAACCGCCATACAGCCGAAGAAAATCCAGAAGTTAGCGGTTGCCGCAGGGTTCTCAGCTTTGTCTGCCAGATAACTTCGAGCCAAAAAACCGAATGCCAGCAGGGCCACACCGCCAATCAAATGGCTAAAGGCTAAGAATTTTTCAGCAGCGAAATTGCGATCTGCAAATTGGTTGGCGAAGAACATGGCCAAGATGGCCGAAATGGGAAATGCCATATCCAACATCATGGCTTGCCCTGGCGTGAAACCCAGCACTCCTTCCCAATATCCAAAACTCTGCGGTAACCAAGCTCCCCAAATAAAGAACTGGAGGAACATCATGACGGACAATTGCATTCGAACTGCGCTGGTCATTGCATTCACGCTAAGAAAAGAAATGTTACTGCCATGGAAGCCGGCAGTTTAAACCATCGGCGACCTGGGGAAAAGAAGCTTTCTTCAATAAACGCCAGAACAAATGGATACGCGGCGAATTAAGCCAGCAACGGCTGGAGCACTTTTCCAGCGACATCCGTTAAACGGAAGTCTCGTCCGTTATAGCGAAACGTCAGTTTCAAATGATCCATACCTAACAGATGCAAAATCGTGGCATGCAGGTCATTCACGTGGACTTTGTCGACTGCCGCCTTGAATCCGACTTCGTCAGACTCCCCGAAGCTTGTGCCTCCCTTGACGCCACCGCCAGCCAGCCAAGCCGTAAAGCAATGGGGATTGTGATCACGACCCGGCTTATCCGATAACTGTGCGACTGGTAAACGCCCAAACTCACCGCACCAAATCACCAGCGTTTCGTCCAATAAACCTCGCTGTGCGAGATCTTGCAATAAGGCGGCTACCGGTTGATCGGTTTCGCCCGCGAATTGAGCATGATTGCCCTTGATATCGGAATGGCCGTCCCAAGAACGCTGATTTTCCATCCCACCAGAATATATTTGCACAAACCGAACACCACGCTCTACCAAACGTCGAGCGGTCAAACATTGCCGAGCGAAATGGTCGCATTCAGGATGGTCCACTCCGTAAAGTGAAAGTGTCTCTGCCGATTCCAATTGGATATTGAATGCTTCCGGCGCGGCAACTTGCATACGATAAGCCAGTTCGAAGCTTTCAATGCGAGCCGTCAGTTCGGTTTCCGCCGCTTGTCGCTCCAAAAATGTTTGGTTCATTTGTTTCAGAAGGTCCAGTTGCTGGCGTTGGCTGGCCGCGGTCATCCCAGCAGGTAGTTCCAAATTATCGATCGCAGGGCCCGATGGCTTCAAATGGGTTCCTTGAAACACTCCAGGCAAGAAACCAGAACTCCAGTTAGCAGCATGTCCCTTTGGAAGACCGCGTCCCTTCGGATCGCTCATCACCACAAAACCAGGCAAATTTCGGCTCTCACTACCCAAGCCATAGGTGACCCAAGATCCCACGCACGGGAATCCCATGCGAGCCATACCGGTATTCATCGCAAATAGTGCGGGTGAATGATTATTCGACTCGGTATGGCCGGAGTGGATGAAAGCCATTTTATCGACATGCTTACCCAAGTTCGGAAAAATCTCCGATACCATCTTCCCGCATTCACCTTGAGGCGAAAATTTGAAAGGACTTTGCATCAAGCCTCCGACAGAATTTTTGAAGAATCCTGTCGTGTTTTCGAAACCTCCGTCAAACTCCTTGATCGATTTTCCATTCCATTTTTCCAGACCTGGCTTGTAATCCCAAGTATCAACCTGACTCGGCCCACCGTTGACAAAAATCCAAATCACATGCTTGGCCTTGGCCGGAAAATGAGAGGGCTTGGCAAGCAGCGGATCCAACTTGCTGGCATCGAACGCTTCTTTACCAAGCAGTACATTCTCTTCTAGCAACATGTTGGCCAGCGCGAGCACCCCCACACCGCAGCCTGTTTTTCCCAACCATTGTCGACGCGTCCATAGAGTTGGACTCGAAGAGCTATCCTGATGAGCCGCTGCCGAGTGAATCGATGTTGGACTGAGACCACGGAAACGAGTATTTGGCATTTTGTCTTGATCTCCTAGCATCAATCCACGTAAATCAATTCGTTCATCGACATCACCGCTTGGCAGAAATCGACGACCGCCGTCGCATTGGCCTCTCGATTCCCCTGAGCTTGGTACATCTTCGACTGCTCCTGGATAAATCGTTCGCCGATCTCGATTTCATGCTCCAGCGGACTTCTTCCAAAGGCTATCTTATAAGCCGCGGTGACTTTTTCACGGTCACTGATATCACCCAAGCGTCTAGCTAAACCTGAGGCATAACCGCGAGCCTGCGCGCTATTCATCAACGCTAGGGCTTGCGGAGCGATCGTAGTAACGGAGCGTTTGCCGATACCCACCTGATGCTCGGGCCAATCGAACAGTACCATCATGGGTATCAATTGGCTCCGCTTAATAAAGAAATAAACGCTGCGGCGTTTCATATTCGAGTCGAGCGTTCCAGGTCCAAATTGCGTCATATCCAAATTCCCGGAAACGCTGAGCATCGTGTCGCGAACTGCTTCCGCTTCCAATCGCCTCACTGGAAATTTCCAAAAGAATTTATTCTCACGATCCACACCGACGCGATCTTTGATCCAAGCAATGTCCACTTCTTGAGCCGGCGCATCGAACACTGCATCTGCCTCGCTGGCTTGCATATAGACCGCGCTGGTCATTAGCAACTTGTGAAGCCGTTTCAGCCTCCAGCCATTTTGCACGAGATCCGTGGCGAGCCATTCCAGCAGTTCTGGATGAGAGGGGAGATCTCCCTGTTTTCCGAAGTCGCTGGATGTATCGACCAGTCCCTTACCAAAATGGTGTTGCCAAATTCGATTGACGATTACGCGAGCGGCCAGATTCCCCGCCCCATCTTCGACATCGGTGATCCAGTTCGCTAAACCTGCTCGGCGAAACGAAGTGCGCGTCCAACCTGCCGGGGGCTCGATCTTCCAGTAATCCTCGGTTTTTCCATTGCGCATTAATATTCTTAGATAACTTGGCTGCGCTTCGCCTTTGCGCTGATGCACATCGCCACGGATCAATTCGTAGGTCACCGGATAGAAATGTGGGAAGCCACGATCGTCCGCGTGATGAGGCAAGTGAGGCAGGCCTTCGGTCGTCACTAGAACTTTTTGCTTGGCAGTTTTCGGACCTTGCTGGCGGATTTTTTCCACATCTTCTGTAAGAGTTCGATACTCGGCCAATTGCGTTTTCACCCAAGCTTTCGCGGTCGTGTAATCTGCCGAATCGGTATTCCATTGCTGTTTCAAATTGGCAAGCGCCGTTTGGACGGCCGCATCGACTTCTTCTTTACCGACAGCCGCTGGGAGATCGCCAAGAGAACTCCATGAAAGCCGAATCCTGCCGGGCGAATGCTGTGGGTTGGAATGATTCAGCACCATTACGACTTGCAGGTCGGTGGTTTCGGTGAGCGTCAATGGAGTGGCTAATTCAAAGATGGCTGCTTGATCTTTGCCGATTCCACCCTGGTCGACGGCCCAGCCAGAAATCGAGTCCTGATCGATCGAAGCGGCGACCGAAAGCGTATCTCCATTTTGTTGGTGAGTTGCAACCGCTTTGGCAAATGTTCGTTTTTGGACATCGCCATTTCCGCGATCGAGTTGAATGAAAATATCACCAAGGGCGAAATTACCATTACCCGCTCTACCCGGCCCCCGATTGGGAAGTCGTTTGTCGGCTAAACATTCCAATCTCAACGATTTCCATTGGCCGGCTGGAATTTGGCACACGACGGTATATACATCTTTCGCAGGAGCATTTCCTTCCGCAAACCATGAACCATCTTGCTGCTGAACAAATTTTGACCCACCGCTGGAGTCGATCCGCCTGACACCACCACCCCGCCATGGCCCAAGCGATTCAGAGTCGGCCGGATTCCAATTTGCCAGCCATCGCTGAATTGCCCCCGATAATTGGTTTTGCTCATAATCGCGAACTCTATTTTCTGCTGCCAGTAAACGTTGCTCATACTCCGCTTTCCATTGAGCCGATTGCTGCGGCGCAAGATCGAGTTCCATCTCCGAACGTATTGCCATCGAAAAATTCGCCGCCAAACCATAGTAATCCCCGACCGGAATTGGATCGAATTTGTGGCTGTGACAACGGGCGCAGCCGATCGATAATCCCAGCACCGAGGTACCCAACGTGTTGACCATGTCGTCCAATTCATCGTACCGCGACGTTTCAAATTCCGCTTCGGTCAATTGTGTCGGGAAAGCTCCCCCTCCCAAAAAACCCGTCGCCATCACCGCCAGTGGATTGTGCGGTTCCAACTCATCGCCAGCGATCTGCCAGCGGATGAAATCGTTGTAAGGGATATCTTCGTTTAGAGCACGAATCAAAAAATCTCGATAATGATAGGCTGTGGGCCGATCGTAATCTTGCTCGTAACCATGCGATTCTGCAAATCGCGCGATATCCATCCAGTGCCGAGCCCAACGCTCACCATATTGTGGTGATTGCAATAATCGGTCGAGCAGTTTTTCATACGCCAGTGGATCTGCATCGGCCAAGAAAGCGTCCACTTCCGCCGGAGTTGGTGGGATACCGAGCAAATCAAAGTAGGCGCGACGAATGAGACGGCGTCGATCGGTCGTTGCATTCGGGCGAATCTTCAAATCGTTGAGCTTCTGAAGAATAAATCGATCGATCGGTGTTTGCGCCCAATTTTGAGCGGAAGCGGGGAATCGATCTAGTTCCGGAGGCGCTACTGGAGTCAGCGGTCGATAAGCCCAAAATTGACGCTCCTGATCGGAAATGACAGAAGGCTTTACGGTCGTTTGCGCATTCATTTCAACCAGAGGCTGGCTGTAGGCTGCCCCCAATTCAAGCCATTTCTGAATTGCATTGAGTTCCTCATCGGAAAGTTTTTCGCCATCCTTAGGCATATGAGGTTCCGACTCATGACGAATCACGGCCAGCAAATGACTTGCCGCGACATCTTTCAAGTCGAGCAAGCCGCTGGCAAGCAAGGTTTCACGCGAGGATAGATCGAATTCCCCTTCAAGTTTGGAACCTCCGTGACATTCCAAGCACCGATCGCGCAATATTTTCTCAACTCGCGTGCGAAACAGTTCCATCCCTGCCTTCATTTGTGCGGCATGCTCTGGGGGTACCTCGATGTCTTGCTGCGCGCCAAGCCAAGGAGAAATTCCCAAAAGAATCAACGCACTGATGAGCCCAAGATGCAACGTTTCGACAAACTTACCGATTCGCATAGATTGGGACTCTTGAGCAAAATAGACTTTCGGTGGGTGAAGAGACAAACGCATTCTCTCGCGACCGAGTTGAAGGTGGGACCTCGGTCCGTGCGCGACCTCCGACAAAACATTACCACTTAATTGTAGCCGACCCGACGAGCAGATTAAAAGCATTGCAAACGCCCCATCGGTAAAGTCGTTCAAAAATCTACTGACCTGAGGAAAGTTTCCTGGTTTTTTTCCCCATTCGCACCACCCAGGGGAGAAAGAAGAGATACATCCCTGAGATCCACAGGCACAACACGATCAAGGCGGCAGGCAAAAAAATCCCCAGCTTGGCTCGTTCGTGAAACCACGAGCCGTCATGCATCGCTTCGAGCCAGTCGGAGTTTCGATAGGCTACTTGAAGGACCTTGCCGCTGTGTGAATCGATCTGAAGTTCGAAATGATTTTTCGCTTGAACTTTGATCATCCCTTTATCGGGGCGAACATCAAGTCGATCGATATCCTCCCAGGACTTAATCTGCATTTCGGGAATGGTTTGGGAGATGGCCAGCACTTTTTCGAAGGAGATCGCCATCTGGTAGGGTGTTCCTTTTTGAGTCGGAGGTTGTACGAAATGCCAATCCTTTTTGAGTTGCAGCAGGATACCGGTAGCCAGCACCACCAAGAATGGAATGGCGACAGCCAGGGCGCCCCAGCGATGCGAATAACGCATTAAAAATCGAGCCGACCAGAGCAGATTGCGCACAAAGTTCCCCTAGCGATAGCGTCCAAACGGCACAAACTCCGACCGCCAGAATGAACACAAGTTCATTTATTTTTTCCCGGTGTTAAGCCTGTCGGAGGCAAGCCCTTTTCCTGTATACTAGTCGACACGGGCGCGACTCGGAACGCTGATCGCAAAGTCGGAGTTAAATGCCCCGAAGTTTATAGAGGGCAATGATTTGGCACCAGCCCCGTCACCTTCAGCGCACTCGTCCGATGAACCGAATTCCAATAGAAGGACTTGCATGTCCAATTCGCTCAGCACCACCTCGAAGAATGAATCAAAGAATGAATCGACGGGGATAACACACGGCAATGTCGCTCAACCCTCCAGTTCGCTCAATCCGCCGCATGGATTGAAGGTTAGCGAAAAGTCCAAAGGGAGTTCGAACGATCCTGCAAAGAGAGATTCGCTGCGACAACGTTTAAAGAACTATCAACCCTCGGGACGCAGCCGACTCAACAAGTTGACAGGTATTCAAATCGCCGCGACTGGTAGCTTCGTTCCCGATCGCATCGTGCCCAATGAGGAGCTAGCCAAGTTTGGTTGCGATAGCGATTGGATTGTACAACGAACTGGAATCAAACAGCGGCGCTACGCGGCCCCCGATGTTGCATCGAGCGATTTGGCGGTTGCCGCCGCGCAGGATTGTCTTGCGCGGGCCGGTGTGAGCGCCAGTGAAGTCGATTTGATCGTAGTTGCGACCATCACTCCCGATCAGTTGACTCCATCAACCGCCTGTTTGGTGCAGAACCGGCTTGGATGTATTTGCCCAGCCATGGATGTGAATGCTGCTTGCGCTGGATTTATGTACGCGTTGATCACTGCAGCGCAGTTCGTCAAATGCGGCACTGCCCGCAATGCCCTGGTTATCGGGACAGAGGTCATGAGCCGCACGGTGAATCCGCTGGACATCAAAACAATGCCGCTATTTGGAGATGGTGCCGGTGCGGTATTGTTGCAACCAAGCGCTGATCGAGAACAAGGCCTGGCCGCTTACACCCTCGGTGCTGAAGGCGTCGGAGCGACATCGTTGTTTATCCCGGCCGGAGGGAGCCGAGAACCACTGTCCGCCGAGGGGCTCCATCAGGGTCGACAATTTTTGACGATGGATGGCAGAACCGTCTTCAAATGGGCGGTTCGAGTCGTGGAAGACAGCACTATCGATGTGCTCGGTTTCGCCGGATGGAAAGCGAAAGATTTGCAGTGCATCATTTTGCACCAAGCCAACTTGCGCATTATCGATTCCGCGGTGGACGATTTTGAGTTCGACCGCCAGCGACTTTTTGTGAACGTCGATCGCTACGGGAATACATCTGCAGCCAGTATTCCCCTGGCACTCGATGAAGCGGTCAAAGAAGGCCGGATCCACCGCGGCGATAAAATCCTGCTGAACGGTTTTGGTGCGGGTCTAGCCTGGGGTACCGCCGCTATTGTTTGGTAATTCGCGGCGGATGAAACTTTCTCATCCAAACCTTTGTAAATACACTGAGTAGGGTTATGCCCGTAATCTTCCACACCCCATGGTCAATGTAACGATGCGATCTCTTATCAAGTGGTTTATTATCCTCAGCGTTTTGATCGGCATCGGTGTTGCGGGCTACAATCCCGCGATGAAGTATTGGCGCGATAGGACGAAAATCCAGTATCGCATGCAAAAAGTCGCTCGAGGTGACATCATTCTGGTTGTCAATTCGACCGGTGAGGTACAACCCGTTCAAAAAGTTTCTATCGGTTCCGTCGTCTCAGGACCTGTCCAAAAACTTCATGTCGACTTCAATGACCCGGTAAAAAAAGACCAGGTTCTCGCAGAAATCGATCCGAAACTTTATGACTCCGCCGTGCTGCGAGATCGAGCTATCTTAAAGACTCGCGAAGCCGAAGTTCAACGCGCCCAAGCAAGACTGCAGCAAGCCGTCAATGCTGAGAAACGAGCCGTAGACTTAAAGGAGATCAACAGTGAATTTATCTCCGATACCGAACTGGATGAATTGATCTTCACCAAAGCCGCTCAACAAGCGGAACTGACGGTCGCGGAAACCAATGTAGAGCAAGCTCGCGCGAATCTAGAAAACTCGCTCACCAACATGGGCTACACAAAAATTCTTGCCCCCGTCGATGGCATTATTATTGATCGCAAAGTCGATCAAGGGCAAACATTGGCTTCCCAATTTCAGACTCCAGAACTCTTTGTGATCGCTCCCGAACTCGATAAAGTCGTCAATATTTTTGCTTCGGTCGATGAAGCCGATATTGGACTGATTCGCAGAGCTCAAGAAGAAGGTCAAACGGTTCGTTTCACCGTCGACGCATACCCAAATGAGATTTTCGAGAGCGGAAAAATCAAACAAGTTAGGCTGGCCAGCACCACCGAACAAAATGTGGTCACCTATCCAGTGGTCGTAGAAACTCCCAATGAAAGTTTAAAGCTACTTCCTGGAATGACAGCCAACCTTTCTTTTCAAATCGAAAAGAAAACCAATGTGATCAAAATCCCGAACGCAGCCCTGCGATTTTATCCCGAACGAACTCAAGTGCATCCCGACGACCGAACCATTCTCGACGGTGTCTCCGAGGAGCGTTCCGATGACAATATCGCCAGTAACCAGTCCGCGTCAGAAAAGTTTACGGCCAACCAAAAGCGAGCAGAGCGATATGTCTGGTACCAAGATGGTGATTTTCTGCGGGCGGTCAAAGTTCGCATCGGCATTTCGGACAGCCGTTTCACCGAACTGCTCGACCAGACCCTTGAAGTCGATAAAGAATTAGTCATCGGTGAAAAACCTAAGGAAATTTGATTTTTTTCACTTCATCCTCCGATAGCCTGAAAGAAGGTTTCATGAGTAAGGTCTCTCATTTCACGCGAGCAATCCTCTCGGCGTTCGTTCCCTGCTGGGCAAGCTTTGCGCTCTGCATGGGAAGCAGCAATCCTTTGCTGGCTCAGGATTCGGCAGGCGCAGCGGGAGTGGAAAAAACGATTGCCGCGCATATCGAAAAGTTATGCCGTGCCTCCAAGCAGGAACGCGTCGCACTGCTGAGCGAAGTTCTAGAAGACAACAAGATCGAATATCGGATTGAGGACTTCAAACGCGGTTCAGCCACTGGCAAGAACATCGTTGTCGATGTCCAAGGAAATGGAAATATTGCCCCCGCACCCGACGGCGCCCCGCAGCCGAAGTGGTTGGTGCTTGGAGCTCATTTGGATCGCGTCGAACGCGGGCAAGGGGCCGTCGATAACGGTGGAGGATGCGCGGCTTTGATCGAGTTGATCAAGCGACTGCGGGAGAAGCCGTTGCCAAATCTGAGAGTGACCGCTCTGTTTTTCGATTTGGAAGAGAATGGTTTATGGGGTTCTGCGGCGTATGCAAAAGCCCTCAAGGAAAAGCCCCATTTGGTTATCAACATGGATGTCTTTGCCTATGGTAATGAAGTGTGGCTGTACTCGCCTCAAGCGGATCATCCGCTAGTCAAGGCTGCGGAGAAAGTCGATGCAACACATCCCTTTTCATTCGACTTTGCCGAAGCATATCCCCCCAGCGATCATTTGTCTTTTTTAAGTGAAAAAGTCGATGCGGTTTCCTTCTCGCTTTTGCCTCCCGAGGAAGTCGACGAATTGGAAAAAATGTTTGGGGGCGATCGCAAAGTGCGTCCGAAGATTCTCGCTTTGATTCATACGGCGGACGACTTACCCAGCAAAGTGAACCCTGCCGAGATGCTCTCAGGTATCAACTTTATGGAAGAAACCATTCGGCTCTGGCACAACTCACTTCCCTAATTCAGCTTGTCGGTTTTTCCCATTTACCTGCAGCCAGTTCGATGGGATATTTCTGCGCATTCTTGTGCATCTTTGCGATCAGTGTCGTCGACAAATCAAGTTGCATCACGTTTGCCAGAGCCAAAAGATAAGCGAGGCAATCGGCAACTTCTTCCGCGATCTTCGCTCGTTCCTCGGGTTGGTGCACAATTCGCTGGGCCTCATCGAGTCCGCGCCACTGGAAATGCTCCATAAGTTCTGCAGCCTCAATAGCCAAGGACATCGAAAGATTCTTCGGATTATGGAATTGTTCCCAGTTTCGTTCGCGAACAAACGCGGCTACCACATTACGCAGCGAGGCAACAGTAGTTTCTGCATCACTTGTATGGTTTGCTACCGCTTGATTCAACGCGGACCATTCGTTGGCACTATTCTCGGACATCGCTCCTGCCTCGGCTGATTCGAACGACTTTTGGGACTAGGCCCCTTCTTCTAGGTTGACAAAAGTTGATAATATCCCATCTGCGGATCGATTTGCGATCGCAAATGCGAAATTGCCACCATTCAGCGTCAGATTCAATAATTTTCGAGGAGAATCATAATGTCGGTACTTGTACAAAAACCTGCCCCAGAGTTCAAAGCGGGTGCCGTGATGGCCGATGGAAGTTTTAAGGATATCAGTTTAGCCGACTATCGCGGCAAGTACGTTTTGTTGTTCTTTTATCCACTCGACTTCACGTTTGTCTGCCCCACGGAAATCATCGCTTTCTCCGACGCGGCCAAATCGTTTGAAGACCTGGGGGTGCAGTTGCTCGGCGTTTCGGTCGACAGCCAGTTTAGTCATTTGGCGTGGCGAAACTTACCTCGGACTCAAGGTGGTTTAGGTCAAATCGATTACCCTCTAATCGCGGACTTGAACAAATCAATCGCTCGCAGCTACGATGTGTTGGTAAACGAAGCGATTGCTCTGCGAGGACTTTTCTTGATCGACAAAGCAGGTATCGTGCGACACCAAGTGGTCAATGATCTTCCTTTGGGCCGAAGCGTGGAAGAAGCGTTGCGTATGGTGAAAGCCCTGCAGTTCTTCGAAGCCAATGGCGAAGTTTGCCCAGCAAACTGGAAAGAGGGTTCGCGAACTATTAAGCCTACTGTCGATAAGAGCAAAGAGTTTTTCCAGGCGGAATACAGCAAGTAAACTTTCTCTGCGCTAGTACCGTAGAACGTCAGCCCCTCGATAGAGCCCAAAGTAGACATGCTTTGGACATGCGAGGGGTTTTTCTTTTTGGGTCTTCTTTTGGAACGGCGTCATTTGGTGGCCGCGCTGCTTCATGGTCCAATACTGAAGACGACTTCCGAGGATTGTGACAGACAGACCCCTGAGCCACCAAGTGACAACCTGACAGTTGTTATTTAGCGGAAACAATTGGGTCGATCTTGGCTGCCAAGATAAAGTCGTTTTCGCTGAGACCGCCGATGGCATGGGTCCAAATTTCGATCCGCAAGAAGCGATAATTCTCGATATGCACATCGGGATGATGCGCTTCTTCTTCGGCTAAAGCCCCGATTGCAGTCACTCTCGCGAGGCAGTCGAGGAAATTTTTCAGTTTCCAAGTCTTGGATATCTTCTTTCCAGCATCATCCAATTGCCAATCTTGTAATCCCTTCATCCAGATTTGCGACTGTTCGATCGAACAGGCATCGACACCACCTTCGCATGGCAAACATTTTTTGGCTCGCAGCGCTGCGTTTAAAACTTCATCGCTCATAAACGATAATCTCCAGTTTGTACCGTGTAAAATGCGTTGATCTCTGAGAATTCACAGGATCGGTTTGGACTGCAGCGCGATTTGCTGTCGAAAAGACCTGAGGCGATTTTGCGTCAGCAATTGCGTTGCGATACAATAGATTTGTGTCAATCCTTTGGGTTCGGTTTCTGGGTTGCAACCCAGTGGAAGTTTTTTGGGGCTTCAGATTTTATCCCCGATTCTTTTTGTTATGAACGAAGCCAGAATGATTCTCAACTGTAGCCTGAGCAGCCTGACCTTTTCGCGTATCGGTTTGGCAATTCTTGCGTCAAGCCTATTTTCGTTGTCGGCCCAAGGTGACGAGGCCGATCTGGCTAAGCAATGGATGACGATTCAACCGCTACTATTGCAGCATTGCGGAGATTGCCATACTGGGGACGAGGCTCAAGCAGGCATTCGTTTGGAGAAGTATCGATCGCCCGGTGAAATTCTGCAATCGAGAAAAACTTGGCTCAAAATCCAACAGCAGATTGAAGCGGGCATCATGCCACCGGTTCAAAGTGAACCGATACCAGCGGCAGAGAAGGTTAAAATTTTGGAGTTTATCCAAACTGCAACTCATGCAGTGAATTGTGTCAAAGATCCCAATCCCGGCAAGGTGACTGTAAGGCGTTTGAATCGCTTTGAATATGCCAACACGGTGCGCGACCTAACGGGTATCGAGTATCCCAAAGCCCTCGAGTTCCCTGGGGATGATGTCGGCTATGGCTTTGACAACATCGGAGACGTGTTGACATTACCACCCATTCTTCTGGAAAAGTATATCGAAGCGGCGGAAGAGATTTCGAAAAAAGCCATTTTGATTCCTCCACCGAGCAAAAAGTACAAGAGCGAATGGAGCGGTTCGCAATTGAAAATCGAAAAAGGGGGCGGAGCCAATGGTAATTTTGCATCGCTTAGCAGTGCGGGTGAGGCCTATGTTTATGAACAAATTCCCTGGCCCGGAACTTACAAATTGATTGTCACGGCCAGCGGCGATCAAGCGGGTGATGAACCTGCTAAGGCGGCCGTGTTGGTCGACGGAAAGCAAATCAAGATTCTCAACGTTCCCAACAAGCGGGGTGAGCCGAAAGATTACTCAGTAACTTTGCGATTGAAATCTGGGCGAAGAAAAATTGCGGTGGAATTCCTAAATGACTTCTATCGCGACGATGGTAGCGGCAAGAAACTCGATCGGAATCTTTTGGTAGAACATCTTAAATTGGAAGGAGAAAAAGCGGGAGCGAAGATCGCCACATCGGAGCTTCCAGAATCTCATCAACGCCTCATACCGCAAGTGCCCGCGAATGCCGAGGATCGGCATGGAGCGACGCTCAATGTTGTTCAAAAGCTTGCCAATCGAGCCTTTCGGCGGCCGGCAACAGCAGAAGAAATCAGTCGCTGGGTCGGTATCGCTGAGAAAGTCCAGGATGATGGGGAATCGTTTGAAGCATCGATTCAAGTTGTACTTCAAGGTATACTGCTGTCGCCGCAGTTTCTATTCCGTATTGAAAAGCAACGTCCCATCACCGGCCCAGAAAAATACGCAAAGCTAGATGATTTCGAGCTGGCAACGCGAATTTCCTATTTCCTTTGGAGCACGATGCCCGATGACGATCTGTTTCGTCTTGCAGCGAAGAAGCAACTGCGAGAGCCGCAGATTCTTCGCGGCCAAGTCGAACGCATGCTCAAGGATCGCCGCGCCAATCAATTCGTTGAAAACTTTGTGGGCCAGTGGTTGCAACTTCGAAAGTTGGACGAGTTCCAGCCGAGCAAGCAGCAATTCCCCAATTTTGACGACGCGTTGCGAAACGCGATGAAGCGAGAGACTTTTACCTTTTTCGCGTCGGTGATGCGCAACGACGAGAGCGTATTGAACCTGCTGGATTCCGACTATACCTATTTGAATGAATCACTCGCTAACTTCTACGGAATCGCAGGTGTCCAGGGAGAGCAGTTTAGGCGAGTATCGCTCGAGGGTACTGTGCGTGGTGGCCTGCTCACTCAAGCCAGCATATTGGCTGTGACGAGCAATCCCACTCGAACCAGTCCAGTCAAACGCGGTAAGTTCGTGCTCGACAATTTGCTCGGAACACCGCCCCCCGCCGCGCCGCCGGGTGTACCCGAATTGAAAGATAAGGGAGAACTAACAGGGACACTCAGGCAGCGGATGGAGCAGCATCGAGCCAATCCGGCTTGTGCTGCCTGCCACCAATTGATGGATCCACTGGGATTTGCCTTGGAGAATTTTGATGCGATCGGTCGTTGGCGGGGCAAGGATGGTCAGGAAATAATCGACGCCAGTGGAGAGTTGCCGGATGGCATCAAAGTGGATGGAGCAATCGCGTTGCGAAAACTGCTGAGAGAAAAATATCAAGATAAGTTCCTGCGCTGCTTCATCGAAAAGACGTTAACCTATTCCATTGGGCGCGGCCTCGACTATTACGATCTTTGCACGGTAGAAAAAATTGAAAATGAATTGAAACAATCCGATTATCGCTTTTCGACGATGATTTTTGAAATTGTTCGCAGCGATGCGTTTCAAAAAATAGGGAGCCGGGAATGAATGCCAAAAGAATTTCCAGACGAACCGTATTGCGAGCCTCGGGCGTTTGCTTAGCGCTGCCGCTGCTGGATGCCATGGCTCCGCAATTGCGAAGCGCTATCTCGATGGCTCCCGAGGGAAAGTTGCGGATGGGATTCTTTTACGTCCCCAATGGTAAACATATGCCTGATTGGACCCCAGCCGATGCAGGTCCTAATTATCAACTCACCAAGACTCTCGAAGCGATCGCACCGTTTCGTAAGAAGGTAAGTGTGCTCTCCGGTCTAACACTTGATGGAGCGCGGGCTCATGGCGATGGCGGGGGTGACCATGCTCGCAGCGGAGCTGCATTTTTAACCGGAGCCCATCCTCGCAAGACCGACGGCGCCGATATTCAAAATGGTATCAGTGTCGATCAAGTCGCCGCGCAGGCGATCGGCGGCGAAAGCCGCTTCGCCAGCATGGAGCTCGGTTTGGAAGGGAGTGCTCAATCGGGAAATTGCGATAGTGGTTATTCATGCGCTTACTCTTCGAATTTGTCGTGGCGCAATTCAACCAGCCCATTGGCTAAAGAAAACAATCCAGCCGCATTGTTCGATCGGTTGTTTGGCAGCAATCCGAGCAACGGTAAGGTCGACGATAACCAGGATCCTGCCCAACGTTATCGTCGCTCGATTTTGGATTCGGTTTTGGAAGAAGCCAACGGATTGAAAAAATCGCTTGGCCAATCCGATCAACGCAAACTCGATGAATACATGTATTCGGTTCGCGAAATTGAGAATCGACTGGGCCGGAGTGATTTAGTCGTTCGCACCGATGGCGACCGCGTCGATTACGCTCGCCCTGCCGGCGTCCCAAAGGAATTGGACGAGCATTGCAAAGTGATGCTGGATCTCTTTACTCTTGCATTGCAAACCGATAGCACGCGGATCATCTCATTTATGTTCGCCAATGAAGGGAGCAATCGCGCATACACGCAAGTCGAGATATCGGAGGGACACCACGAGTTGTCTCATCATGGCAAGAGCGCCGAGAAACAAGAAAAGATTGCGAAAATCAATCGATACCACATGTCGAAATTAGCTTATTTGTTGGCGAAACTTGATGCTGTGCAGGAAGGTGAAAAAACGCTGCTGGACCATTGCATGTTGATTTATGGAAGCGGCATATCCGATGGCGATCGCCATAACCATGACGACCTGCCCATACTCTTTTGCGGAACCGCGGGGGGACGGATTCGCCAAGCGTCTCACCATCAATTTTCTAAAGAGACGCCACTCTGCAATTTGTATTTATGGATGCTGAGACAATTTGGGCTGAAACTTGATAGCTTTGGCGACAGCACCGGGGTTCTCAAACTCACCTAGCGCGACAAAAAAAGGCGTGTCCACTCGAAATCAATCGAACAGACACGCCTAGCACGGGGTGTGAGAAAGCGATTTCAGCAGCCTTGGGGAAACCGCCGAATCGATATCTAACCTTAGTTTGCAGATACTCTTCCTTAGGCAAAACTTCACCAAAATGTAAATTTATATCGCTTGCAAGCGCAGCGAGGTTCCATCTGTAACGATTGTGCGTTTGGCAAAAAGCTTCTCAGGTGGTGTAGTCCGAGTTAAAGCGTACATAGGCCTCATTAAGGTCGCTGGTCCAATAGCGACAATTCCCAGATCCATAACCGACTTGCAATTGCACGTGAGTCTTGCGATTAGAACGAATCGCGAGACTGACTTCTTGTTCGTCGAATCGGGTCGGTTCGCCGCGATCAAAGAGCAAGTGTCCGTTGACAACGAGACGCAAAACTTGGGTCTCGATTGGAATTCCTGCGTAACCGGCGGCTGATACGATACGTCCCCAATTGGGATCAGCCCCGGCAATAGCCGTCTTTACCAAGTTGCTCGCGGCAACCGTCGCCGCAATTTTATGAGCGGCCGCATCGCTAGGTGCACCTTGAATATCAATTTCAATCAAATGCGTCGCACCTTCACCATCGTCTGGGATCTGTATAGCAAGGTCGATGCACGTTTCATTCAAATGCTGAGAGAAGACTGCTTCCTCTTCCTCGGTCAACTGGACAGGACTTGCGGCCCCACTGGCGAGGAGCAACAGTGTATCGTTGGTGCTGGTATGGCCTTCTACACTGATACAATTGAAAGATCGATCGACCGCTTTTCGCAATAGCCGCTGCGCTTGTTCGGGTTGGAGGGTTGCATCGGTTAGAATACAAGCCAGCATGGTGGCCATATTCGGGCCAATCATTCCAGCCCCCTTGGCCATGCCAGCGATTCGAACTGTTTTGTCGCCAATTTCGACTTTTCGGTCGATCACCTTGCGGGAGGCATCGGTGGTCATGATGCCATCGGCAGCGTCCAAAAAACCATCCATGCCTGCTCGCAATTGGGCAGCCGCTTCACGAATACCTGTTTCAATTTTCTGCATCGGCAAAAAACGCCCGATCACTCCGGTGCTCATAACGAGCACTTGGTTTGCTTCTACTTTTTCACCGCAGGCGACATACTGACTGACCAGTTCGGTCATTCGCACTGCATCTTCCATACCACGGGTCCCCGTGCAAGCATTAGCGCAGCCACTATTGACGACAATGGCTCGCAGCGAATTCCCAGGGGTTCGACCGCGGTCCAGGACAACAGGTGCAGCGACCACTTGATTGGTTGTGTACACGCCGGCAGCCACCAGAGGCCCATCACCAACGATCAACGTGACATCTTTGGTATTGGGCTTCTTTTTAATGGACGCAGAAACGCCAGCGTAACGAAATCCGAGAGGCAATTCCATGAACAAATTCCCAATGTATAGCGAACCTTGGATCTAGTTTTAGTCTCGATCGAGCAGCCCTGTCGTTGGGTTGAGACCGAACATCACATTCATATTTTGAACCGCTGCTCCGGACGCTCCCTTGATCAGATTATCAAGCGCTGAAAGCAGGATAACAAACGGGCCATTTTCGCGGACGGCGATATCGACGTAGTTGGTGTGAGCAACATATTTTGTGGAGGGTAAATGTCCTACGATGCGAACGAAGGGATGTTTATCATAAAAGCTTTGTAGGCAATCTCGTATTTGATTGGTTGTTACGCCGCTTCGAGGCTTCACATAAATGGTCGATAAAATGCCGCGATCCATGGGCACCAAGTGGGGCGTAAAAATCACTTGACAGGGATTACCCGTAAAGCGTTCCAGGATATCCACGATTTCAGGCTGATGCCGATGGTTTCCTACACTGTAGGCGGAGAAGGATTCATTGCATTCGCAATATAAGTTCCCCTGCTTTGGTGTTCTCCCGGCACCGCTCACTCCGCTCTTGGAATCGACAATCACTTGTTCCAACTCGATAAGCTTCTCTTGGATCAATGGTGCTAGAGGCAAGATGGCTGAGGTGGGATAGCAACCAGGATTGGCGACCAATGAGGAGGATTCTATTTGGCTTTGAAATAACTCTGGAAGTCCGTAGGGAACTTGCCCTAATCGTCGAGGATCAGGATGCTCTTCGCCATACCAGCGTTGGTAGAGCGCGGGGGTGCCCAGTCGATAATCGGCGGAAAGATCGATCGTCTTTACTCCTGAATCTTGAAGTTGCATGACGAATTGCGCAGACGTTCCATGAGGGAGACAGCAAAACACAATTTGACACCGATCTGCGATCTGCTGTGGAGTGAGATCTTCGACTGTGCAGTGCAGTCGTCCGGTGAGTTGTGGATGCAAATCGGTGATGGATCCGCCCGCACCTTGTCGACTCGTGGTGACACTGACCGTCGCCTGTGGATGCCGCAACAATAACTTGATCGCTTCGACCGCCGTATAACCCGATGCACCAATGATGCCTACTTGAATCATCGTCCTACCTTTCCATTGCGACTGCTGCAAACTTCCGGCAGCGATTTAAACCGACGAGCAATATAACGCCTGAATTCCAATTCAAGAACTGGACGAGCCACTCGCGAGCACGTGCCGAAATTCATTTAATATCATCGCCGTCGCTCCCCACACGACTTCATCTTGGAAACGCCAAGCGGGGAAGGTCAAGCGTGCGTTGCCACGCAGCAGGCTTTCGCGAGCAGGATTTGCAAGAGCCGATAAGGCATTTAAGGGAACCTCTAAAATCCGCTCAACCTCGTTGGCCGAAGGTCGCCAGAGAGGTTCTTGTTCACAACAGGCGACGATCGGAGTGACGTAATGACGACTGGAGTAAACATAAAGTGGTGTAAGTCTCCCCAGAATAACGTTCGATTCTAATTCCAATCCAAGCTCTTCGGCCAATTCGCGGAGCGCTGCGGTTTCCACTTTTTCCCCAGTTTCGATCCGCCCGCCAGGCAGGGAGATTTGTCCCGGATGATCGGGTAAAGTCGCGGGGCGTTTGGTCAATGGCAGGTACCAACCCAACGGCCCCTTCACCAAACATAGGACGACTGCCGCCGAAAAATGTTCTTCCAATATCGGACCGAAGTGGCGTCCGTAGGCCCAATCGGGACTGTAGGCTCGATGAGAATCTCGACCTGGCAATCGGGATTCCGACAGTCGATTTCGCAGGGCACTCAGCCAATTTTCGCTGCCAAAGCAACGCTCAGCACTCATGGAACAATCTCGAATATGGCATAGTGATCATTCCATTGATCATTTGTCGGGTAGAGCAGGGGTAAAAGAGGCGGTTGATTTTGAATACGGCGATCAACCAGAACGTAACGAATACCATACTTCGTTTTCAACTCATGCAACCGCTCGGTCGACCACTCTTTCCATTCACCGTTTTCATCTTTTTGGTATGCATCTTGAAGACGTTGCCACCATTGCAACATATTCCTCGAATCCTGCGGAATATCTTTCCAGCATGCGAGTTCACTGCGACGCGCATACCATTTAAAGGTCTGTTGGTGTCGAGGGGTAAGCCATAGTGCATCCTCGGGCGTATTGTCCTTGACCCACGCACAAACGTGTAACCAATCGCGGTAGATCATGGAGCGTTCCTCAGGGCTTTTGTCTCTTACTGGCAAGGAGCGAAAATTGGCTTCCGCCATACTTGTCTGAGTAAGTTGCTGGAAGCGTTGATTGAGCACAAAGCCACCCAAAACAATCAAGCCGACCCATAAGGCAATTGAAAAACCGTTGTCCAACGCACTAGCGCCCCGAGGGGTTTGTACCAAATTGCGACTGTGAGCAATCAACGTCAGCGAGAATAAGGCGGACATCGGAATAACAGGGTCAATCAAACGAAACCAATAAAACTTTAGCAGTTTGGCCGCTGTTTGGGGCGCCTCAACCCACCCCACCGCTCGGCCCGCTGAGCCTAACTGTTCAATTACGATTCCGATCGCTGCCAACAGCAAGGTGGAGGCACCAAGAGCGAGCCAAATGCGAGCATTGTCGAGAGAGTCTAATGGACTAGCGTTGTCTCTTTGGACCTGGTCCGCATCCAGCTCATTTTTAGCATCGGCTAAATTTTTTTGGCCTGCGAACGAGGATGGCTTACGCAGCCTCCAGTACAAACCCACGACCGCGAAGTAACCGATCAATGGAACCAGAAACGCAGTGCGTCGTTGCTCAGAGAATTTGGTGAAACAAAGATGGTGCGGGATGCGTTGATAAACATAAATTTGGGACGCTTCGGCATTTTCGGCCGCGGATACTCCCGCTGTCGTTTGCACAGCGGGTATCAAGCCTGGCAGCGACAGGAAGCCACCGAAAAACAGAAACAACAGATGTTTCTTCCACTGCTCTCGCAACGCTTTTCGGTCAACTAGGAGCAGGGTGATTGCCGTTGCGATCACTCCCCAACCGCCCACCAGCACGTGGAACGCGGCAGATGCCCCCAGCCATGGCCATGCCCAGCACTTATGCCTTGTAAAAAGAAAACTCCAACCGACAAACAGTCCTGCATAGGCGATGACTTTTGCTTCAATTCCCCCGACAACCCACTCGCCCGAAAGCTGTCCATAATGCATTCCGCACAGCCAAGCGGCCGCCAAAAATGGAGCGACAATTTTGGGAATACCTGATCGAGTTACCAGAAGAAGCCAACCGATGGCCAGTAGCCCCCACCCCAGAGTGCGCAAGATCCAAGCTGTCGTGTCGAGGGAGCAAAAAATCGTTAGAGGACCCGCTAAGCGAAAGAAGAGCCAGTGCGTATCGGCGGACCCCAGAAAAATGTCGTCCTGCAGTGGCTCCGGATGGTAGGTGACGTGGGCCTTCAGCAGATAATGGGACTCGTTCACTGCCGGCACGGGCTCGGCGGCATAAACAAAAAAAACGCAAAAAATCAGGAAAAAAATCCCCAAAAATATCGTGCGTTTTTTTTCTTCTTTTACACCCTTCTGGGCCTCCCTTTCCTCACTCATAACTCCCACCAGCCTCTAAAACCCCTCCATCGGGTATACTTCTCGAAATTTCCTTCGGATAATCCAGACCAAACCGTGAACAAAATAGCCACCTGAAGTGAGAGATTTCTTGACTTGGGGGGGATTGCACGTACAGTAAATCTATGGATTGATTCTCGTCAACTTCATTTTGGCCGGAATGTCCCTAGCCGCTGGAATTATCTGCAAGGCTTGGGAGATTGGGAAGTTCATCCTGGCTTAATTGGCAAAAACGAAGGGTTTTATCGAAATAGCAAGTTGAGCTTGAATGCAAGCAACTTGATAAACTAGATAACCTAGGAGACACGGCCACATATAAGAATTTGAATTGAGTCATTTCGAAAACCGCGATCGATCAGCTTTGTACTAGGACGATCAACGTTGGAGGATGATTTAAAGGTTGGATTGTTGGTTGCAGGGTAGGATTTACGAGTTTTTAGCCCCGAATTGAAGCGAGGGCAGCAGGAAAGGCCGCCGGCGTTAAATGGTGCCAAAGGAAGGGAATTATGTTAGTACTGTCCCGAAAAAAGAATGAAAGTATCGTGATCAACGACGAGATAACCATCGTCGTGGTCGAAATTCGAGGCGACAAGGTTCGTCTCGGGGTTGAAGCACCTCGAGAAGTGCCCGTTCATCGTCGCGAGGTTTATGAAGCGATTCAGCGAAGCCAGAATGGCGAAACTAAGGTTGAAACGACAGAGAATAATTCTGACGAAGAACATAAGTAATCGTTGGAAGGATGTGGATCGACGCCACAGATTTCTTTTCATTTCTGTCGCATTCCATGGCTTGACCAAATAGCCTCTTGGCACTACAAATCTCGCGTTCGCAGAGTCGTTTCATTGTTGAGATGTCTCGGCCACGGTTGTCCGGCTGAAGATCGATCAAATTTTCCGCGAGAAGTTTGTCCAGCGTCTCTTCGAATCCTTCGAAGTGCTCAATCTTCGAAGTTCTCAATTTTGAGAAGCGCATTGACCTTGAGTCATTTCAAAAATGCGTTATTCTGATATCGATCTGCTGAGGTCCACAGACTGTTTAGGCTTACGGACAATTTGACGTCGAAGCATCTGGGACGAAAGCAAATGGAAGGCCCCGTCGTCTAGTGGCCTAGGACATCGCCCTTTCACGGCGGTAACACGGGTTCGACTCCCGTCGGGGTCATCTTGAAAGCTCACTCTTAACGGAGTGGGCTTTTTTTCTGACCCGATTTGGTGCCCATAACTAGCCCCGCTTTTTTCTAGTTTTTTCCGATGCCTTTAGATATGAAAAGGCTATTCGAAAACCCAAAACCGCGGCTGACGCCGAGGCCGCTCATGGTTATCCCATAGGCGATCAGCGTCCTTCTGGCCCGCTCGGCTCGGTGTACTTATGTGGCTTCGCTTTTTGTAGGATCCATGTACTGTGGACTCGAAACGACCTAGACAAAATGACACCCAGCCCCTCGATGCGCGATTGAGCACCTGCCCACCCACGTCGTTGCTAAGAGAACTGATCCATGAAACCTTGGCGGATCATTTGGTGGAACCAACAGCGACCCATTTGGAGAACTGTCGCCACTGCCAAGAAGCGATCGAGAGATGGCTGGACCATGGAGAGGATGGTCCGTCTCAACCGTTAGCGATTCCTGGATATGAGATAAACGCCGAATTGGGGCGTGGTGGTATGGGAGTAGTCTATCGCGCGATCGCACGGGCAACCGGCGAAGTGGTAGCTCTCAAAGTTTTAGCGCCTCACGCATTGGAACATCCCGATAGTCTCAAACGTTTTGAGCAAGAAATCGAAACACTCCAGCGATTGAATCATCCGGGAATCGTGCAGATGATCGATTCGGGGATCATAGGAAATCAACCTTGGTTTGCGATGGAATTAGTCCAAGGACCCAGCTTGGAAAAATTTCTTAGAAATCGGCCGCAGCATCCTCTCGAGGCCGCTGAGTTTATGTTGCGAGTTCTCCCAGCATTAGAAATGGCGCACCGGAACCAAATTGTTCATCGAGATCTCAAGCCGCATAATATTTTGTTGCAACCTGATCGAATCACGACCTCAGCCGCAGAAAAATCTTTGCTCGCCTTCCAGCCCAAGATCGTCGACTTCGGTATCGCCAAGTGGCTGGGCAATACAACGCAACTGACTCAAACGGGCGACTTCATTGGCTCGTTGGAGTATATGTCGCCGGAAGTACTTCTGGGTGATTCCCGTGGAGATTGTCGCAGCGATATTTACGCACTGGGCGTTTTGCTTTATGTGATGCTTGTAGGTCGAATGCCATTTCGTGCTTCGACGATTGCCGATTTAGTTCGGCGGATTACGAGCGAAACTCCCGTTCCCCCACGTCGATTTGATGGCAGTATTCCTGAACCGCTAGAACGGATCTGCTTGACGTGCCTCCATCGAGTCCCGGCGGATCGCTACTCGACGATTCAGGATCTGAGAGAAGATATCGAAAGGTTTTGCAAGGGGCAGTCGATACACGCCCGTCCTCTTGCTTGGCCGAGACGCTTATTCACGTGGAGCAAGCAAAAGCCTGTAACCTTTACGGCAATCGTTGTGGGTGTCGCCTCGCTTGGCTTGATACTCTCGCTGATGGTTCGACACCAGCGGCAGCTGAGCCTTGAGAAAAAACAAACGGAGGATTCCCTGCGAATTGCCATCGACACAGCAGAAATAACATTCGATCAATTTTTCCGATTGCTAGGGGAATTGAGTGATGAAAACAAACACTTCCGTGCTGGAGGCATTGTCGATGAAATGCTGCGGAAAATGTCGGTGATTGAGAAGCAACTGCCGGATGATGTTTCCTTGCAATTACTCTTGGCAAAGCTGGAAACAACGCGCGCCGAAGAGGAAAAGAATCAGGGTAACGCGAACTTTGATCCCAATAGTCCAAACGCGCACCTTGAGAAAGCGAAAGAGTTGATTGACCATTCCCTAAACAGGACTGGGAAACTTATCGAGGGCGACAGAAAGATCGCTGCGCTGCAACAGCATGAATACAGCTGTATGCTAGCCTCAGGAATTTATCGCAGTTTGCGCGAACCCGACGGTGCCCGCCAAGCTTTAGAAGAGGGATTCGAGGCCATTGCTCAGCTTAGATTGGCCGAACCGTCAGAGGGAAAACATGTTTGTCGATATCTATTTTTTTTGACGGAGAAGTCTTGGCAAATCTGGGACGACTGGGTCTCTCAGCGATCCAGTGATCTTTCGATGCTCGATGCATTATCGCAGTATGAAAAAAATGTTGAGCAGGCAACGGAACAATTGCAGAACATGCGGTTCGATAATGATCCAGTCGCTTGGAGGGCGATGGGGAGCGTGTATGAAGATCTAGCAGAATGGTATTTCCAACTCGGCAAACTGCGAGATGACGCGCACTTAAAATCAGCCCTCGCCTACAACCAAAGAGCCATAGCCTTGGCCGAACAGCAGTATGAATTTTTTCGTACTTCCAAAAACGCCTACCGCGTCGAAAAATTAAGAATAAACTTTTGTCGCATCATTCGATTTGGCGATACTCCTGATACTTCTTGGTTAACCCAACGCGAATCTTTTTACCAAAAAGTTCAGTCGCTCGTTCCGATTGCTATGGCAGGGGATCGATGGCTGCATCTTCAGCGAGCGATTCAATATGAACTCGATGTGGTGGAAAAAACTCTGCCTGAGCGATACTTTTTGCCATTATCGCGGTGGCAGCAACTACGTCGCCAAATAGACCAAACCTACCAATCTCTGGGTAAAGAACTTGCGGAATCTTTTGCGGCGGATTTCGACAACGTAAGATTAAGCCTCGACAAACGCATAGAGGCAGGGTCGAAGATGGCCCCCACAGAATAATCCGGTCCTGCGTTTCTACGCCACTCTCTTCTGTCGACCATTCTTTTTTGGCGAATCGATTGGTAGCCCATCGGTTGATTTGGGCCATTGGCTTTTCCCGCAATCTGGTCGCGGGCCCTTTCAATATTTTTTTAAGGTCTGGACCAAAAATATTCTCTTTTTTTGTCCAATGCCCAAGAAGCCTACCTATTGGAAAGTGTCAGCCGACTCGCTGTTGAGTCGATCAACCGAAATCCTTTCTAAGGAATGCTTTCTATGCTTCTATTCGATTTATTTGGCTCCCCAAATGAGGAATCCCCCACCGACCCAATAACCCAGACGCCCGAGCCGGAGTCGGACATTACGCTCCCTGAGTCGATCGTACTGGTCAATAACATCACCGGAGAAGTGCTGAGTCCCGACGAAGTCCTTATAGACGGTTCAGGCAACATCTACCGCAATTCACCCGATTATAACGATGGAAATAACCCCCATTTGCTCGATCCGATGGCTCTACCAGGGGAGACCAATGTGGTTTTCTATTCCGCGGAAGAACTGGGGTACTCGCCCGTCGCCCCGATCTCTGAAGTGAGCGATGAGGCGGAAACAGAAGACGTCACATCGGACTCCTTCTCTTCGATCGATTCATCCTCTTCTAGCTACGACAGTTCTGACAGCTACGACAATTCTGAATCCAGCTTCGGTAGTTCTTACGACAGTTATGGCACTTCATCATCAGACTGGAGCAGTTCGACCTCGAGCTACGACAGTTACGATTCCGGTGGGGATAGCTCATCGTCGGACTGGCGCTCAGGCAGCGATTATGACTCTTCCAGCGACTGGTAGATTTTTTTGTCACTTGTTTATCAGGAGTAATATCCCATGTCTCAAAGCGGATTTTCCATTGCCATGCTAGGTGGCCGAGGCGTTGGCAAGACAAGTATGCTGACTGCCATGTGCCATGATTTCGATCGATCGACCGACGATGCTTCTTTGCAATTGATCGCTGAACCTCAAACCCAGATGATGCTTGACCAACGCATCTGTCAATTGATGCGAGTTGCCGAATCAAACGACACATTGATTGACCCCGGCAAGTTCGGTGATGGAACAAAGAGTCCGAACGAGTACCGTTTCGAATTGATACATCTTTCCTCCGATACTCAATTCGATATCACCTTCCATGATTACCCGGGTGGTTATTTGACGGAAATACCTCATCATGACTATCTGCGCAGCGTCTTGTCGCCAGCCTCAGTGATTTTGGTGGCGATCGATACGCCCGCACTGATGCAGTTAAATAGTGGCGATCACGAAGCCATCAATATGCCTTCGAATTTGAAAAACATTCTGGCAACAGTGCTTGCGAAAGCGGCACTTCTGAGACGCTTGGTCATGTTTGTGCCAATGCGAGGTGAAAAATGGTTGCTGGCCAATCAGGATGGCTTGCTTTTGGAAGCGTTTCGCATGCGATTCGAAGCCGCTCTCAGGGTCTTGTCTTATTACTCCGATTCGGTTGATGTCCTTTTTTGTCCTGTACAAACACTAGGTTCTGTTCAGTTTCATAGCTACCACGAGAAACGGGCTTTGTTTGAGAAGGTTTTGCAACAAACGTATCGTCCGCTCGATTGCGAACAGATTCTTCGTCACTCCATCCGCCATCTTCTGCTTCGCTGTGAACTGCTGATCCGAAAGTCGGCTGATCAAGCCCAAGAGAAAATCAACAGTATGGCCTGGTGGAAACGTTTTGGGTTGGAAGCGGCCAATCTGATGGGTGTTCAATCGAAAGATTTTCGCGAACGAAACGCGGCAAGATCAACCAGTATTGAAATGATGCAAACACTTTTCTCCTACTCCCAACTCTGCAAGGTAGATCGCCCCTTTCATTGGATTCAACAGGTCTCGGAAAAACCCATCGTTCGAAAATCGTCTGCTGGTCAAGTGGTATCAGCTTAATCCCTTGATGCCGCTTTTAGATCTCAATCGAAAAAAGGCCTTCCGATCATGTATACAATTTCCTCACTTAACATCTTCGCTCAGCTAGCCACAATCGATGATGATTACCAATGGTATGCCGTCGAAGATTCGAGCTGCAATCGATGCGGTTCGAGACAACTCTTTCATGATGAATTATCTCGCTATCCCTTGGATCAACAACCGCTGCTGTTGCTGGTCCGACGTCCGCACGGAAAAGCTATGCTCCCTTGGATGGTGACACTAGGGCCTATTGAAACACCTTGGTGTGATCGATTTTTTGGCCGCCCCATCCGAATTCGACTGGTCATCGAGTGTGAGCATGTTGAAATCGCTTTTGGTATTTTCTCCTGGGGATTGCAGCAGTGGTGGGAGCAGCGCGAGATTCGACCACTTCCCGATCCCCATTTGGCAACTTTGCCGCGGCTACAGCAGCCAGCAGCCATCGCGGACTGGATTAAGAACGTCCCACTGACAGAGATGCTCTCCTCTGACATAGTTCATGAGCCTTGGCCAAATTCACTCCGCGAATACTCTGCCGCCGAGCACGTTGCGATGATTCGGCAATACTCTGGGGAAGCGAACTCTGAATTGCTTGACTGGTTGACTGGCTATCTGCAGTCGACAGCGTCAATAACGACATCGATGAACGTCAATCCGATGAAAACGTTCCAATCACAATTCATAGCCGCGGTCTCACAAGGGATGATACCGCGATACCATCGTCAAACTTTGCGGGCTTTAGGCGTAGAAAGCTTCTTCCCCGCACAGTGGCAGCACCACAGCCTCGAGGATGAAGTATTCGCGCAGCGCGACCGCCGCAGACGGGCGAATGCAAAATGCGGGCCGCAACCCACACCGAATTTAATGACAAACATTCTACATTCCTGCCAGCGCTATGTAATCGCATCGCTCGAAGTGATGCAAAAGGTGATCGCTCGGAGATTAACACCAGAAAACCAGCCAGAGATGAGAAGCGAATATAAACCTCGCAAGAGCAAACGGAGATCCTCATGAATGCCGTCGAATTGATCCAACGAATTGATACCCTGATCCGCGGAGTAACCCCAACAGCGCCAGCCAAGGCGACTTCAACAGCAGAAGTGAGAAAAGTATGAACGCTCTAGCTTCTCCTAAAAATCCGCAGAAATGCATGGAACAAGTCTTCGAATATCTAACCGGCATGGGTTGGAACGGTGGTGTTTCCGATACGGCAGTTGCCCCGATGGAGAGCCTCCGAGCTACATTCCTCACACGTCCTCAATCCTTAGTTCTCCTCTGTTATTTGCAAATTATCCGACAAAAGTTTCCCGCTCTGCAACACAAGGTGGAGCAATGTTGCGATACGATCGGATACAAGATGGAGGACATTCATGCTTGCCAGCAATGGGCTGGGCCTGTTGTGGAAAAATTGGCTCGATATCCTCTCGAGTTGATCTTTCGCCAACCGCCACGCGGTTTGCAGCATGATATTGTTCAGTGGGTCGCGCGGCGTTCGGGAACTGTGGGCCAGCAGCCTATCAGGCTAGCAGGATTGCAAGCAGATGAATTTCGGTATCCCGGAGAAAATGGTCTGCTCACCACTCTTTTAGATACTATACCTACTCTACGCTGGCAACTTTCGCTTGTCAGCCGAGTTGGAACGTCCGTAAGTCAAACTTTGGATATGCCACAGATCCGTCTCAATGCGCTGGAGGTCACGATGCGGAATATTCCCCACATCGCCAGGTGCTGGGAAAAGGCTCGAGAGGCCTTGGCAGTTTCCGCCCCCATTTCCCTCTACTTGAGTCCCAATCGATCCGCGATGGTAATGCTCGGCATATCTTCACCTGTGGTGCTGTTACCGACTGCTATGGCTTCCACTTTTGACCAAGATGAACTTGTCTTTCTATTAGGTCGTGAATTGGGAAAAATACTTTGTAATCACCAACAACTTCTCGGCTTGTTGGAAACATTTGAAGGAGCCGCCGATCAAGCTAGCCTCGGGATTCTCGCTCAACTCGCCACCAATTTAACTTTCGATAAGTGGCGTCGAGCAGCCCAGCTATCTTGCGATCGTGCAGGACTGTTAGCTTGCCAGTCGACAGAAGTTGCGGAACGAGTTTTCTTGAAATGCATGGGCTATCCGATTCGATGTGCTCGCCAAATTCCAGCTTGGACATTGCGAGAGATAGTTGCGGAACGGGCCGAATTTTGCGATCAATCCAGCTTCACCAGTACAGTCGACCAAGCGCTCGCTTGGACCGGAACAATCACCGGTCCAAACCTTCCGCTGCTAACCCGAGCATCGATACTTTATCAGTGGCTGGACTCCGGCGAATTTGCGGAGGTGATGACGCGTAGCAAGGGTTACTCAGCTAGCGAAGAATTGCAGGATATTTTGAAGCCAAGCACTAAGGGACATTACACGGACGATCTCTTGCTAGCTGCAATGATGAAGCCGAAGAAGAAATAGGCAGCTTGCCAAAGACGCTTGCTTGACAACCAAACTCATGTCTAAGATGGGGACTCTTTCAGTGGCCCCAAAACTTTTGACGTCAAGCAAGCAACTATGTCCGATCCTTGGTTCGAGCGAACGCGGCAATCGCTGTTGCTGCGGCTACAAAATTCCGACGAGAAAGCAGAGTGGAATTCCGCCTGGGAACGCTTTTATCTTTGTTACATTCCCATGATTCGTGCCTGGTGTCGTCGCTGGGGACTCAACGAAGTGGATGCCGAAGATATTGGTTCAGCCGTCATGGCTATCTTGGGGAGCCGGATGAAAAGTTTCGATTACGATCCGAGCTATCGCTTTCGTGGTTGGTTGAAGACGGTCGTCGAAAACGAAATCAAAGCCTTTCTTGCCAGAAGAAAGCAACGACCCGGCGATTATGGCAAAGGAACATTTGGCGAGGATGAAGGCTCGACACTGGTATCAATCGATCCGGCAGCGGAAGCGGAACGCTTAGCGGAAGAACTCGAAGAAAAGCGTTTTCTTTTACGAAGGGCGATGGAGCAAGTTCAAAAAGAGGTTCAGCCGCAGCATTGGCAAGCGTTTTATTTGATGGCTGTGGAAGGTTATGATGGAAAGAATACATCAGAACAATTGCAAATGAGCGTTGCCAACGTCTACAAAGCGCGAAGCCGAGTGCAGCAATTGCTGCATGAAGCGGTGGAGCGTTTTCAGGCCGACAGCGATCAAACGACAGAATAAAATTTTCTAATTTCCCAGCAAGCGAAATCGATCTCGCAGGATTTACGCTCTCCCTCTTTACCGTTCCGCTATACTGACACAACAGATCGATAACTTTTTTGAGGGAAATCGGATAATGCCTGAGACCTACGATGCTATTCTTTTTGTCTCGTTTGGTGGGCCGGAAAAAACAGAGGATGTGATTCCCTTTTTAGAAAATGTGCTGCGGGGGAAAAATGTTCCACGCGAACGAATGCTCGAAGTGGCCGAACACTATTACCATTTCGGAGGTGCCAGCCCTATCAACGAGCAGAATCGAGAAATCATAGCCTCGCTCGAAAAAGAACTGGCCGCTCATGGGCCCAATCTCAAGATCTACTGGGGCAATCGCAATTGGTCCCCCTATTTAAAAGATTCGATTGAGGAAATGAAAAATGCTGGCGTTAAAAGAGCGTTGGCGTTTTTTACTTCTATTTTCAGTTGCTACTCGGGTTGTCGACAATATCGTGAAAATATTGCTGCAGCCCGTGAAGAGGTGGGTGAAGGTGCACCGGAAGTGAATAAAGTTCGCATGCCTTACAACCACCCGCTTTTTATTGAAGCCCAGGCGGACCTTACTCGAGAAGCGATCGAAAAACTTCCCGAGCAATCGCGATCGCAGCTCAAAATTTTATTCACCGCTCATAGTATCCCTATGTCGATGGCGGACAATAGTCGATACGTTTTGCAACTCCGCGAAGCGGCTCGATTGGTGAGCGAAAAACTTGGGGAGGTGCCTTGGGAATTAGTCTTTCAAAGCCGCAGTGGTCCACCGCAACAACCGTGGCTCGAACCCGATATTCGAGATCGCCTTGACCAGTTGCATTCCGATAAACAGATCAGCTCCGTTGTGATCGTGCCGCTTGGATTTGTATCCGATCATTTGGAAGTACTTTATGATTTGGATGTTGAAGCGGCCGATCGATGCGGTGAACTCGGTATACCGTTTTCTCGAGCGCGAGCTGTTGGGACTCACCCGAAGTTCGTAGCGATGATTCGCGAACTGATTGTCGAGCGGATGAACGGCTCCGAGGTTCGGCCCGCTTTAGGGAGCTTTGGTCCAAGCCATGATGTCTGTCCGGTGGATTGCTGTCTTTATCCTCGACCGCAAGGCCGGCCTGGGGCACCGGGAGCACAAAGCAATCCAGCCCCCCAAGGCGGACGCCCCACTTAAGCACGCTTTTGGGTAGCAAGCCATGATGCATCCGGAACCAAGACGCAAATTGGGTAAGTCAGAATTAAAGATTTCCGCTGTCGGCCTCGGTTGCTGGCCCTTTGCGGGTATCACAAGTTTGGGTGTTGATGATGCGCAGAGCATTCTCACCATTCAAACCGCGCTGGCTTGTGGAATCAATCATTTTGATACAGCTTTCAGTTATGGGGCCGATGGACGTAGCGATCGGGTTCTAAATCAGGCCTTGCAAGATGTACCGAGAGAGAGTTATGTGCTGTGTAGTAAAGTGGGTACTCATTATGATGAGGCCGGACAACGCGCGGTCGACGGTCGAGGAGCTACGCTGATCGAGCAAACGCAGCGTTCTCTCGAACGGCTTGGGATTTCAGCGATCGATCTTCAGTACTTGCATCAACCCGATCCCAAAATTGATTTGCGCGAGTCCGCTGAGGCCTTATTGCGATTGCAGGAAATGGGCCTGATTCGGCAAGTCGGTTTGTCGAATGCAACCTTGAAGGAATGTCAAGTATTCCATTCGATATGTCCTGTAGCGGCCGTACAGATACCCTTCAATATGCTGCAACCGGCAACCTATATTGAGCTGCGGAATTGGTGTGTCGCAAACCAGATTTCAATCGTTAGCTTCTGGGTGCTGATGAAAGGTTTGTTCGCGGGAAAAATGGGGCGTAAGCACCAACTAGCGCTGGAAGATCGTCGCCGAGCGTATCCGATGTATCAGGAAATGCAGTGGGATATCAATCAAGACTTTGTCGATGTTTTACGGAGATTAGCGGCACAATTAGGTTGGTCTGTGGCTCAGTTAGTGGTGCGTTGGTCGATGGAGCAAACTGGTATGACAAGCTGTTTAGTCGGTGCAAAACGACCTGAGCAAATCGTAGAATCTGCTGCCGCACTGAATGCTCCACTCCCATTTGAAATCGGTCAAGCTATTGAAGCGGCCATTCAAAATCGACTTGAATTGGGGGATCCTTCTCAGTCCATGTAATTTTGTCGTTGTAATCCGCTAGAACACTTTGAATTGTATGGAATTCTGCGCTGGCTTGATTTGTACCATGTATCGATTGATGTTTTTCTGTTTCGAATTGCAGTATATTTCAGTACCTGGTCTGATATCGGTTGAGCGTCTCCCGTTTTGCTCCTTTACCAAGACTCCGAATGTCTAGAACTCTGCGAACTACCCTTGATCCGAAAGAACGGCGTCTGCTGATTTGGACAACCGTGGCTTCTGTGCTGATTTTTTTGTGTTCTTTTGCGTGGATCTACGGCCCGATGACGATTGCATATTGGACTTACCAACCGCAGGAGGGCGATATTCTATTTCAATCTCTTCCCAAATCACTTCTGGCGAAAATGATGGAAGGAGCGACCGATTCACCGTATTCTCACTGCGGCATCATCACCAAAATCGATGGGGAATGGAAGGTTTGCGAAGCGTACCAAAAGGTGAAATCTACTCCATTGTTGGAGGTCATTTTTCGGGGCAAGCATTATGGTTTTGCGATCTATCGTCTTAAGCCAGAAAAACGCCCTTTTATCGATCAAACGCTTAGGCATGTACAGGAGCAATTTGATAAACCCTATGACGTACGCTATCGCATGGACGACGATGAAATCTACGCTTCCGAACTAATCTACAAAGCGTATCAGCAAGCTTCCGGGGGAGAATCGCTCGGGAAACTGGTCTATCTAGGCCAACTTCGCTGGAAACCTTATGAGGATACCATACGTTATTTTGAACGCGGTCCAGTTCCGCTACGCCGTGCGATAATCACCCCCAAAAATTTATCTGAAGCAGAACAATTAGATCTAATTTTTTCTCATCGAATCGACCCCCATCGAACTACGACTGGATCGAAGGATAAGTCGAAAGAGAACAAGAATCCCGATCTTGAATAAGCCCATCGCGAATAGCCCACATCTCTTGCAGATAGGCACTGCGCGATCCGTCCAAACTCCGAGCACGAACGAAGTACCAATTCAAAATGCTTTCCAAAGGAGATTATTGTGCGTTCGATTATCTATCAGGTCCCGGGACTGATTACGCCTATTCGCCAACCGAGCTCAATGAGTTGCTGGGCTGCAATGTATACGATGATGTATTCATGGCGGAACCAACGTTGTGTTAGCATTCGAGATGCGGTGTCGCGTCTGGGTCAAAAATATACGCAAGCCTTCACCAGGCCGTTTCGGAATGAGTTTTTAACGCCCCTCGATGTTCCGTCCCGTCGCGAGCGGCGACGAGATCATTCAACGACAACCTTGTAGAGTGGCGATAAGCGATCGTCGCCCACCTTGATTGCGATGCTCGCAGAGATAGATTCCCTGCCAGGTTCCAAAAGCGAGTCGACCTTCGCAGATCGGTATCGACAGCGCCACACCCAGTAAAGCGGACTTGATATGTGCGGGCATATCATCGGGCCCTTCGACCGTGTGGATGAATTCCTGCTGTTCCGGCACAACACGATTGAGTGCCGTCTCCATATCCAGTCGGACATCCGGGTCCGCGTTTTCGTTGATTGCCAGCGATGCCGAGGTATGCTGTAAAAAAAGATGCAATATCCCGATACCAACTTGCTGAAGTTCCGGTAGATCTCGCAGAACTAACTGCGTTACCAAATGACAACCGCGTGCATACTCGGGAAGAAGAATTTTTTTCTGAATCCACATCATTTCATCACCCAATGCGATAAACAGCCTCAATTGAAAAATGGGTGTGCAAGGCTCAAAAAACCACCTAAAAGAAGT
>Ga0169931_10000052_pt1 | contig 150901 bp, 132 predicted proteins | sample Kivu_15m_20L_FD_129675 | JGI IMG/M metagenome (GOLD analysis project Ga0169931, IMG submission 129675) | Freshwater microbial communities from Lake Kivu, Western Province, Rwanda to study Microbial Dark Matter (Phase II) - Kivu_15m_20L... | ecosystem: Environmental > Aquatic > Freshwater >... | reverse complement strand
GCAGAGGGATTTGAACCCCCGACCCATTGGTCCCAAACCAATTGCGCTAGCCGCTGCGCTATGCTCCGAATGTGAATAATTTACCAACCTCTCGATTTTAATTCAACAAATTGCGATAAAGGGGAAAAACAGGGATCTTTGTTGCATGAAAAACCGTCTTTTTTTTCGGACACCTTATAGCCTTCACTCCTCAGAAACCCTTGATATTGAGAGGCATAAGCGTTTTCTTTCACAATCTTCTTTTATTCGATTGCATTATGGGTTTGAGAAAGTCGATCCAACGATAGAGCAAGATCTTTTAGCGCTGCCTCAAGAGCATAAGCTTATAGAAAAAATGCAAGAGATCTTTGACGGAAAGGTAGTAAATACTATCCATGGCTACCCCAGCGAAAACCGTTCTGTTAGCCACATGAAGTGTCGAGACCCATTCGATAGCTTCAATCAAACAGAGGTGAAAAAAGCGATCCAATTTGCCAAGAATTGCCCCTATAAACACATCTGCGTTGTGGGAATCGGCGGATCAAATCTGGGAACAGAGGCGATTTGTGTAGGATTAAGCACGAACACCAAAAAAAGAGAGATCTTTTTTATCGCAAATATCGACCCGAGAAATACCGAAGATGTTCTACAGCATGTCGAATTGAAAGAGACCCTTTTTATTTTTTGCAGCAAATCGGGGGGGACATTGGAAATTCAATCCAACCTTGAGCTGATGAAAGAACTCTATCAAAAGATGGGTGTTGAGGCCAGAAAGCATTTTGTCTGCGTGACAACGCCAAAAAGTCCCATGGATGATCTCAAGATTTTTTCAGATATTTTCTACATGGAGGAGAGCGTGGGGGGGCGTTACTCGGTTACTTCGATGATTGGTGTTCTCCCTCTGGCGTTAGTTTACGGAGAGGCTGTTGTCCTCGATTTTTTAAAGGGGGCTCATGCAACGGATCAAACTATATTAGAAAAAGATGCCAAGAAAAATCCGGCCTTGATGGACGCTCTTTTGGCCTACTGGAATACAGCCGTTTTAGGGGCGGAAGGGACATTGATCGCTCCGTATGCCTATGATTTACGCCGTTTAACCTCCCATTTTCAGCAATTATTCATGGAATCAAATGGAAAGTCGGTTACAAAAGAGGGGGAATTTTCGCTGAAGCGCACCCAAAATATCGTTTTTGGCGGAGTGTTAACAAATGACCAACACTCCTACTACCAGGCTGTCCACCAAGGGACCTTCCATCTGGATATGACTGTGGTTGGCTTTTGCTCATCACTTTCCAAAGTCAACATCGAAAATGACCACACAACTCTTCATCAAAAGCTTAATGCGAATCTATTAGCACAATCCATAGCTTTAGCTACTGGGCTTAAAACGGATAATCCAAACACTACTTTCGTGGGAAATCGTCCATCCAGAATCTTAATGATGGAAAAATTAGATCCGTTTTCGCTTGGTGCTTTGCTTGCCCATTTTGAGGCAAGAACCATATTTTTTGGGTTCTTACTAGGGATCAACTCCTTTGATCAAGAGGGTGTACAGCTTGGAAAACGTCTAGCTAAAGATGTGATTGAAAAAATGAAGGGGCCCAAAAAAGATCCTTTAGTTGAGCATATTTTGGTTTGGTAGAAAAACATATAAAAATCTGACGTTAAAACCTCAGGAGTTTTCAAAAGAAGGACTCTTGAGGCTTTCTAACCCCTCTGACCAAAGTTTTGTAGCCTCTTTCAAGGGCATTCTTGAATTGGGATCTAGAGCTGTTAGACCCTGGATAGCGGCGATTATCTGCTCAGGATAGCAATCTAAACACATGGCTATCGCATCGCGAACATACTGATCGCGAAAAACTTGAAATTCACTGAACGGTCTATAGTTCCACTCATCAACATAAATCGGGGGGAAAATACTCTGTTTATGCATCAAAAGAGCTTCCTCTAACAAGAGGTTTGTGAGTGTGGTAAAAAGTGTGCTGCCAAGTGTATATAGATCGATTTTATCCACCGAAAAAAGGGTGCTTGGTTCAGGAATATTTTGTAAATGCAGCGACTCTCCCAGAAATTTTGTGGGTAAATATTCGGGGGGGATATATTTTTTTGAACCGCAAGATTTGGAGGAGAATCTATTTTTTTCAGCGAATCCAAAGTCGCAAATAAAGGGCTCGTGGTTATGAATGAGGATGTTTTCGGGTTTTATATCGCGGTGCATGATCCCAAGCTTATGTAGCGAGGTGAATTTTTTTAAGATCTTTAAACCCAAGTTAAGGCGTTCGGGAATAGGGAAATCGTTTCTACTATTGAGGAAACTCAAAAGGTCTCCATTTTCAGCATAAGGGCTCAAAAATTTAGAATCGTACTCCACACTTACCCCTTTTCCACTGGGGTATTTATTCTCTAAGGGATTAAGACCTGAGATGACGGAGTTAACGACACGAATACATTTAAGAGCCAGATTTCTATGCGCTGCCTTTTCATGAAAAGAGAGTTTTTGCGGGTCAAAAGGATGTCGTATTTTTGAGGAGGCTTTTTTTGGCTCAAAGAGTAAATATTTTTTGAATCCCCCCCCTTTTTTACTTTTCTTGATGCAAGGTAAGGGGATATTCTGTCCGGAATCTACAATGCGTTGTCGGTATACAAGATAGTTTTTTTCTTTTAAACCACTCTTCCCTTCAATAAGAAGGGTTATAGAGTCTATCTTTTTTTGTTCAATAGCTACATGTTCTCCCGATGATGTTTTGAACATGGATCTAAAAATTTCCCTTATATCAAGGTCTGGGGTGGTATCGGCTATCGGGGCGATTAGAGAGGCAGGATCCTCAGTTGCAAAAAGCACATGAACCTGTTTCGTTTCCTTAAAACTTCTTGGTGAAGGGGCTGGGGAGGTTTTCCCAGAATCCTGCAAATAGCGTGCGAAGATCGGAGTTATGGGTGTGGCCGATCTTTCATCTACAGAGGTAGGTGTTGAAGATCTTGAGGGGAACAGATAAGAAATGGCAGTTTTAAAAAAAGACATGGGCTAAAAAATTTTAGCATCTATTTTAAGCTTAGGGGGGTTTTAGTTCCAGTTTTTTTCTTATTTTAAAAAGGAGAAGTCTGGGGTAAATCGGAGGTTTGAAAACGTTCAAAAAATGAAAAAAAACGAATCGTTACTGATTTTTTTATGAGGATGTCCAAATAGCTAAAGCATTTTTTATGGACATGCGTTGATCAGGTTCCATTAGCCTAAGAAATCCTTTAAGTACCTGTATCTTGTTAGGTGGAAGCCCTCTTTGGGGGTCGTCTAAAAACAGGTCGATTGCCGCCTGCTTTTGAGTAAAAAATTCTTCGAATGTGGTTCTTTCGCTTGGATTAAAAACCCTTTTTGCATGGTGTTGCAGCTCGGCTTCAAATGATTTTCCGGTGAATATCTCAAAAAGGGTGATCCCTAGCGCATAGAGATCGGTATATTTAAGATCTACTTCTGCAGAACTCATCTTATGCGCCATTTCTGCTCCTCTGGAGGAGAAAAACCGCTTGCGACAGAGCTCGGGGGCCATGAATGCCCTTGTGCCACACTCTCTATTGGTAAACCGTTCCTCAGTTGCCAATCCAAAGTCGATAAGCTGCACCCTTTTTTCGCCGCCATCTTCCCAATTTACAACCACATTCTCCGGTTTGATATCACGATGAAAAATGTTTAGATCATGCATCCGATCGACATGGCGCATAAGCTGTAAACAAAATCTATCCAGTTCATCGGGGGAGATCGTCCGTTTCCATCGTTGATAATAGGAGGTAAAATCCCCACCTCTTGCGCGAGCGGCAAGCATGTTCATCCCATCGAGATCAGGTGCTAAGGGGTAACTTGAGTAGGATTTACCGTTACGCTCAACCATAGTTTCTGGCAAAGGATTATCGACTGGAAGGCAAAAATAGACCTTTGGTGTGATTTTCGCCTGTACCATTTTTTTCATAATCTCAACATATTTGGGATTACGGGGTCTAGGGGCTATAGTTTTTGATTGGAGAAGTAAAAGATCCTTTTTGTCGGATATTAAGGGAATGACAGAATTCTCAAGAGATTTTATCGGAAAAGCGGTATTTAGACTCAACGCCTCGATAGTTTTGAAAAGTGGTCTTGCATCTTCAAGCTCAGGCTCTTTAAATATTTTTAGCACTTTAAACACTTTATGAGTCAGATCTTTGGCATTTTTCATTTGGGAAAAATAAAAATGCTCACTAAAGGCTCTATACGCCTCCTTTAGGCTTTCTAGCGCTTTCTCTATTTTCTTATCGCTGGGGTTTGGCAAAGCTGGCTCGCAGGCGCCAAAAAAACAGGTGCTGAATGCTTCGACGGCTTTACCACCAAAGCACCAAGGGCTGCCATCACCGTTACTTTTTGGGCATTTGGGGGATAAAAAAAGGGCACTAAAGCTTGAACGACTCTCGGAGCTAAATCTTGCTTGTTGATAGGTGTCGTCTAAAACGGGAAAAGTCTTTTTTATCGGGGAATTTGAGGGGTGAGGTTTTACATCCATAGAACCTAGATCCTCGACTGCTCTATTCCCGGATAGGGCTAATAATTCGGCAAAGGGGTTGGCCTCTTGTGTGCTAAAAGAACCGCTCATTTGACTCCTTCACCGTTTGTTTAATCCGTAGTATTATAAGGGATTTTACAAAAAAATACCAACAAAATGGGTGAGACTCTATCCCTATGAAAACTAGGAAGATAGGATTGAAAACTCCTCTAGGGAAAAAATAGTAGAAGCTTTTGCAATTGGATGAGGGACCGTTAGAATCGATTGAGGAAGTTCTAATGTCCGTTCAAGGAGCTGATCAAACCTAATTTTATCGAGGTGAGCTCCAAAATCGTCGATAAGGAGTAGGGGAGTTTTACGGGTCTTTTTTTCAAGCGCCTTAAGCTCTGCAAACCGTAAAGCAAGAACCAGCGCCCTTTTTTGCCCTTCTGAGGCGTGGCAATACGCCTCTTTTTCCTTAAATAGGATAGAAAAATCCTCTCTGTGGGGCCCTTTAAGGGTAGTACGACGCTCGATTTCTTTATAACGACTTGAGGGAGAATCGTCGATAAAAGAGGGTATATACTCTAAGCGAACCGATTCGTTTTTTTGCAGCAGTAGAGAATTCTCCATTTTGAGAAAAAAATTGAGTTCATCCAGAAGATCTGAGCGCATTTTCTGGATTACCTGTGCGCTTGAACCTAAAATTTCTTCAAAAGGGGTAAGGACTTTTAGTGCATGAACCTTTAAAGCGGCATTTTTCTGTTCTAAAGCGTCCATATAGCGCTTCCAGTGAAAAGCATACTCTTTTGAGGATTGACATAGAATCTGGTTTAGGTATTTGCGCCTAAACGAGGGCCCCCCCTCGATGAGGACAACATCTTTAGATGAGACAATCCCAACAGGGATATGCCCCAAAAGCGGGCTAAAACTTTTATGAAAAGTCCCATTGAAACGGATTTGCTTCCCATTTGTCCCAAAACGGTAGCCGATCTCATGGTCGACACCATCCTCTTCAAAACCAAGGAGGATTTGAGAATCCTCTGCCCCCTCTTGCAACATCTCTTTAAAGGAGTCAGTACGAAAAGAGCGCCCTAAGGTAGCTACAGTGATAGCCTCTAGAAGGTTTGTTTTGCCAATTCCATTCGGCCCCACAATAGCAAACATCCCCTTCGAGAAGGGGACGCTACAAAATGCGTGTGAGCGAAACTTGTGGACTTGTAAAGTTTTAATCATCCTCTTTCAATCGCATCGGCATGACAACGAAATCCACTCCCACTGAAGCGGGATCCAAGATAAGACCAGGCATGTAGGGGTGGCAGATTCCTAAACGGACTACATCTCCTTTGCAGTGCTTAAGCGCTTCCATCACATAGTGGGGATTGAAGGCGATATCGAGCTCCTTGGCAACATCAACAGCCATTTCGACCTCACCCTCCCCATATTCCGGGCTTTGGGCACGTAGACGCATCAAACCATCCTTAAAGGTGAAGCGTGCCGAATGGCTTGTTTCGGATGTAAAAAGAGCGATTTGCCTCAAAAGTGCTACCCACTCTTCTTTGTGAATATTGATTATTGTGAGCTCATTTTGATCGACAAAAGCACGAGCATAATCGGGGTAAGGTAGGCCTATCAGTTTTGCGATTAGGCAGACCGGACCTACCTTTAAAAGGATCTTTCCGTCTAAAAACGAAAGGGTCGCCGTCTCATCAAAGCTGAGTAGATCGATCATCTCCTGCACCGCTTTTAGTGGGACAACAGCTGTGATGTCTTGATCAATTTCAATCGATTTCTGGAAACGGGCAAGCCTTTTCCCATCGGTTGCAACAAAAGTAGCCACCTTTTTTTCAATCTTCATCAGTACCGATACGCAGGCGGGCTTGCCAACCTCTTCCCTTGCAGCAGCAAAAGAGGTGCGAATGAGCATTTCCCTAAGGTCATCGCTTTTCACATCGACGGTCAAACCGGTCATTTGCGAGGGGATTGGAGGAAACTCGCTTTTGTCAATTCCGTTTACCTTGAAATGGGAAGACCCTGCCCGGATTTGTGCGATATTCCCCTCAACGGTGATTTCAATCATCGGGGTGGAGAGCTCACGAATCAGTTGGAAAAAACGGCGTGCAGGCAAAGTGATGGCTCCGGCAACCTCCACTTGTGCAGGCATGGAGGCTTGTAAACTTACGTTTAAGTCGGTAGCGCTCAGGGTAATCATCCCATCGCCCGCTTCGATAAGAACGTTGGATAGGATGGGGAGGATCGCTTTTGCAGGGACAATCCTTTGTGCGACAGAAATGAGGGAAACCAATTGCGACCGGTTCACGATGCACTTCATTCCGATAGCTTCCAGTGTACTACTCATAGAGCCTTTTGCTTAAATCTTTTGGAAAAGATTAGTAGATAAAAAGAGTCGATGTCAACCGATTTTTCAATTCTCGAGCTAAAATACAAAAAGTCTGGAAATGGGGACTTAAATAGTAAAAAATATAGATTATCCTCCTGTCCTGGCAAAAAAGATGGTAACCCTGTTGTTAGCAATAAAGTTAAAACAACCTAGGAAAAACTCCTTAAGATGCAAGGGGAGAAAATCTTTTAGAAAAGGCTGGATCGCTCGCTAGATACGAGCTTTTTGGAGAAAAGAAATAGGCATACGCTTCAGCGGTAACGTTTCGGGTTTTTATATCCAACTGGATACGGCCTGAAAGAGTGATGTGACTTTTGATCTCGTCGTTTTCTCTCAGAACGAACGGGGTTAGAATAGACTCGATGGATACAAGATTTCCCTTGGTTTCTAGACTTAAAAGGCGTGACGAAAAGACGCTCGATTGGGAAAGCTCCAGGGTGTTTAATTCTAAAAAAAGCTGACGAAAGAGTTCATTAGGGAATCCCTGAGCTAGTCCAAAGTGCACAAAATTCGCAAGGCCCTTATCCTCTTTAGTGAATGCGATTATTTTCTCAAGAAAGGGGCACTGTTCTAGGGGGGCTGTATTCCACTTAAGCAGAGTGTCGGAGGATCTCAAAAAATCGATTTCAAACTGGTTTTTTTCTTTTTCAAAATCTAAATCATGGACGTAAGTATCTAACTCTTGTTGGACCCTCGCTGAAAGGTCGACAGTTTTTTCAACAAAACTTTTTTTGAGAGGGGTAGAATTGGAGAAAATAAATGTAAAAAATTTATTTAAACATCGGAAAATACCTATACATACCGATTGAATCTTAGAAAAAATCGAAGATCCCCCCTTTTTGGGGAAAGATAGATTAGGGGCGGGGGCATACGCAGGGGAAACGGCTAAGATAATACACCTCTTTTCAAGGTGTTATTTTATAAAAATACTTATTTAAAAGGAAGTGTGTTTGTATGGATAACAAATTTTAACTGTTTTTCATGGCCCTTTGCGCCTCTCTAGAAAGCTCCCGTTCTTTGATCACGCTTCGCTTGTCATGGAGTTTTTTCCCCTTTCCTATCCCAATTTTTAGCTTTATAAGCCCTTTTTTGAAGTAAATGGATAGGGGGATAGCGGTGTACCCTTTTTGCTCGATTAATTTTTGGATCCGAAAAATCTCCTCTTTATGGAGGAGAAGCTTACGCACCCTTTTTTCTTCATGGTTGTGGATATTTCCAAACGCGTAAGGGGGGATAGACATTAATTTGATTACGGGTTGGGTATTTTCGAGATCTACATAACTTTCTGCTATGTTGCATTTTCCATTTCTTAAGGACTTTACTTCGGTCCCTTTTAAAGCGATCCCTGCTTCGAAGGTATCGAGAATTTCGTAGTTGAAAAATGCCTGGCGATTGGTTGCGATCTCTTTTTCCATAAGTAGACAAGACTATAGCAAAAAAAGGGTTAATCGAGAAATAGGAACCTTTTGTATGTGTTACCCCTGAATGGTTTTTCGGTTCTTTTTATTTCTAAAGATCTCAAAAAATGCGTAGATAAAAAACAGAAGGGTAATCGACCAAAAGATCCATTTCACAAGCTCTCGAATTTCAAGGACAGATATCCCAAAATCGATTTGTAAAGAGCTTAGACATGCCTCGATGAACAACCTTAAACCGATCCAAGCCACAAAAATAAGGGTGTAGTTTTCTAAAATGCGCTTTTTTTCAAGCAGGCGTATCACCTGGACCGTAAAAGACCTTAGTAGCAAAATTCCCGCAGAAGCCCCCACCACAACTATCCATAATTTCGGGGAGGTGTCCCCGTCGAGGGGCGAGATCCCCACAACAGCAAAGGCAGCTAGGATAGAGTCTATGGAAAAGACGAGATCCAGTAACAGGATAGAGAGGACTGTTTTCCATAGGCTCATGTGAAGCGCCGGCTCCTCAAAGGGGTTTTTTTTTGAAAAAAGCTCGTAAAAGGCTATATAAATCAGATAAAGACCCCCTATCCCTTGAAAATAGTAGAAACGGATCAGGTAAGAGGCTAAAAGGATCGCAATCACCCGTAAAATAATACTGCCAATAATACCCAGCCAAATGGCCAGGGATCTATGTATTTTGGGAAGTTTTTTGATCAAAATTCCTAAAACAAGCATGTTGTCAGCGGAAAAAAGGACCTCAACAAGGAGGACTACTAGCAGAATGGGAATGTCAATCAGCTCAAAAACCTGGTCTTTTAACACCACGTCAAGAAATTCGAGAGGGTAACCCATAGTATTCATGTTCTTTTAATATATAAATTATTTTTTAACCGCAAAAGATTAGTTGTTTATTTGAAAGGGGTGATTACTAATGAAAAAAACTATTGATTTCACTACAATAGACCATTACAAAGAGGTTAAAAAAAGGGTTTATGAGATTTCTGTCCCTTGATGGTGCTCCGTGTAGAGGGCTTGGACAAATCCTGGTGATGAAGAAACTGACCCAGATGCGCTCCATACAATTTGAAAAAGACTTTGATGTGTATATTGGGAGCTCATGGGGGGCAGTTCTTTCTTTTTGCCTCGCCCTTTCGGTTCCTATTTCAGAGATTGAACAAGCCTTTGAGGAGTCTCAAACATACCTTAATTCACGAGCTTACCGTTTGCTTTATCCATTTTTACCAAGAATGTGTCCTAATAAAGTGACCCAACCTTTCTATCCTTTTTTACAAAATAAGACCCTAGGTGACCTGAAAAAAAGGGTGATCTGCCATGGGTATGATTTCCAGTTTAAACAACTTATAACCTTTGATTCTTCTAATCCAAAAGACAAAGATCTAGATCTTTTTTCTTTGGTTCAAAAACTCACTTTTGCCCCTTCCGTCTTTCAACCAAAATTTGAAACGACCCTGATCGATGCTTCTTTAGCTACAAGAAGCACCCTTTTTTTTTCTCTGTTACAGAACTTTCAAGAGTGGAAAAATCTCAAAATAAACATCCTGCATATCGGGGCAGGTCAAAAAAAACAAGAGGGGGAAAAAGTACGCAGGCTTTTTCAAAAAGGGTGGTTGCACTGGGTGTTATCTAAGCAGATTTTTGAGGAGCTGGAGTCTATGGGGAGGTCCTATCAGGAGCATCTTTGCAATCGGATTATTGAGAGTCAACTGTATAAAGATTTAAAAATTATTTCGATGTGTCCTCTCATTGAAGGCCAGCTAGATTTTAGTTTTATGGGAGACGTATCCCTTACACCAAAACAAATACGCAAAGAGGTAGAAGGATGGATGGAAGTGTTTCCAATCGATCATTTAGAATTTTAAACCTCGATGGGGGCGCATTTGCCAGTGTATTCACCTTGCGTCTATTGGCCGAGATAGAAAAGCGTAGCTCAAAAAGGGTGTATAATTTCTTCGATGGTTTTTCTGGTATATCTGCTGGTGCTTTCCTAGGGGCGATTCTGAGTTATGGGGACATTACCGCCAAAGACCTGAATGAGGAGATCATGTTCTCGATCAAAAGTATGCGCTCTAATAAAACAGAGAGGCTTCGCTCGCTTTGGGGTGCCATAAAACCGGCTTTGTGTCATGAGAAAAAATGGGATCAGATTTACCGCTATTTTGCAAATGCAAAACTCAAAGATCTCAAAATCAGAGGTGTCTTTCCCATTTGGGATTTTGAAAATAAAAAAATTCGAATCTTCGATTCCGACTTAGACCCTGATGTGTCTATTTGTGATTTAGTGTATCTTTCTACTGGGGCGAATGCTGTGTACGGAGCCGTCGATTCCAAGTTAAGCCAGCCTAAATTTTCCGGTTCAGATATGGCCCTTTATGTAAATGATCCCCGTTTGTTATCATTGTTCAGTTTTAAAGAAAAAATTTTACAAAAAGGGGCCCACATACTTTCGATTGGTTCCTCTTTGACCCCATCTGAACCTCTGCAAAAAACCTTTAGAAGGGGACCTTTACGCTGGATAAATAATATTTTACCCGAATTAAGGCAAGCCCAGGAGAGTTTCGTTAACCAGTCGATGCAACTCATTTTCCAGGAAGAGATCTTGCCGATTCATAGCCACCTTCGCCTAAACATGATCTGCGGGAAATCGGTAGATGGTTTTAAGGGGGATGATGAACTAAATATCTTTTTTCTAGATTTGGCCGACGAGCTTATCGAGCGCCGATCCTATGAAATAGACCGCTTTATCGAAGCATGTGAAAATAATACCAAACTCCACTTGCCCGTCATTTTATAGATCTTCTTAAGCAATTTTTTAGCACTATTACTCTTTAGAGCCCTAAACCGCAACATTGCGATTTAGGGACTTCTCGTAAGCTTTTTTTATTCTTTATTTGTTTCGTGATCATCTTCACGGTAGGGGTAAAAAAGACCCCCTTTTCTTGTAGTTATTTTTTTAGAGTAATCGTATACGTAGACAAAAACGACGGGAGCAACGACAAGGCTTAAGATCTGCGCAAATAACAATCCCCCGACAATTGCAACCCCTAAAGGAGCACGGCTTAGGGCGATTTCACCCCCAATCCCCAGAGCAACCGGAACTGCTCCCATCATCGCAGCAAACGTGGTCATGAGGATAGGTCTAAATCTGAGCATAGAGGCTTTGGTGATGGCCTCTTCGGCTGTGGTTTGTGGATTTTTCTCAAGCTCTTCAAGGGCGAAATCGACAATCAAGATACCATTTTTCATCACGATTCCCATGAGCATGATGATCCCGATCATGGCATAAATGGAGAGTTTAAAACCCAGTAGGTAGAGAGTCAAAAGACCCCCAAATGCGGCTAAAGGAACAGCAGAAATCGGGGTGATAGGGTGCAAAAAGTTCTCATATAAGATCCCTAAGATGATATAGATCGCAAAAATAGCCAAACCGGTAAGAATGAAGAGCTGTACCATAGCCTTTTGGAATTCTGCACTTGCCCCGCTGGAGAATCCTACAGCTTTTCCCTCAAAAACTTGAGGACCGATAATAGCGAGTTTTTCGAGTGCTTGAGAAATTGTATATCCCGTACTGATATTAAAAGAGATCGTGCTTGAGGGGAGCGAGTTGTAGTGGTTTATCATGTTCGGCTCGGCTTTGAGTGTACCCTTAAAAAGGGATGTGGTGTTTGTCGCAGAAGTCGTATCTGTTGTGGAGAACATATTCCCCCATGGGCTGACATTTGCGCCAGGAACCTGTGGACCCAAAAAGAGGCGATCCATCTCACCAGGAGTTTGTTTAAATTTGTTTTTCAGCTCAAGGATCACATAGTTAACCGAGTTAGGCCTATAGATAGTAGAAACATACGTCTGCCCGTAAGCTAAAGCGAGGTTATTTTCAAAATTAAGAGGGGTAATATTTCCGTATGCTCTTGCTTTATCTCGATCGATGTGCATGCTAAAAACAGGGCTTCCGACGGAAAGATCGGAGTTTACTAGGAAAAATTCGGGCTCTTTTCTCATGGCATTCATAAGTGCTTTAGTCTTTTCTTCCATGATTTTTTCATCTTGTGAAGCCACTACATATTGGAATGTGGCACGACCCGCAGATGAGCTTCCCGACTGCACGTTAATTAAGGGGAGAGGTTTAAAGAAAACCTTACAGCCAAGGACGCTTCGGCTTTTCACATAAAAATCTTGTAAAACACGATCAAAAGGGATACTCCCTTTTGAATCGTCAAGTATCATAAAAATAATACCCATATTATCGCTGGGACTATCGGAAACGGTACATTGGCCGAGAACATAGGGGTTGCTAAGGGTGTGCTTTGCAATCTCTTTCAGGAAAACTTCCGTTTTTTGCGGGGAAGCGCTTTCGTCTGCCACTACATAACCGATGACCGCGTTAATAGGGGTATCAGGGAGAAATTCTTTTGGTGTTTTTATAGTTATGGCAACTGAGGTGATCAATAAAAGGAAAGAAAGCCCAAGTATAGACCTTTTGTGGTGTAAAGACCAGGCGAGAACCGGGACATAAAATTTTCTAAAAAATTCGTTGAAAGCTATAGAAAGCTCTTCTACCCGTGATTTTTTATTTGGGTCGTAAGGGGGAATAAAGCGACTGCAAAGCATCGGAGTCAAAGTAACGGAGATAAAACCGGATAAAAGAATCGCCGCGATCATTACCCCGGCCATTTCACTAAACAGTTGTCCCATAAGACCTGGAATGTACAGCATGGGGATAAAAACAGCGCAAAGGCAACCCGAAATGGAAATAATTGCCGTAAAAATCTGCTTAGAACCGACGATAGAGGCTTTGTAGGGCTGCATCCCCTCCTCCCCGTGCCGGACGATATTTTCCAGAACAATAATAGCATCGTCCACGAGGAAACCGGTAGCTAAAGTAATAGCCGACAAAGACATTACATCCACATTATAACCTAGAAAAAACATCAGGATGAAGGTTCCAGTGATCGTAATGGGTAGCGTGATCAGGGGAATCACACTGTTACGAATTTTTCCCAAATAAAGAAAAACGACAATTACCACTAAAATAAAGGCAAGATATAGAGTCATTTCGATATCTTTCACCGATTCGAGAACATAATTTTTTTGATTAAAGCAGATGTCATATTTCATGGACCTTGGCATCGAAGGGGTCAGCTCCAACATTTTACTCTCAAGATTCGAACATACTGTGACCGTGTTGAAATTATTCTGTTTAAGTATAGCTATAAAAACGGCCTCTTTTCCCTTTGAATCGCCTCTGTTGAACCATTGAATATTTTGGTTCGTATTCTGGACGCTATTAAAAGCTCTTCCGATATCAGTGAGTCGTACCACATTGTCATTTTGAATTTTTATGATCATATTATTATAGTCATCGGCGCTGAAGAGCTGCCCGTCTGCCGTCGTGATAATCGTAAAATTGGGTCCATAGAACTTTCCCGTAGGTTTGACAGGATTGTTTTGAGTGATGGCATTAGAGACGTCTGCAAGGGTAATTCCTTTAGCTGCGATCGATTCCGGATCAATATGGATGCGCACTGCAAAGGGATTTCCATACACCTGCACATTAGCAACCCCTTCAGTTGTGCCCAGCTGCCTTGCAATAATGTTGTTAGCATAGTCATAAATCGAGCTTTGGTCTTGTGTATCGGAATAGACCACTATATACATAATAGGCGTATCTGAGGGGTTCACCTTTGTATAGGAGGGGAGATTGGGTAAGGGGGGGAGCTGCCCTTGCACTTGGGAAATGGCTTGCTGGGTATTGGTTGCAGCATCGTTGATGTTGATTGTGGGGTGGAATTTTAAAAGGATCGAAGAGTTTTGGTAGGTACTGGAAGAATTTACCGATTCTACTCCCTGAATGGAAAGAAATTGGGTTTCGAGCGGCCCTGTCACAAGGGTTGCTACCTGCTCGGGGGAGGCACCGGGATAATTTGCCGAAACGGAGATCGTGTTTGCTGTAGTATTAGGCAAAACCGAAACCGGAAGATTGGATAGTGCATACGCTCCAAATGTTATGAGAGTAAGCATCACAAGAAGTGTAGCAACCGGCCTCTCTATGAAAGATTTTGAAAAATGCATAGGTCCCCTTACAGTCATCAAACGTATGTCCCTAATCGAAGGCTTTGAATACTCAAAACCATGTCGATTTAAGGTTTAAAATATTTTTCATACTGAAGAAACCCTATTGAATCAAGAAAAAAACGCTCATTTGAGAAAATTTTTTTAATCCTATGAATCAAGTGAATAGAGGAGTTTTTTAGAAAATATTTTTGTAAATAAATAAAATTTGAACCATTTGCAGTTTTTTTTGATTTAGGATAATTGAAAGAAAACAAAAGGGATATAGACCATGAAAAAGCAACCTAAAAACCCGGGCAAAAAAGAGCAGAAATCCTCAGATAAGAATCGTGAAAAGAAAATTACCGGAGGCGGAGGTGGGCAAGCAATCCCGGGTGGAAGACCTTAAAGCCGACAAAATAAAAAATAAACCAATTCACATCTTTTTCTTAAGACTACAAAAACTAAGTATTTGTAGTCTTTTTTCTAAACAAAACGAATTAGACAAGAGCTCGATAGATCTAGTTTAGTCCAAAGTGCATCACAGCTGGCGGATATTATGAAAAAAATTTTATCTTTTTTTGGTGGGGGAGATTTCTTAATTTTTTGTTGTATTCTTTTTTATTTATGTGGCAATTAAAAATTAAAGGAGAAATGAACTAGCAATAACTAAAAAAGAGGACTTAAAAGTCAAAAAGCCATACACAGATGCTAGTTTGAAGAGACCCTTCCTTTTGTAAGTGATTAAATTTTTACAGGTTTACCCAGATGATAAAAAAAAGTCGTAAAAAAATAAATGAAAACGGTCTTATCGAGCCCTGGTCTAAAATGGGAAAAGGTAAGTCAGAATATGAAAAAGGGTATATAGGATACATTAAAGGGTTGCAAAAAAGCACCATCCCTTATGTTGTGCAACTTGGAGTCTTTTTAGCGACTGCAGAATTTAATGGTTGCAAATTATCCTTAGCCGAGTTTCTTCAGCGCCGTTACCTTGCGGGGGCACTTAATCGAAATCTTCCTCAAAAAATGTCAGAAAAAGAAGAAAAGATGGCTGAAGCAGCAGTGGAATTTACCCTAAAAATGCTCGGTTCAAAAACAAATATCAAAAAAAAGGATGTTACCGACTTAATCCATGCAGGTTTTGACAATCGGGAGATTGTGGATCTGTGTGGCCATTTAAATTGGTCAGATTTTATCACAAAACATGCTAATTCATTCGTGGTTTTCGAGGAGTTGTAATTTTATATGTTCATAGATTATCCAAGCCTTAATAAAAAAGCGCAACAACGTCTTGATAACTCGGTCTCTACTTTTGGTTTTCGACTTAGAGGACTCAGGCTAATGCAATCTTCAGATGCGTTTATCTTAAGCTATCAAAAATTTATCCCCTTAAAAGTCACCAACTACCCAAAAGGGCTGGGGGGAGCGATCAATATTATGATGGCCGGCTACTACAATACCCCGTACATAAGAGATCTGTATCAATATCAAATGGTAAATGGCTCTCCTTTGAAAGAGAGAAAGGGAGTAAAAAAAGAAACGGATCTTAACTATAGAGGGAAATCCGAGGATGCTTTAGTCCATGCGGTATTACGGTTTTTAAGGAAATACTTTGATAAAAAAGGGAAAATTTCCTCAAAAGATCTGCAAAGTCTAGCCAAAATGGGCATATCCAAAGGGGAGATCTTAGCCTACCTTGGATGTGCTTTTACGGTTCAGGCAAAAATCTTTCTCGCAAAATCTTTTGATTTAGAGACAGACCCAGAACTTCCCTTTGTTTATTTAGACAAAAAAGGAAGTAAAGCATAATGAAGGGTTTCTCTTTAAAAGAAAGAGTACCTTTTAGGGGAATCATGGGGTTCATTCTTAAGGATTACCAAAATCTTTTAAACCCCCTTTTTTATGATCCGATTTTAGATGCTAAGGCTCAATACGATCTTTTTAAAAATTTTTCCTATCGGATACTCACCCTTATTACACCCACACTTCTAAATGAGCTCGACAACTACGATCAAAAAATTTATGGATATAAACTACATACGATCCTATTTAAAGAATTTAATCCGCTGCATAATCCTTTATATAAACCTTTTCTAGGGATCCTTTTAAATGGAGGATGGGAAAAGACCTTGAAAAAAACCCCTCTTTTAAAAGAGCTATTGGATTTGAATGTTGGATATTGGGTGCAATATATAACGGAGATATTTGATCGGGTCAAATCGGATTTGGATCTTATAACCCCCTTTACTGGAATAGTTCCATCCGACAAAAAAAGGTACATAAAGCGATTGGAATTGGATAAAGGGGATTTGCATAATCAGCAGAGATCAGCAGCAGTACTTACCTTTATTCATGGAAAAGTGGTCTACAAACCCAACAGCGCTAAAATCAATCTCGCTTTTTGCGCCTTAAGCGACTGGCTTCGTAGTTACAATTCCCCTTATGTTCCAAAGAAAGTCGATTGTCTCGATCGGGGAAGCTACGGTTGGTATAAGTTTATAAAAAAAACGTCTTCAAAAAAGTTAGAGACAGTCAGAAAATACCATAACAACCTTGGAGCTCTGACCGCTTTAACCACCGTTATGGGATCCACCGATTTTCATTCAGAAAACTTTTTAAAAGCAGGGGTGGACCCTGTTGTTATCGATGCAGAGTGTCTTCTGTCCGGCAATTTTTTAGATCAAAGATCCCATGGAATATTCGAACGTTGCGCTTTGAGAACCGGGTTTTTTTCCTACCATATGCGGTGCTCAAAAAGCTACAAGGAAGAGGCAGGGATTGGTCTAGAATTTTCCACAGATAAGAAAAATAGAATTAGCGTAAAAAGTTTTTCCAGGCTTTCAAAAGGGAATAAGCAGGCGTTTTTGAACGGGTTTTTAGACATGTTCTCTTTTTTATGTAGTGTTAAAAAGCCCCTTTTGGAGGCTCTTACCTCTGATGAGGGTGCTCTACGACTTTTTTCTGAAGCATTGATAAGAATTGTATACAAAGGTACGGCTATGTACGGCCAGATTGTCGCTGATTCTTTGTTTCACTTAGAAAATAGCCGCAAAATGGATAACGCTTTAAAAAATCTACCGCACCCCTATTGGGTAGTCCCTAAGATGACAAGGTCAATCCGGTCTCAGGAAATCAAAGAGATGAAAACCCAAAATATCCCCCACTTTTTGATCAGAGCAGATGAGGTTTTGTATACCCCAAAATTCCAAAAGAAAAAAATAAAAATTTTTAAAAAATCCCCTATGGATAATTTCATTCAAAATGTGAAAAACCTTTCTCAGGCCTCATTAAAAAAACAGTTCTTTTTAGTAAAGAGCGCCGTTAGCGGAGAATTGGGTAGACCGGTGCTAAAATCGCTGTTTCCCAAAAGTAAATCACGTAATTTTTTACGATATTTTGACTGTTTAACTTTTTAATTTCTTTGACTTTATTACCTTATTGGATTAGGTAAACAAACTATGGGGTTTATTGTAATTTATGGATGAGGAAAAAAAGGGGGAGGAGTTGAAAACAAATCCCCAGTCGGAAAATCCGGGAGAGACTACCCCTCCAGATCAGGAGGAGGAAACTTTTTTTAGAAAGGGAAAAGTCGACAAATTTATTTCCCCCGAAGATCTCAATAGTCTAATCCAAATAATCCGCCCTAAAGAGTGGGTAGGTTTAGCCTGCTTAGGTCTGATTGTGTGCTTTTTATTCATTTGGTTATTCAACGGTAGAATCACAACAGATGCCGTTGGTCGTGGCCTTGTTGTACAAAAGGAGGGTCTTCTCTACTTATACGCTAAGTCAGAGGGCCTTATTTATTCTGTCGATCTTATTCAGGGACAAATGGTAGATAAAAGCACCGTAATAGCCTATTTGTATGACAAAAACTTTCTTGATTCTTTTAATGACCAGGGGACAAAAGTCCATCAGCTCGAGATCAATCTAAAAAAGGCTATAGAAAACGGCGATTCCTCTGAGTCGTTATTATTACGCACTCAATTGGAAAACGAAACGCAAATTTTACAGGGCATGCAGGATAATCCTGTTTTGGTTCCGATTTATTCGGAAGTAGAAGGTGAAGTGATAGCCCGTTATGTGGGGGCAGGGGAGTTTGCTCAAACCGGTCTAGCTTTAGGGCTTGTGGATCCCCCATTTGATAGGGGGGAGCCGATTGATGTCTACGGCTTTTTTGATGTGACTAACGGCGGCAGAATTGCTGAGGGTATGGAGGTTTTCATCTCCTTTGAAAAGTATGTCAATCCAATTTACGGTAGTCTAAAAGGGAAAGTTGTATACGTGGATCCCTACCCGGGAACCTCAATGAGGTTTTTGAAATTAATAGGAAAAGATCAAACTTTCATAGAATTTATTGGTGGTATCGTACCAAAATATAACATTCGGGTGGAAATTCAAAAAGACCCCAACGATCCGTCAGGGTATGCATGGACATCAGGAAAGGGGCCTGAAAACATACGTATAACCCCCGAATTTTGCCACCTTCGTGTTCGCATAACCGAAGATGCCCCCATAAATTATCTTTTTAACTGAGGGGTAAAGCTTTGTTTTCCTGGTTAAAAAATATCTTCACATCGACCTTCTGGAGCTCTTTAAGGGGGATTAGACGGGTTCGCACGCCCACCATTATTCAGATGGAGATGGTAGAATGTGGAGCAGCGGCTCTGGCTATAATTTTGGCCTACTATGGGAAATTTGTTCCTCTAGAGACCCTACGTGTCCTTTGCGGAGTGACTAGAGATGGATCCGATGCAGATGATATTATTAAAGTAGGAGAGGATCTTGGACTTGAGGCGGATGGTTGGACCTATGAAATAGATGAGATTATCGACGTCCCTCTACCGAGTATTGTCTACTGGAATTTTAACCATTTTCTCGTGATTGAGGGTGTTAGCAAGAAATTTGTCTACTTGAATGACCCTGCCTCTGGCCCTAAAAGGATGAGCTGGGCAAGTTTTGAAGAGGGGTTTACAGGTTTTATAATGACCTTTAAGCCTACTAAAGAATTTCAACCTTCAGGTCGTAAACCTGAGCTTATACGCCCCCTTTTTCGTCGTCTAAAAGGATATTACGGCCCCCTTTCGTATCTCTCTGTTCTTTCTGTGTTTCTCCTTTTGCCCTGGTTCTTTTTGCCTATTTCCATACAATTTTTTTACGATAAAGTTCTCACCACCAACAATTCGAGTTTCGGTTTACTTCTGGTAGGACTGCTCTTTATTGTTACGGTAGTGACCGTTTGGTTAAGAATTACACAAGCGAAAATGTTGAGAAAATTTTATACAAAGATGAGTATAGATTTCTCTACAGTGTTTTTTTCCCATCTTATGAAACTCTCTTTTGGCTTCTTCAGTCAAAGAGCGGTCGGTGAACTTGGTTGGAGATTTACCTTGAACGAGGAGGTATCCTCTTTGATTTCAGGTAGTTTGATCACACTCGCCCTCAATGTTATTTTAATCTTTTTTTACCTAGCGGTCATTTTCATCTACAGTGTCCCTATTGCTATTTTGGGGCTTTCTTTAGCGGCTCTCAATATTTTACTGTTTTTTCTGATCAATCGTTCCAGAAATGATGCCTTCACAATCATGCAGCAGGAGTATGGAAAATCCGTGGGTTATGGAATCGGTATTTTACGCTCTATAGAATCAATTAAATCTGCTGGAAATGAGTCCGCATCTTTTGGGGTTTTTTCGGGCTATTATGCGAAGATGCGTAATGCCGAGCTAAAGACGGAAATTCGTAGTACTATTCTTACGATGTTTCCCTCGTTAACGATGCAATTAGGCAATGTGATTCTATTAACGGTTGGGACTTTAGAGATTTATCAAGGGAATCTTTCCATTGGAATGGTTCTCTCTTTGCAATCATTTCTAGCCTATTTCATGACGCCTGTTCAGGGGTTAATGAATATGTCGAATGATTTACAAACGATGAAAATCAACGTGCAAAGATTGGATGATGTTTTACAAACCCAGCCCGAAAAAGGATCGCTGGGTTATTCAGGAAATGTGTGTGATATCTCGGAGGGTAAACTCAATGGGTACTTAGAGTTCGTTGATGTCTCTTTTGGCTTTAGTGCACTACAACCCCCATTTATAAAAAACATCTCTTTTAAATTGGAACCGGGAAAAAGAATCGGCATTGTGGGCCCCGTGGGGAGTGGAAAAACAACTATAGCACGCCTGGCATCAACTCTCTTCAAACCCTGGTCAGGAAAAATTTTGTTTGATGGGAAGCCCATAGAGGAGATTCCTGAAGCTCTATTTAAAGCTTCTGTATCCTATGTGGATTCTACCCTTTTTTTCTTCGAGGGGTCCGTAAAAGACAATCTCACTTTTTGGGATGAGCATGCAGATGATGAACCTTTAATAAGGGCCTCTGAGGATGCATGTATTCATGATGATATTATGAAGAGAGCTTTAGGTTACGATTTTCACCTGATCGAGGGGGGTGGTGTTTTTAGTGGTGGGCAAAGGCAAAGGATGGAAATAGCAAGAGCTCTAATTAAAGACCCTACTCTGATCATAACCGATGAGATAACCAGTGCTTTGGATTATAAAACGGAAGCACTAGTCAGCCTAAACCTCAGAAAAAGGGGTTGCAGTGCCCTTATTATAGCGCAGAGGCTCTCCACAATCCGTGATTGCGATGAAATTCTTGTTTTAGATCACGGTTCTGTGGTCCAAAGGGGTACGCATGAGGAACTGATGCTTCAAGAGGGTTTTTATAAAGCTGCAATTTTATCTGAGTCTATTGAGTAGGATATGGAAGATTCGTTTGCATTTATTGAGACAATAAAGGGGCTTGGACTTGAGGAAAAATTCATCCCAAGAAATACCAAATCATTTTTTCCGTGCGAGGAATGCATCTGGTTTGTGATCGAAGGGTCCGGCGGTGTTTATGTCCAAGAACAGCTCTGCCAGCAAGAGGTTATAGGAATCACAGAAGCCCCCATGAAGATGATTCATTCTCTTAATCAAGGGGACGTCTATTTTTTATTCAACCAAGAATCTAAAACCCATAAAGGTTTTTTTCTTTATAATTTTACCTCTATGAAGCTGGTCAAGTTGACAAGCCAAAAATTGATCGGTGTTCTAGAAAAACACCCTGAGCTAAATTTAGAAATTCTTCTCAGGATCAATACTACCATTACCGGAACCCGAAAAAATTTTACTCAAAAAGAATCCAATAAAAATTCTTCAAGAATCATCGATTTTGAAAAACCTGTGGAAATCGCAGAGGGTGAACATTTCACTATCAAGAAAAAAAATACTGGCGAGTGTATTGATCACGAACACTGGATGGAGATTTTGGAGGGGAATGTCGATATTGATTCAAAAAATTCTACTGGGTGGGAGGAGTCTTTGGGGATATTCCCTTTCTTTGATTCCTGGAATCTTATCGCTCTCAAAAAAACCAGAATGGCTACAATTCCCAAAGAAAGAGTGTTGTTTCATCCCGATATCTGGAAATCACTGAGGTTAATTCAACAACGCACTTTTAAAAGAACGACTCTTTTTTACTTTCCTCAAAAACAAAAAGAGGAAAAGATTTTATCCCAACAAAAAATATTTGAGGAAAAGGGGGTCCTTTCTGAGACCTTGAAAAAGTTTTCGATCCTTTCACTCAAACAGTCCCAAGACCTAACCGATTACAGCGATCCCATATTTACAGCCTGTTTTTGGATCGGTCGGCAAATGGGTTTTACTTTTACTAAAAACACTCTAGTCCGTAAAGAACCGCTACCGAGACTTTTTGAAATTTGTGAAAAAAATGGGGTGAGATTAAGGGAAATAAACTTAGTGGATCGCTTTTGGAAATACGATAGCCTACCTATACTTGCTTTCACATTAGATAATAAACCTGTCGCTCTTTTGAATTTTAGAGGTATAAGTTACTACGTTCATGACCCAATATCACAGCAGCTGACCAAGCTGGACAAAAAAATTTATGACCAACTCGATAAAAAAGCCTATTCCCTCTATTTCCCTTTTCCGAAGGGGAAACTCAATCTCAAGACCCTATTTTTGACTTTTTTCACAAAATACGATCTTAAGACGTTCTTATCAATTTTGTTCTATGGTTGTCTTGGGGGGCTTTTAGGAATAGCCTTCCCTTTTTTGAATCAGACCCTATTTTTAAATGTGATTCAGCTAGGTCATCGGGGGGAGTTTTTTGAAGTGGTCATCGGGATGTTTCTGGTGATTTTCAGTCAGCTATTCTTTTCGGTCGTAAACTTAGTAGCTTTCATGAGATTGTCCATTCTTTTCTCTTTCAAAATCGAATCGGCTATTTGGGATCGGCTTTTAAAACTACCGGTAAATTTTTTCAGACAATTTAGTGCCGGAGACTTGGTCCAAAGAGCCCAATCGATGAATCAAATCCAAAATATTTGCACACAGTCTGTTTCAAATGTTCTTTTAACGGGTATTTTTTCTGTTTTTTATTTTGTTGCTATGCGCCATTTTTCTTTGGAATTAGCACGCATAGGTTTTCTAATAGTATTCCTTGTCTCCACAATAAATACTATTGTGCTTTACAATAAAATCCTGATTCTAAGAAAACTTCTTAAGATCAAAGGTTTTATCAACGGTGTGATTATACAGTTGCTATCGGGTATAGCAAAAATCAAGAGCCAGGGAGCTGAGACCAAAGCATTTAACTATTGGTGTAACTTTTTTGCAGAAGAACGCCTTTATTTCAACCAGTCGTTTTTTTTAACGAATATCGTCCAGGTGATCAATTATATCACAAATATCATCTCTTACTTGATTTTTTTCTCCATCATCTCAGACAGGTTATTCTTTAGTAAATCCTTCGGCAACGACTATATTTTTTCGATTGGGGAACTTGTGGGATTCTTTTCGGCTTATATCCCATTCTCTTCGGGCATCACCTCGCTTGTAGGAACTTTGGTTAACATAGCAACGATTTTTCCCCTTTGGGAGCGGGCAAAAGTTATTCTAGAAGGGGAGATAGAGCCGGAGGAGGATAAAATCAAACCCGATAATTTACAAGGGGAAGTCCATGTAGATAATATCTCTTTTAGATACTCAAAAGAGCTCCCTTTGGTTTTGGAAAACGTATCGATAGATGTGCAACCCGGGGAATTTATTGCAATTGTTGGATCTACAGGCTGTGGCAAATCTACACTTTTGAGGATTTTACTCGGTTTTGAAACTCCGGAGATGGGAACTATCTATTTTGATAATAAAGATATTCGCAACCTCAATCTGCGCGAACTAAGAAAAAAAATGGGTGTTGTGCTTCAAAATGGCTCTATTTTTGCAGGAACTGTGTACAGTAACATTGTTTGTGGCGGGATCTATACAAAAGAAGAGATAGACCGTGCAGTGAAAATGTCTAACTTCGACAAAGACCTAGAAAAAATGGGTATGGGTCTACACACTGTTGTTCAACCGGAAAGCTCCTCATTAAGTAATGGGGAGGCTCAGCGTCTTTTAATCGCCAGAGCTCTTATATCGAATCCGTGTATGCTCATTTTGGATGAAGCGACCAATTGTTTGGATTCTGAGTCGCAAGACCTCATATCGAAAAATATCGATGAGCTGAATATCACGAGAATCGTGATAGCCCACAGGCTCAGCACCATCAAAAATGCGGATCGCATTTATGTAATGGATAAAGGAAAAGTCGCTCAGGTAGGGAGCTATCAAGAGCTTGCGTCCGAGCCAGGGATATTTAGAGACAGCCTTTTAGCTGAAATCAAAAAAACAGCTCCTAGTGTAAGCTGAGCTTTTCTTTTCTTGGTTACCAAAAAACTTACCGATACACCTTTCTTGTTTTGTAAAAAAAATGAGAGAGGGGGGTCATTTTATATTCTCTCAAAACAAAGACAAATTAAACCAATCTCTATATCGCAACCTTTTAGTTTTATTGGATAGGACGCTTTCAAATATAACTAAAAAACAAAAATGAAATGGGGTAGCTCAAATGCATCTCTAGTTTAAGGATAATGTGCTAAAGCACCCGATCACGTTTTAGTTTTTAAAACGCTTTAAGATGGGGAGGGTGAGGGTTGAAGTCTTGGAGTACAAAAGTAAAACACAGCAATAGCTATTTTTAAAAATTTTCTAGAGAATTATTCGGGCTTCATAGCCCCCTTTATTTTGGTTTACTACTAAATAAAGGGAGAGCAGAAGTAAAGTAGGAAGCCTTCTTGAACGATAAAGGGGATAAAAGGGATTTTTAGATTGGTTGTACGGTAGCGCCATCCTCGACGTTGATTTGCCCATCGATGACAATTCTGTCACCAGGAGCAAGGTCGGGGCTAATGAGCTGTATAAAACCCTCTTTGCTCACACCCGTCTCTACCCATACGTAAGTAGCATGATTTGATGGATCGACTTTTATGACAAATTTCCCCTTAGTGCCGATACCAAGAGCTGCAATCGGACACATTAAAGCATCGGGTATCTCTTGCAAGACGAGTTCACATCTTGCGAATTGTCCCGGCCAAAGCATCTCTTCAGTATTTTCATACTGGGCCCTTAAAGGGAGTTGTCCAGTTGTTTGGTCTATTTGGTTGTCTACAACAATCAATTTGGAGATAGCGGTACCGGTGGAACCAGGTACATTTACCCTCACCTCAAGGTCATGCTCTTTCTGTCTACGCATAATTCGTGAATATTCATACTCGGGTACGGAAAAATCGATATAGATGGGAGTGACCTGATTTAAGGTCATTAAATTTTCTCCAGGATTTGCAATCAGATTTCCAGTATCTTTAATCTGTTTGGAGCATCTTCCTGAAAACGGAGCTTTGATATAACAAAAATCAAGATTTGTCTGACTTTTATCTACCTCACCCTCTTTCATCAAAACAAATCCATCTTGTTCTTTGTCGTTGCATACGTACTGGAAAAAATCTAATTCTGAGACGAATTGATCCTTAATAAGGCTCGCATAGCGCTCCTTTTTATTTTGGGCAAAGGCTTTATTGGCTTTGGATTCTAAAAGATTTCCTTGAGCAGTCTTTAGACCAGCCTGGTAGATTCTGGGATCGATCGTAATTAAAAGATCCCCTTTTTGTACAAGCTGGCCCTGAGTGTAGGAAATCTTAACAAGATAGCCAGTTACCTGGGCACAAATTTGGGCTGAATTAAAAGCTCTTACATGACCTATGCCCGGAATAATCTCTGGAACAGTCATCGTTTCTAGGGTAGCCAATCTTACCTTTGGTACGGGCGGACGGTAAGCTCCCCCTTTTTTAGCACATCCATTAAAAATAAAAAAAGAGATTAAAGGGATCAGATACCTTGTTTTCATGGTGCCTCGTTTTTATTTATAAGACCTATTTCAAAGGTCAATTTAGCTTTAGATTGAAAATAGTTGCTTACCACCTGAACAAGCTGGGCTCTTGCATCGGCTAACTTTGCCTGGGAGTTCAATACATTCAAAATGTCATTTGTTCCAGCCACGTAACCCTCAAACGTCCCTTTGTATTCAATCTCTGTTGCATCAAGAAATTGCTGATTCAATTGAAGCTGATCGTAAGCCAAAACAAGGTTGTTATACTGTGTCATCACTCCAGACATCACTTGTAGCTGTAAAAGATTTAGAGAGCTTTCGGATTGTTCTATCAAAGCCATTTGTTGCCTAAATTCATTCTTAATTTGCCAGCCTGTAAAAATAGGCGTATCAAGATTGAATTGAACTAACCAGTTGCCGCCATCAGTCGTATTTTGGTTAAAGTAGAATTGACCTGCACGACCATTAAATCTTAGCAAAGGGTAATTTTTTGCATACGCTTTTTTTAGGTCAGCTTTTTTTTGTAAAATGGTGGCCTTGATCGCCTTTAGATCGGGTCTCATTTGCTGGGCAATCGAAAGAAGGACATCGGGTTGAATAAAGCTGGTTTGAATTGTTTTAGGATCGGGGAAATCCTCCACCACGAGAGATGTTTGTGCAGGTATGCCTAAATTTGTATTCAGCGTGATTAACGAGTTTTTAACTGTAGCCTCTTGAGCGGCTACAATGATTTTTTTTTGCAAGTAAGAGCTTTTAGCTTGCATGACATTTGTGATATCCGAAATCCCTAAAGAGAGACGGTCAATAGCTGCTGTATAGGTAGCTTGTGCGTCTGCAAGGTCGCTTTTGTAAGCGATCAATAGATTTTTTTGGTAGAGGTAAGAGTAATAGGTGTCGGCAACCTGTCTAAGTACATTTTGGACTTCAGAGTTATGCTTTAAATTGCTGGTCAACAGACCAAAGTAGCTAGACTCGATGTTGGGCTGTCTTGTAAGGTCAATTAAGGTGAAGTCCATCATCATCTCCGGACCCCATGTTGTGGTATAGTACTGAAAAAGCGAGGCATTTAATTGGAAGCCCTGAAGCTGCCTGAGGTAGGATACGTTGAGTTTTATATTCGGGTACAGCGATGCCCTGGAAAGACCGTAATTTGTTGCAGCAGCTTGAGCCTCATAAAATGTCTTTTTAGTAAGAGGGCTATTATTCAAGCCTAAGGAAAAAAGATCCAAAATATTTAAAACGCCCGGTTGTTTTTCCAAGGAGGCCAGGTCTAAAAAAGGGACAGAATCGATGTGTCTGTTATCCGCTTGCGAATTGATCCAAAAGCTGGCATTTCCCGCGGGTGCATATTTGCTGGGAGATATCTCAGGAGCTGGTTTGCACCCTGCTAATAAAATAAGAATCAACCAGTTACGCTTAATCATCAAACCGAGACATAAAACAAACAAATTTTTTAGGCAATAAAAAAATGAATTAAAAAAATGAGGTCGAATCTGTCCCTTTTGGGTAAACTTTTTGATTAGCAATCCTTGATTGAAAAGCATGTGAAATAGAATTTTTAATACCGTTTTTTTTTCGTTTAAGGGGGCTTAAAAAGTTGCAATTGACAAATCTCTTTTTTTTATTAGTGTAGGATGTATGGATAAAAATAGTAAGATCTTGATCGTAGGGGCGGGCCCTGTAGGGCTCACGCTTCACCAGCTTTTAAAAAAAGGGGGCTATACCCGGGTACGCCATATCGATAAAAGCATGTGTGCTGCTCAAGAGTCAAGAGCCGTGGGGATTCATGCCTTCACTTTACAAGTGATTCTCAAAGAATTGGGTTTCATGGAGGAGTTTAAGAAAAGGGGAATCGCCATCCAGAAACTGGAATTTGAGGAACAGGGGAAAATACTCCATTCGGTTGTACTTCCCCGTTTCCTTTGCGCTATCGGTCAAAATATCACCGAGGAGATTCTTGGACGAAACCTTTCGATCCAACGGGGAATAGAGTGTGTTTATGTTGATGAGTACGGAAATGCCCGATTAAAAAGGCAGGATGGTCTGATTGAAGAGGATAAATATGATTTGATTGTAGGTGCGGATGGGACGCATAGTATAGTGCGTCAAATGTTAGGACTCGAATTTTCTGGAAAAAGTTATTCGCAAACCTGGTCTCTAAAAGACGTAGAGTTTGATCACCCTTTGACCGAACTGCAAACGGGTTTGATCCAACTCCATGAGGAGGGGGTTCTTTTATTCGTGATGGCTATAGGTCCTAAAACCTTTAGAGTCTTTTCCAATTCACCCGATTGTGAAAAATACTTACCAAAAGATATCCGGATCACGAGCACCTATTGGAGTGCAAGCTATCACGTGCATTGCCGGATCGCCAATACCTACTCTAAAGGGAAATGTGTGATCATGGGGGATGCAGCACATACCTCTTCTCCGGTAGGGGGTACTGGTATGAACAGCGGCATGGAAGATGCCTATCTATTCGTTAAAGCCCTTGAGAAAAACGGTATAAAAGAATGGGCAAAAAAAAGGCGTCGCTATGAGAAAAACCTTTTATTTTGGACCGATTCGATCTATCGGTTTATGACAAAAAAAGGGGTATTTGCTCAAGTTTTAAGACGAATAGTTCTCAAATATATTGTGAACATTGACTGGATACAAAAACGATTATTTAAGAAGTTCTCAAGACCTTTTTAAGTAACCATCTCCCCCTTTTCGGGGGAGATAAGCTATGATGAAAAAGCTTTAAAATGGACCTTCCCTAGGACTTTTTCCTATTTTTCGTCCATCACCCCTTTACTGTAGCGATCATAAGCGCTTTGGTAGAGACCAATCGCATTACCTAAAATAGACGATTTTGTAGAGGGTATTTCTTCAAAGTCGTTCGACACTTTTTGATAGGCTTTTACCCCTTTTTTGGGGGAGAGGATGATCATCTCATTTTTTCCATAAAAACCGAGTCTTTGGTAGGTTCCTATAGGGACCGGTCTATCGATGGGAGAGTGGATTTGGTCGATTCCGTAAAACCTGCTTTCATAGCTGAGCCCTAAAAGACCCAAAATAGAGGGAACTACGTCCATTTGACTCGTGCGAGTCGTTATCGATTTTGGCTCGAATTTTCCCGGGGCATAAAAAATACAGGGTGTAAGGTATTTTGTAGGGTCTAGCTGCATTTTTCCAGCGCTTGAGGCGCAGTGGTCTGCAGTTATGATAAACAGAGTGTTTTGGTACCAGGGGGTCTCTTTTGCTTTCTTGAAAAACTGTTCAATAGCCCAGTCAGTGTAACGAACAGCCGCCTCCCGTGTCCCTTGAGCCATCTCAATTCTATGATCGGGAAAAGTATAAGGCCTGTGATTTGAGGTAGTCATGATCAGACTGAAGAAGGGCTTTGAGGGGTCTTTTCGTGATTGGATGTCCTCTAAAAAAGCATCGAAAAGATGCTCGTCACTTACACCCCAAATAGTCTCATGCTCAATTTTTTCGGAAGGGATGTGAAGACGGTCCCGCACCGTAAACCCGTTAGCTTCAAAAAAAGCGTTCATGTTGTCAAAATAGCCATATCCTCCATACCAAAAAAACATCTCGTAGCCGGCGGGTTTAAGTACCGAGGAGACATTATAGAGATTTCCATAGTGGGGTCTTCTTAAAATAGAACTACCGGGAGTTGGGGGTACGCTCAAAGCAAGAGCTTCAAGCCCTCTTACAGTCCTTGTCCCCGTGGCGTAGTGATCCTCAAAACAGATCGAATCCCTCTTGAGTTTTGCAATAAATGGGGTCCAAGTTGTGGGTTTTTTGTCCAAAAATTCCTGACTTAAACTCTCTACTGTAATCAAGACGACGTTCATCTCCTTTTTAGGGCAAAAGGAGGGGATCATCCTTGCAATCGGATCTTGATCAGGACTAGAGAAATTTTGGGGAAAATAGGGGGCAATATTTTGTGCAACAAGGTTAGGGTGGATCGTCTGATAAAATTGATTATAATTAAGCTGATTGTGGAAAAAAGCATAAAGAAGGTTGCTGGTTCCGTTTTCGCTTAATTCTTGTGCAAAGTTATTTTTGCTCCAATTTGTTAAAGGGAATAAAAACGATAAAAAACTGAAAGCGGCGATCTGAGCTAAGAATTTGATCGACAACGGTTTTCTAAATTTGGGAAGTTTTTGTACAAAGTAAGCCCCGATGCCGGCGATCGCTGCCATTATGGATAGATACGTCTTCATGGGATAGGATTGAAGGATATTGTGGACCACTTCATGGGTGTAGACTAGATAATCGATAGCGATGAAATTGAAGCGGCACTCCATGTCTCCCCAAAATATCCATTCTGCGAACATCTGAAAGGAGAGGGCAAAGAGGGTGATAACAAACCCTAGCCACTCCAATAGTGGGGTTTTAGCCACCTTTTGCCGAAGAAATTCTGGGGTAAAACGGATACAAATAGCCCATAACAAAGTGAGCAGAAGTAAAGGTCTTAGATCAAACAGAAAACCTATTAAAAGAATCGAGGGGATCTGCAGCCAGTCTACAGAGTGATTCCAGGCATTCATCAATGTGAGAGCGAGTCGTGTGAAGGTCGAAAAAACTAAAAAGAGCATCGGCGCCCTAAAATAGATTTGCTGCTGCATAATTCTCCGTTAAATGCAAAAGTACAGGTCAATACCGCTTTTTAGAAAGGGTTTGATAGATAGGGTAGGTGTTGAGGAAAAAATTGTAAATACCGTACTGTTTAAGGAATGAAAAAGCCTTTGAATTTGCCGGGAATCGGTTTTTGTGTTGCCTCTTTTATAGGATGCGGCCTCTCTTTTATATGGATGGATGCTCCTCTACAGTTGCAGTTTTTTGAACCATTTTCTCAAAAATGGTCTATTTCTGGAGCAGAGTGGCCGATTCGCCTTGTATGTTACCACCTACCGAAAGGTTTCTACGCAAGTTTGATTGTTTTTCTTTTATGTAAGGCTATTTTTTCCAATAGGGGTACCAAAGAGATTTTTACAGCGATTTTTCTCCTTTTATCTCCTATATCGGTGGCGATAATCAAAATATTTACCGGAGTGGAATGCCCCAAGGATCTTTTGCACTATGGGGGTCATCAACCTGACCTTGCACTTTTGGAATCGATGTTTAGAGGGACAGGGCGGTGTTTTCCGGGAGGCCACGTAAGCGCAGGTTTTGGACTTTACAGTGCTTTGGGACTAATCGGTATTGCGAAAAGGGGGAGAGCTTTTATTGCTATTACCCTTCTTGGGCATTTTATGGGATTTTACCAAATTGCCAGAGGCTACCACTTTATCTCCCATAACCTTGCCACCATGGGAATATCGTACGGTTTTTTTCTACTCAATCAGATGCTTTTAAAACACTACGAACAAAGAGGAGATTTTTTTCTGGATTGGCTGAAAAGTTTTTTAAAGAGTAAGTTTTTGGGGACGGATTTCTTTAAAGCAAAAAAAGAGGGCTGAATACCAAAGCTTTTTAGACCTTGTATCTAGAAATAGATATTTTTTGTAAAAAAAGCCTTCTAATATACTCCTATTACCATTGCATATGCATTCAATGGTTTTGAAGATTTAAATTGTGAGATTCAACATTCTCATCAACTTCAAAGGCAAGTGTCGGATTTCTGTTCATCCAATCTTGTACTGCCTCAGGTATATTGTCACCAGCCCAATAACGAATATGCCAGGGCTCTTCAGGAACAAGCTCCCAGCTAAAACCAAACTTTTTGACATTTTTGATCAGCCAGTTAAGTCTGTCAGGCTGTGATGCACTGAAGATATCCACAGCTAAACCCCAATTATGGTTACTTGTCCCTGGAGAGGCAAGGGGGGCAAAACCTTTCTTTAGATACCAGACTTTTCCTTCAAATGTTCTTGTGACATAGGGAATCGCTACGTTGGGATCATCTTTATTGTCTACAAAACGCACTTTAAAAGCACGTAATTGCGAATCCAAGGAGCGGTAACCGTCGCCGGCTGAAGTAGGTTTTAATTTTATCCCATCCGCTGCTGCTGCATCCCGTAAAGCATGCCAAGCATTTGCAGCCAAGAAGTGGAGCTTGGCCTGACTACCGTTTTGGAATTTGGGACGAATGGGCTTAAGAAGGTATTCAGGAATTTTTCCCGCGGTCTTATTTTTTAGACTTCGGGGGAATACAACTTTTTCAATATAATTCCAGGGTACATTCTTATTTGATGCTTTCCCAGACGACTTTCCTGTTTTTAAAAAAACAGGGAAGAATAAGTTTTTGGGCCCTAGAGAAAAAAGCGAGATGTTTATCGGGGGATTTTGACTTACCAAGAGGTTATGTCCTGGATAAAAGGGGAACATTTTTTTTGATAGGTAATCCGATTTTCCCATAATCTCTAGGTGGACTTCGGTTTCGTGATGTTCGTTTATCAAAAAAAGTATTTTGAAAGTTGAAAAAAACAAAACAAGCATCAGCATGCTATAAAAAATTTTCCTGTGCATATCTTACCGTAAAAAATTTTCAAAATAGGTGATTTCCGTCTCCTCTTTTTTTAAAGAAGATGAAGAATATATTAAATTTTTTGGGGGGATTTTGTAAATGTTTTATTGAAAAAAAATTTTTTGTGAATTGAAGGTGTATTTAGCTTACGAGTCTTTTCAAAGAGGGGAGGTGACTCAAGCGGAGAGGTACATGCGTCAGCTTGTTGCTGTGGATCAGAATTGTTTTGAGTTTTTTGAGTTTATAAAAGCTGGGGGGGAGATTGTAGAGCCGATTCTTAGAGATATTGATCGTCTCAAGTTCTTCTAGTTCTCCCACCCAATCGGGCAAAAATTCCAGAAGATTTTGGGAAATATTGAGAATTTTCAGGTTTTTAAACAAGAGGATCTCTTTGGGAATATGGGTAAGCTTAAGTTTCGATAAGGAGAGTTTCTTGATTTCCAAGAGCTCTTTTGCATGTTCATTCATGTACTGGCGAATTTCTTGGGGAGTCGCCCCAAAAAGCGCTTTAAGGATATTTTGGTCTACAAGATGCGCAAATACTTTCAAAAGGTTTTCGTCCTCAAGTTTCAGCATTTTGTATTTTATCGAGTGTTTTGCGACAATAGCTTTAGGTTTTGCTTCGGTACTTTTGATTATGGAGTCTAGTCGATGGGAGAACCCTTGGTCTTTTAATTGGGCAAGAAATTTTTTTTCGCTCTTCTTCGTCTCTAATAAAGGGGAGTAGCGCTGAAAGATGTGGTGGATTTTTACGATTTGGTGTTCGAATGGGTCAAATCCAATAATGGAGCGAAACCGTTTAAGGATGCTTTTAAGCTCGTCCACCTCTTTAGCGAGAACTTTCCATCTTCGGTTCATGAAAGGGGTTTGACAAAGACGAAAAGACTGCAGATGGTCGGGGAGATTTCCAAGTTTTGTTGTAGACTTACAAGGCATTACCTTTGCCAAGCTACCAAAAAAAACGATTTTTTTGCACTAGATAAATGCTAATAGAAAGAAAAAAAGGGGGGCTATATCCGTTCCAAAGCTCTCCTTTGTCTCCACAACAGGCGCGGATCTTCATCAAGCTCCTCTTTTCTTTTGACGGCAAGCTGACCACAAGCTGCCGATACATCTTGTCCTCGGCTATAGCGCACAGGGGCTGAAATCGAGCGATCCTCAAGATATTTTTGGAATGATTTGAGACTCTCTTCAAGGGCCGGTTCCATCGCTGTTCCCGGGTGGGGGTTCAAGGGGATCAGGTTCACTTTTACCTTTAGCCCATGAGCAAATTTAACAAGAGCTTTAGCATGTTTCAGTGAATCATTTTTATTTTTGATCATCACATATTCCAGAGTGATTCCATGACGGGTCTGGATAGGGTATTCTAAAAGAGCTTTTTTCAGTACATCCAAAGGGTACTTACGATTAACTGGCATCATTAAGGAGCGCTCTTCATCAAAGGGGGTGTGAAAAGAGATGGCCAGGCTTACCGCTACTTTTTTTCCTAAAGCCTCTATTTCAGGGACAAGACCAGACGTGGAGACGGTGACTTTATGTTTGGATAGTCCAAGTCCATCTTTGGAAGTCATGATTTGTAGCGCTAAAATCAGCTCATCGAAGTTATCAAGCGGCTCGCCCATTCCCATAAAGACCACGTTTGTGACTTTTCTATTTTCCAGCTCATTATTTGCAATCAGGATCTGCGAGAGGATCTCTCCGGAGCTTAAATTTCTCATCAGCCCCATTTTCCCCGTCTGGCAAAACGAGCAATTCATTTTACAGCCCACTTGCGAGCTGATACACAACGTCACCCGATCAAGAGAGGGCATAAGGACCATTTCAATCAGCTTGTCATCCCAAAGTTTCAAAACATATTTGGTGCTTTCGTCCCGACTTTTCAATCGGGTATCGATTTTTGGGAGCTCAAACCGAAAGGATTCGGCAAGTTTTTCTTTTAAGGCTTTGGGGATGTTTGAGAATTTTTGGGGATCATTTACACCCTTTAGAATCCATTCAAATATTTGCTTGGCAATATAGGAGGGGTAATTTTGCTCACTAACCCATTGGCTCCAAGCCTCAAATGATAAATCCAGGTAAAACAAACGCTCCATAAGGGGGATATTTTACCCTAAAGCTCTTCAGCTTGGCAAGTTTAAATACCCCTTATGCGATTTTTGAAAAATCTTTCTCTCCCTATGTGATAATAATATCGCTGTACCAATTATTGATAGGATTATTCACCATGCTCAAATTTTTATGTTAGGAGGAGAAAGTAATAGATTAAAAAACGCACTTAATTAGCAAAAAAAATTTACCTGAAGTGGATCAAAATTGATGGCGATTGACACACTGATTACAGCTATTCGCGAATTCAGCCAAACTTTTTTAGCTTATATGCTTGGCCAGTAACGGTTGAAACGTAAATAAGCAGAGGAAAACATAGAGTTTCATGAAACCTATGAAAAACTGGATGATCAAAATAAATCTTATGGTGAAAATCAATTTGAGGTTTTGTCCGTATCATGAAAATTATCTCTTAAAGTAGCCCTACAAAGGACATAAGACCAAAGCTCTTCAGCTTACGTCTTAATTCGTTATAGCCCTAAATACTTTAAAGAGATTCATATGATACATTAACAGATTCAGATCAAAAATCTTTAGCTGTCCTTCCCGCATAAAACCTGTTTTGACGATTTTAGTGTGCAAGTACCTTATGGTAGCCGTATTGCGATTATTGGTCGTAGTGTTTCATAATTTATTTCCAACACTTAATCAGATACAAAGGCACTTTATCTTGACCTTCATACAAACGACCGTCTATCAATGCCTGGATATCAGCCGGCAGAGAATTAATGAAGTTGTCGAAAAATGGTTGATTTGGCCATGATTTTATATTTTCAAATGTAAAGCCAACATAAATAGAAAATTGAGTGCATGGAAAATCTTTGTAATTATTCATTAAAATTAAAACTGAGTCATTGACGCCATATTTTGTTAAAAAATCAACAGCCTTTTTAAATTTAATTTCACCCATATATTCATATAAATATAAATTATCTAGATCCAAAATTGCGATTTTATTTTTTGTTTTCTCTAGTTTATTTGCTAACAATTTAAGCTCTTCAGTATCGCTTAGATTCAATTTTAATATTGTAATTTTATTATTGATCGCTAATTTATGTAGTATTGAATAGGATTTATCGTCAAATAGATAATTGCCAGATTTATAGTCTATGATATCAGCCCAATCCACTGCAGTTTCTGGATTATCTATGAATTTTTGAACACATGAATTTGGGAGTTTCCTTTCTTGTTCAAAGTAATCCCAGTCTTGCTTTGATAGCTTATCTGCAAATCCTTGCTGATTTTTTTCTACATCTTCCCAGGTAATATAAGTTAAGAAAGTTCTGATGCGATTATTATAATTCATCGCTACTTTAGGATATATATTCATTAATTTCTCTCTGATTTTAATATATCCGTTCCAAGTTCCATATTTATTGAGGCGTTCAGGCACATCATAACCTTTCATGCTTCTTATGTTGTCTGTCCACCACTTAAAATCTTCTTTTGTCAGATTTGAGTCTATTTTTTGCCATTCAGAAAATGCACTATTCCATCTTAAATGCTTATATAACTCTTTATCTTTTGCCTTAAGAAGTAACGAATTAATTGTGTTAAATTTTATTATTATCGGCGAAATATCAAAAATCACTAAATGCTCAATTGTCCTATACATAGAAGCGCCTCTAAATGCTCTTTCACCTCCAACTGAAAGATATATTCCATTTTCTGGAGCTTTCTCGATGAGATTACGAATTTTACCAATCTGCATTTCTGTAGAAATTGGAAATACATCATTTTCATCAGAAGGGCAAAATTTAAATGCACCTGCATAAGCGAGTGGTATTAATAATATAGAACATAACAATAAAATAACTTTTTTCATGATTTACCTATTCTCAAAAATTGAATAATTGATTTTTTAATTTCATCCTTAATTTCAGGACTTCCTTGATCACATAAATCTATGTGCCGAGCTCCTTTCACATATATAACTTGAACGCTGGACTCAGGAACAACGCCTTCATCTGGTTTATCATCTATTGCTCCAGAGCGTAAAATCTCTAATTTCGAATTTCTTGGGAAAGGATACCTTCTGCTATCAAGTGAAATAATCTTTGAAACCATTTCGGGATGAGTCTGAGCAAGCATCATAGACGTATCGCCGCCGTTAGAGTGGCCTATTAAAATCACTTTGTTCAGATCCAACTGTGGTTCTATTTTTTGCAGTTCATTCATCACAAACAAAATGTTTTGAACGCCTCGTTCCCACAGGGGTTTTCTTCAGTCAAATAGATTTCCTGTTGTAGGAAGAGGTTTATCTGTCTCCAGATCATGCTGTATACTCAGCACAAAATATCCATGTGTTGCAAGCTGCTGCGCACTATCTTCTTTACTTGAAAAATGCATAAATTGCTAGTAACATTGGCTTACATAAAGAAACAGAGTATAGGCTCATTATAGGGGCTGTATTATAGGAGATGCTGCTCCCACTTGATATAGAGCTCATCAAGCTCTTTTTTGAGACTGAGGTGCTGTTTACAGAGTTTTTCCAGCTCTTGAGGGAGAGCTTTGGCAAGGTTTTCCTCTGTTAGGTGGATTTCCTCCTCAAGCTTTTCTATTTTTTGCTCAATTTCCCGTGTAGAGCGCTTTTTTTCTCTTGGTGCATTTAAATTTTGCCCTTCTTGAGCCCTCAACTCTTTTTTTGCCTCTGCCATTTTTTGCTGCCACTGCCCAAAATCGGAAAAAAGGTAACCGGTATCTTTATTCACCCCAAGCCCGATATACTGGCTTGACAAAGAGTTGAGAAAGTAGCGGTCGTGGGATATCACCACAACTGCCCCTTCAAAATCCTCTAAAGATCGGGTCAATAGATCGATCATCTCCATATCGAGATCGTTTGTGGGTTCATCCAAAAGCAACACGTCTGCCGGTTTCAACATCAGCCTTGCCAGAAGGGCACGAGCCCTTTCGCCCCCTGAAAGAACCTCGATATCCATTTGAAGACGGTCTTGAGGAAAGCGGAATTTTTTCGCCCAGGAGATAATGTGCATCGATTTCCCCTGGTAGAAGACCGTGTCGGCAAGATGCCCTGTCAGAGCCTCTTGAAGGGTCATCCCTTTTTTGGGAAGCCCCTCCTTCATTTGGTCAAAATAGACCACTCTCAGGTCGTCTTTCCATTTAACCGTCCCCTTATCCGGAGCAATCTCTTTAAGGAGGATTTTTAAAAGTGTGCTTTTCCCAGAGCCGTTCATCCCCAATACACCAAGCCTATCCCTCCTAAAAATTTCGATATTGAAATCCTCGAACAAGGGGCGCTCTTTAAACCCTTTATAGACATGCTTCAAAACCATCAGCTTTTTGGAGGTGGATTCGGATTGGCTAAATGAGGCTAAAGAGCCCATGTCCCGATTTCTCTCTTTGAAATCTTGCACCTCTTCTTTCAACGAACCTACGTCTTTAATCCTAGTAAGAGATTTAGCTGTTCTTGCCGGTGCTGTCCGCCCGAGCCACTCCATTTGCTTTTTGAGCTCTTGCTCAAGAGAATGGGCCCTTTTGGATTGGCTTGCCTCGTAGACCTCCTTCTCTTTGAGGTAGGTAGAGTAGGGGCCATCCACAAAAAAATGCCCCTTTGGGTAGCGGTGATTGATCTCTAAAGTAGCATTGGTAACGCGGTCTAGAAAAACCCGATCGTGACTGACGATCAACATAGGGATAGAGATCGAATTGAGCATCTCCTCCAGCCAAAGGATCCCCTCAAGATCCAGATGGTTTGTGGGCTCGTCGAGAAGCAGTAACGAGGGCTCTTGATCAAGGGCATGGGCGATAAGGTACCTCCTTTTTTGCCCACCTGAGAGTTTGGAGGGGTCCACATCAAGGGGAAACTGGAATAAATTTTTCCTGTAAGCACTCAATTCGAGTTCAAGAATATCGGCCTGTTGGGCGGCATAAGCTGACTTAACCCCTTTGCGATAGACGACTTTCCCCTCATCTGGGGTGTCAAGACCTTGTAAAATTCTCAATAGCGTGCTTTTGCCCGATCCGTTGGGCCCTACAATACCGATTTTTTGATGGTCGTAGACGCTGAAGCTTAGATTGTCAAAAAGACTTTTGGATCCATAGGATTTGGCGAGATTTTGTACGCTTAATAGAATTTGCATGAGACTACTATAGTCGATCGGCTCTTTTTTTTTGAGGGAATCAAATCCCCGTTTAAATATACTCTACTTTACATTTGAAAATCGACGGCATCAAATTATGTTTTTGAAGTTTTGCATTATTTTGGCATCTACTGCGGTATCGGTTCCACCAGAAGAGAGCGTAGCGCCAGGCAAAGAGGAAAAAATCACCGTGGCCCTTTTAGGGAGCGATCGGAATGGCACCGACAAAAACATCACCCTTGAGGTGAAAAAGCTGGCAAAAGAGATAGATCCCAAAAAAGTAAGACTGATCTACAACGGCGGCAACGTCGGGTTGAGATACTTTTTTGTACAGGAATTTACCGCAAGAGGGGGAGAGGTCAAAGCCTACACTGTCCCTAACGAAAAATTTAAAACACCCGCCTCGATACCAAACCAAGTCTTTCCCAACGATTCTCAAAGGATGCAACAGGTCTATAACGATAGTGATCTTTTTCTTGTTTTGCCCGGAGGTATGGAGACTATCGGGGAGATGGGGTTTGTTGTGGATCAGAATGCCTCCAAAGATAGGACTCTGAGGCCTTTGATTGTCTTTGATGTGAATCAATACTACAGCCGGTTCTTTCAGTTTATCGAATATGTGGAGAAGCAGGGCTTTATGGATCATAAACGCCTTTTTAGACGCTCGGTGAAACAGGAGAGCCAGATCACTAAAGTGTTGTCTCAAATCTACTTTGAATCAAAAAAAGATAAAAACTCAGAGAAAAATCTCAAGAGCACCCCCTAGTGAGGGTACCCTTGAGACAGGGGGTAGTTTTGCCTACTTGGCGAAATCTCCAAGCACTGTTTTGACAGCGACCTTATGGACCATTGGATCGGTCAGGTGGTTGATCACTTCATCAAGGTATCCCTTTAAAACGGTTGTTAGGCGCTGTTTAGCGGTATCTACAAGAGCAGAGTCTTTTAAGAACGAAACCTCCACCTCTTGTTTTTCCAAGGGCTCATTCGCAAGCATGCAGATGGGGCTATTTTCCTTGAATAACTCCTGAAGGCTTAGCAGGTGCTCATCTCTGGTCTCATCGCTTCTGAATACAGCATAGTTTTCACACCAGATTTTTACCTTTTCGACTATTGGCCCTAGCGCTTCTAAGTTTGGAATTTGTTGTTCGGTCGGAACTTTAAGATGTCTGATATGGTTGTCTATTTGCTCATAGATGTTGTGTAAATCTTCCAACAGATTGGGACCCTTCGAGAACTGGCTTAAAAGGGAGCTGTGTTTCACCGTTACATCCTTCAAACGTTTTAGCCTGACCTCTACTCTATGCAGGGTAGCAGCAGTAGGGGTACTTTGTGAAGGAATCGGGCTCAAATCGGTTTGAATTTGAGCGATATCATAAAGAATGTCCACGGGGTTGAACGTTAAAGTTTTAGCGATGAAGTGATCTTTCATCTCGGAAGAGAGCGTAAAGGCGCTTTGTAGCAGTTTTTGTATATCTTTCAATCTAGTGATTAAAAGTTCTTTATCTCTCGGGGCAAGTCTGTCTACTTTAGATTCTTGTTCTAAAAGAAGCGAAATATGCCTTGTCATAGACCTAATCAGCGTATCTATCTGCATAGCAGTACTTTTTCGTGCTTGAGGATTTTGTGAATCCTCTAATCTGCGAAGCTGCTCTTGTACAGAAGATAGTGACAGAATTGTTTGAATATTTCTCATCGATTCTGTTTGCAGAGGTTTTGGGGATAAAGCTGCGTCCAATCCCCGATCTATCGAAATTTGCAGAATGCTATGCATAAGGCGATCGATAGAGCTTCTCTCTGAGGCGATCTGTTTTTGCAGAGATTCCTGTGACAGAGTCTCGTTCATTTCTACAGATGCTATAGCTGAATCGAAAATAGAGTTGAGCTGAGTTTCTATCGAGATGTCGTTAGTGATGGATTTGTAGATCCCTATAAAGAGTTCGTTAAGAATCTCTTTGTTCTTGTCGATAAGAAAGGATTCCGCTTTCTCTCCCAACGGCGGGTTTTCGAAATAGTCACGCACCTGATCGGCGGTGGTAAACCGTTTGAGGCGGCTGACTTTTAAAAGATGGTTGCACAGGGATTGAATCTCCTTCATCTCATGGTTGCGCAAGAGAGTAGGGGACTGTTCGTCTTGAACCGGATTTTTCATGCCGTGATAAGCGCGAGCAAGCTCCTCATGTAAAGAGCGGTAAATGGTAAGTTCTAACTGAGTGGAACGCTCCCTTTTAGTGGTAACACTCTCGATAATAAGACCCACAGCATCGGTCTGTTTTAAGAGTTTTCCGGAGAACCAGGTGATAAGTTTATTAGGAAAGTAGTCGAGCAGTCTTACAACAGGGGAGAGTCGCTTGAGAAGAAATTCTCCGGGAACCCCCTTGATCATCTTTAAAAAGCCCCCTTCAAGTTCGACTTTAGGCAAGTAGTTGGAGACAATTTTATTAGCTACTTTGGACTTCATTTCTTTCTCGGATAATCCTCTGTAAAAGATGGGATTGTCCGAAACCTGTTCCATAACCTTTTCCAAAGAGCCTGATAAGCGATTCACTCCCGGCTTGGCTTCTCCGACGTACTGGTACATTCCAACCATGTTGGACAAAGATTTATTGACCAACTCAAATAAAAGCATGTTTTTTGCTTCGCGGTGCTCTTTCAGCTGCTCTAAATCTGTACGTAGTTCGGCCACTGTTTTGTGCGCCGAGGTGCTGACGAGTTTCTCGGAAAACCAGAAGAAAAATTGTAAAATCCATTTAGAGCCGAAAACAAAGCGCTTAAACCAGCCAACTGTAGGGTCTTCTTTAATCTTTTTTTGCAGATGGTGGATGATGTCTTTAGATTTAACCTCGCGATTACCAGCTAGTGCAGTTTCTGCACTCTCCAAAATAGAGGCATAGTCATATTTGGACTCTGTTTTGTCTAAAAACAGGTTCACTAGCGAGACGGTAGAAAAACCGGAAAACGCCCGAATGAATTTAAGAACGGAGCCGTCTGTAATCTCTTTTGCAATAGCTACAGTCTTTGGACGGAAAGAATGGCTGATCAGGTCATCGTCAGAGATACCACAAACTGGAGGGGGGGCGATTTCGCTAGGTTGCTGTGGAAGTCCTGAAAAAATTCTAACCCCTTCAATCGAGACAGCAGGGAAATTTCTGAGTGTGGTTCTAAGCGCAGCAAATGCCTCTGCTACTTGATCGGGGGAGCTTTCAAGAGCCCTCTTTATCTTATCAAAATTTTGGTGAACCTTTTCAAGATGGGGTTTGAGTTGCGGGGCAGCTTCGCTTAAATTTTGCAGTTTTTCCAAAAGAGAGTGCAGGGCAGGAAGAGCTACCAATAGGGAGGCTTCACGCATATAAGGACTCTTAACAAGAGCTTCAATTTTATCTAGAATATCTAGAGGGAGAGCCTGCTGCGAAGGTGGTAAAGAGAGAGCGCCTTCGGGGAGGATGCCTCGTAGAAGGGACGCTTGTGGAATAACTCTACTGATCGTTGTCAAAAGGTTGTTTCCAACCGGTTTTCTATCAAAAGCATCGGGGTCAATATTTAGCTCGACCATGACAGCGGTTTGTAGCTCGTTGAAAAGGTTATCGGTTAGACCTGTTGGGTCGCTTATATCGGGGAGGTTTCTCAACTGGTCAGGTCTAGCATAAGTACTGCGGAACGTTTTATACCATTCAAAAAGAGCCTCTTTTTGGTTCTTATCCTGTAAAAACCCCTGACCTTGGTAAAAGAATGTAGCCCGGTCAACCGTATTTCTGCAGTATCGAAACGCAAGCCCGAGGGGTTTACGCATAAAGTACGTAGTGCAACTTAAAGATTTTCCTAGAAATCTCTTAAATAAACCCTCTGGAGCTTTTGCTTTGAACTCTTTTAAATACTGTTCTCTCTCTTTGGCGCTAGGACCTATAACTTTGCCCCACATCGAAATAGGGTTTTTTTTAGCGGGTGCAGGCTGTGAATTTGTCCTAGGATTCGGGAGAATCAACGGAAGTGTGTTAGAGGGGATCGATCTTAGATAGATAAGTGGAGAGGAGCAAGAAGCGCTTTTTTCGTCTAAAGTCCATCTCTGTTTGTTTTTAGAAGGCTGAAGTGCAGTGAATTGAGGAAAATTTTTAGCTAGCATACTAGCTGGATTGACCCCGCTTTTGGGGGCGATCGCGGATCCTCTAAGATAGGGATGTAATCCTTTCAGGAGTGGGGAACCTTTAGGATCAGCGCTGCTAGGGCTAGGGGATATAGAGGACATAATAAAGACCTATAACAATTCTATTAGCACTAGTATACAGATGTTTTTAATAAAAAAACATATAAATTTAATTTTAGAAGGGTTGAGCCAAAGTTCCTTTTTTAGCTCAAGAAAGAGGATTAATAGTAAGTACCTTAGGTCGGGCTGAATAGAGGTGCCTCTTAATCCACTATCTAATAAGGGGTTGCATTTATGGGGTGTTTCAAGCTAAATTTGCCCCCCCTGCATTCAGGGGGTTAACCAAACCTTTTTGGTTAAAAAAAGGTATGAAAAAAATCGAAAAGAGACCTATGACAATCAACCCAGTTGCCTTTGATCTAAGTGCCGGTTTTCACCCGGAAGTTCATGAAATAAAGACGCATCCAGCTCTGAAAAAGGGGCTTAAAAGGACTTTTTACCGGATAGATCCATCCCATAAACACCCCGAGGAGAGGCTCATTTTTTTAGTTAACGGACTGGTTGTTTTGGATGGAATCCTGTTTCATATACAAAAAGTATACAGAGATAACTGGGTCAAAATGGAGGCTCAGATGATTTTAGATAAGGAGGCTATTGTTGAAGAGGTTTCCCTGGAAACAGGGCTTGTTTCAAAAAAAAAGGCGAAGGAGCTTTTAGCGGATGTTATTGGTAAAAGTTCGGCTTTTATCCATACTGATGAGGACCTTCGCCGCGAAATTAAGACGATAAAATTGGGAATGATGCCCTTTTTTGAAAATCTGAACAGGATCTGGAATCAAGAGTTAGCGCAACAGACTCAAGAGATTTTCTTCAGATCAATAGAGAATATTTACGACGAATTTTATAAAACAAAGGTCATGAAGCGAAGCATAATATTTCGCTCTTTAAAAAGTCTGATGATCAGCTCTTTTTACGAAACAACCCGTCTGATGCAACCACAGGTTGCTCAAATGATTGCTGTTGAATATGGGGAGAAGATTGGAGAAAAAGGGGACTGGAGTCGCTTCCAACACTCTTTGGGGCTCACTTTATTTACTTTAAAAGAACCTATCACAGCCTCTTTACTCGCTCTACTTAGCAATCCGAGCGATGTGTTTAAATTCCTAAGCACCCAGATGTCCTATCAGATCGTGGCTAATCCGAAAGATCATGATCTTGTGATTTGTCTTGATGAATCCAATAACCCTTTGTATGCCGGGTTTATTTTGGATGGCACCCAAAGGATGGTGCGTTACTACATCATTGAAATCACCAACGAGGCGAAAGAGTCGCTCTACTTATGTGGAGGAGATCATTTGCATTCCTCAACAGGGAGAGGAAATAGTATTAGCTTGGGTAACCATTATGCTCTGATGGTGAACCTGCCCATCGATAGGATCTGTGTATCCAGGGTGGCAAAAATGGTTTTTTTCCAAAAGCGCTAGACTAAACGGTTTTTTTTTCACTCATAGGTTCTTTAAAATCCTTCAGGAACCATTTAAGGGGAGCTTTTTTCTCAAAATAACTCAAAGCGGCGTTTGTGAGTTTAGGGAGAAAAAATCCCAACAAAAGCCCCGCTAAAATATCGGATGGATAATGCATTTTCTCCACGACGCGCACAAGAGCTAAGGGGACTAAAAGGGGCCAAAATTTGGGGCGAAAAATGGAAAGAAATAGGCCTAAAGCTGCTGCGTGTGAAGAGGGGAATGAGGAGTGAATCTCCTGAAAGCTTAGGGGATGAAAACTAAAAATATCCTCGTTGAGATAAGGTCTTGATCTTCCTACAAAAAGCTTAATTCCGAAGATAAGGGGATAGAGGCTAAGGGAAGCAAAGGCTGCTTGTCGGATTTTTTTGGCTTTGAGTCTTGTTGCGGCCAAAAAGAGGATGAGGAGAATGGAGTGAGTTTTTGGTTCGATGAGGAAGGTGCATATTTTATTGATGCCTGGGGAGCCGACTGCCTCAAGAATTTGTCCCTTTTTGTCCAAATATTGCGCGATTTTGAGGAAAGTTTGCCACACGAGTCTACAATAGTAGAAATGGGGTTTTTGATCCAGTCGGGAAAAGCGTCCCTCATGACAAGTTTGTCTCCTGGTTGGTAAAGATAAGCGGGGATGGAGATGTTTCTCACAACAGAAATAGCTGTTGCAATCAGACCTAGGGATACAATCGCGATAGGTGGGGCTAAAAAGATCCCTAGAACAATCGTTAAGCCGCTTAATGCCAAACAGACTAGAGATATAGAGTAAATGAGTCTGGCCTTACTGAACTGTTTTTGGATCAATAGATCGGCCTCGTTAAGAGACTCTTTATTCTCATGTAAAAGAAAATCATTGATGTGAACTTGAAGAATTTGGGGTATTTTAGTCCCGAATATCTTTGCAAAATGGGGGTCTTTATGGATCTTTTCGGTGAGAAGGTCCGCTTTCTTGAATCCGTCCTCTAAAGAAAAAATCCCTTTTATCTCCCTTTCAATTTTATTTAGATGGGTAAGATGAAGGATATCTCGAGCAGTTTCGAGTGTGGTGTAGGCTAAAGCAATAATTGGACTGAAAACCTTTAAAAAAGGGAGAGCTAGGCTGTGGGTCTCAAAAGCCAGTTTTATAATGGTCCCTAATGAGTAGAAAAAGTTCAGAGGGCTACTGAGCATCTTAATAAAACCACTTGTGATAGGTAAAAGCCTTTTGTTTTTAAAATCGGCAGCTAACTCTTTAGCGCTTTGGTAGATGTCGCTAATAAAATTTATAAAATAGAGAGACGACACCGCGTTTGTGGTGTAAATGCATTGAGGAGTTTGAAGTTTTTCCTCCAGACCACCTCCATAGTAAACTAGTACTGGGGGCTCATCGATTGGCGTATAAGGGGTTTCTCTATCCTTCATAAGGATAAAATTATACATTTTTTTTGATAAAAATGGTATGACTAGATGGAAAAAACTCTAACTGGTTAAATGGCTATGGGTAAGAAATTTCTTATTACGGGTTCCTCGGGTTCTATCGGTAAAGCGCTTGTGGATTTTTTAAAGGATCAAAGCGAGGTTGAGCTCTATTGCCTCGTCAGAGATCCCCAGAAACTCCCTTTTAGGGGGCCAGCAATCCATATTCTTGTCGGCGATTTGCTTCTACCCCAAACACTGCCCCCGTTGCCTCAAAACCTTGATGCGGCCTACTTTTTTGTCCATTCCATGTCGGAAGGGAGCGATTTCGATTTAAAAGAGCAGCAAATAGCCCACAATTTTGTGGATTGGGTAAAAAAAAGTGAATTAAGGCAAGTGATCTATTTGAGTGGGCTTGGTCGAGAGGAGGATGTGTTATCCAAGCATCTTTTAAGTCGCCGCAAAGTAGAAGAGATTTTTGTTCAAGCCGATCTACCCTACACCATTTTGCGCGCTGCAATTATTTTGGCTTCAGGATCGGCCTCTTTTGAAATTATAAGGGATCTGGTCGAGCATCTTCCGGTTATGATCACCCCCAAGTGGGTAAATAACCGCTCTCAACCATTAGCAATATCGGATGTCTTGCGTTACTTAACCGAAGTGGCAAATCATCCAGAGTGTATTCGGAAGATTTTTGAAATCGGCGGTCCGGAGGTGATCTCCTATCGGGATATGCTGTTGCGTTTTGCTAAATTAAGAGGTTTTCGCCGTCTAATCATTCCCGTCCCCTTTTTGACGCCAAAACTCTCCTCTTACTGGATTTATTTTGTCACCAGTACGACGTTTAAATTGGCCCAAAGTCTGGTTTTAAGTCTTAAAAATGACACGTATGTTCACGATGACTCCATCAAGAAAATTATCCCCTTAGAGCCTAAAACTTTTGAGGAGGCATGCAAAGAGGCGTTTATAAAAACAGAGGAGGGGCATGCACCCACCTTTGGTACCCTCTCCTATGAGGCGAAAGCTCCCTTGAATATTGCAGAGCCTAATCTGTGGTACCGTTTGCAGTATTTTGGTCAGAGTCAGGATCGCTTTTATTTCATGAATTGGGCTTGGAAGATTCGCATCGCTATCGACTATCTTTTTGGGGGAAAAAAAGATTTTTTTGATGTTTGGGACATACTGATTGAGGACAAAGAAAATAAGCATATCCTGTTATATGCAACGATGCGAATGCCCGGTGAGGCCTGGTTAGAATTTTGGATTCAGGATGGATTTCTTAGACAAAAAGCGGTATTCAGACCCTCAGGAGTACTCGGGCGCTTTTATTGGTGGGTAACCTATCCCATCCACCTTTTTCTTTTTCCTGGTATGGTAAAACGTTTGGCAACAAGGAGTGCTTAAAAAAAATTACCCTTAAGTCTAGGGGTTGAGTGAGAAGGGGAATGGATTTAAAAACCCCCTTGCTTTTTTTGGCCGGAGGGGGAATGCGAAAACTTTCATTTAATCAGGCCTTGAATTATAATTGATCGGCTTAAAGCCAATTAAACAAAAAAAAATAGCTAGAATTATTATGACAATACCTCGACTGACTTTGAATTTGCTCCCCCAGGAAGATTCCGATAGGGAAAACGCTGAGACCCCTAAGCTCGAAAGAGATGTTGATAACCATTTTAGATTTTGTCTTATGAAGGTGGGATGCACCACTCCCCGTTCTGAATTGGAAAAGAAAAGATGGACCTCCGATACCCAAAAAATCGAGCAGATGAAGATTGAGTGGAATGCTATTAAGGAGACCAAGGGTTTAATTACAAAAGAGATCCTTGACGCCAGAGTGGATGTTTTGGTTCAAAACCTGAATAAATTTCTTCTCGAAAGGGCTCAACTCTTTAGAGAAATCCCAGTCATAGGTTCGCCGCGAGATCCTGATAATGCGCGTCGAACAAGTGAGCTTGAGACTATCAAGAATATTATGAAAGCAGCTAGTGAATATAAATCCCGAGAATAAAGTATTTAGAAAGGATTAGACCCTTTTGAAAATTTTATCCTGTATTAGATGCATGATTTCGTCAGGGTCTTTTGATGCATCTAATTTTGTCAAAACCCCTTTTTTATCATAAAATTCTATTAAAGGGGCGGTCTCCAATTGATACACACGCATACGATTGCGTATGACCTCTTCCACATCATCAGCTCTTTGAATCAAAGGGGTAGTGCATTTATCACAGGTAAGAGCCTTCAAGGGTGGCTTAGAGACAAGGTTATAAACGCTTTTGCAAGAGGGGCAAACACGCCTATTGGTGAGACGATGTACAAGCTTTTCTACATCGACATCAAAAAAGAAAACTTGTGAAATATGTACTTTATCTTGAAGCCACTCTGCTTGCACTACGGTACGTGGGTAACCGTCCAAAAGAATTTTAGGAGAAAAGTGGGACTCGATAAGGCTGGAGATAAGGCTGTCGGGGACCATCTCCCCTTTTTCGATTTTTTCTTTACAACTTAGCCCTAGTGGTGTCTGTTTCTGTATTTCGGCTCTAAGAAGATCCCCTGTAGAGATGTGCTGGAATCCTTTAAGTTTTTCCGCTTGGGTTCCTTTTCCCGATCCGGGTGGTCCAATAAAAACAACAGCGTTAGGGTGAGGGTCTTTTTTCATAGTCTCTTGTCCAATAGAAAGCACGTATTTACCTGGTTGGGGGGGATTTTTAACAAGCGTAGGCAACCAGCAAAAAAATAGTATACCCAAAAAAGGGGCAAAGTTCAAGAAAAGCTGTTGGGGGGCAAAAGTTTTTCGTCGGAAGCTTTTGTGTCTAAAAGAAAAATATTTATAAATTTCCGTAAAAGGTCTCTCTCCATAAACGATAGGAATCATGCAAAACGGTGTTGATTTGTGGTTGAAAAACTCTTTCGTATTCAAGAAGTTTTTTAAGGGGGTTTTTAGAGGCCAATTTAATAGCCCCTAGCAGGTCTGTATCTACGCACCGTGCACGCTTTAATCCGATTCCGGTGATGTCGCTTAAGAGTTGCATCATATAATTTGATCTACTTACCCCACCGGAAATCGGAAGAACCGCAAAAAGGGAGTGTTGATTTTTTTGCATGGCATCTATGAGCTCTTTGATCGAGAATGTAAACCCCTCAACGAAAGAGCGTGTCCATTCACAAAGACCTATTGATGTAGAGTACCCTTTTAATTCTTTAAGTTGAGGGTGGTAAAAAAGCCCTTTTGAATGGAAAGAAGCAGCCGCAAGAGATTCTAAATCTTCAAATGTTCTCACGGGGCTAAAGTGGTGAACAAGGTTTTGCAAAATCGGGGCAAGCTCGGGTATCCCCATTTCACTAAAACGAACTTTTCCTCCCCCTGTTTCGATCCCGAGGTATTTTTTATCTGCGCACTTTCCGTTTTTACCATTCTCTTCATCGACTTGGTTCAGCAAAAAAGCTCCAGTGCCTAGGACTAATGCCGTTGGTTGACTTGAGGCGTAAAGGGTAGCAGCATGGTCGGCAACCGAAACACGGATCGGAATGCCTCTATAGCATCCAAAAGGGTATTCGGACGGAACCGTTTCGGCTTTTTGTGCCAAGACATCCTGAAATTTAGCATAGCTAGCTTGTGTTGTATCTGTAACAAACAATTTTTTGTCGGTGAGATGTAAAAAAAATAGTGTGTCAAGAGTTGCTATTTTGGCTTTTTTAGAGAGGTTAAGACTGCTGGGTTTAGTGGTATCTTGCCAGCCAAATAGGGGAGAGACGCCTGAGGAGTCGAAAAAGGCAAAACTTTCTCTTTGGCTACTTAGAGCCATCAAAGTGATCTGGGAGGTTTGTAATTTTGACTCTAAAATGCAGCGGTCTATTGTCTCTCGTATGAGCTGTATAAGAGTGAAAAGATCTTGTCGAACTTTTTGATCCAGTCTTTTGATGGGGTTGGATTGAGAGGATAAAGAGAGAATTTTTCCATTCTCATCCACAATCATCGCTTTGATACAGGTTGTGCCAAGGTCTACTCCAAGATAATACTCCATCAATCTCCTTCCGGTACAAGAATTGCGCCCGCAATATAGGTTACAATAATCGGAAGGAAAAAAGTAGTAAAGGCCACAACAATAAAAATGAGTCGCACCAGAGTGGAATCGATACGAAAAAATTTACCCAGACCCCCACAAAGACCAGAAAGTTTCCGGTCACTCAACGATCTTCTCAGCCTATTGCCAGGGTTTTCGATCATGATTCTTCCCCCCTCGGGCATGACTACGGCAAGTACGAGATAGATTGCTGCCATAATTGGGAACAGTGGAGTTGCAGAAATAAGGACAAATAGAAGCCTTAAAAAATTAGAATCCATTTTGAAAACTAAAGCTATTCCACCCAGGACACCTAAAAATTTCTTATCAAATTGATTTCTATAAAAACGTTTCATAAAAAAATTATAACCCTAAGTGGGTTATTAGACCCAAGAATTTCTCTTAAAAAAGGGGGTTTAATCCTCTTCTCTATTTTCTTTTGACGGGGGCAAAGGTGTGTCTTTTAAAACTGCAGTACTCTTGGAAGGCGCCTTGGGAAGCCTTAGAATTAATAGAAAAAAGAAAACACAAAGGCTTGTCAACGGCAAAATGGAAAGTAGCGTATTACAGCCGCTTTCACAAAAGAGGGGGTTTTGAATAAAACTTAAGACTAAAGAGACCAAAAGCCCCGAAATTTCCAGCCCTAAAGATACTTTCTCAAAGCTTTGGGGAATCAAAATAAGGATCAAAAGCGTCAGTCGTAAAAAAACGCAAAGAACACAGGACTCAAAGAACAACGAAATGGAAGAGCTAAAGAGCAAAGCCATGATCAGCAGGAGTTTTTTTAGAGCGTACATTTAAACGGTCGCCTTCAACAAAAGAGATTTAATCATACGGAGATATTGCTTAGGTATTAAGTTCCGTAAGGAATTATCGATATGAATTTACTCATAACATAATAGAGAATTTCATTCACGCTTAACTGATATAATGAGCAATTTTTGCATTCTAATAGCTCATTCTTATCAATTTGCATCTCTAGACAAAATGGGGTAAGTGCAATTTTTTTAGGCTTTGAGTGGAGTAAGAGAAGAAAAGGTTCTTGGGATTTAGGATCTATTTGGTACAGCTTTTTCAGCAGGCAGTTCACCTCTAAAGACTGGTCTATCGCAAAAAGTCTGGGAAAACGCCCCTCCTCTTTAAGTTTTTCCAACCTGTAGTAGCAAGCTGGGCAATCGGCGCTCACAAACAGAATCTCTTTTGGATGGAGCGGGAACAGAAAAGGTAGTAGAAAAATGAGGGACGCTAAAAGGCGCAAGTACATAATTCTTACGCTACCTCAAAAGCAAATAACAGGGCAATTCTCTAAATTATTAGGATTTTGGTGTAAAAGAATCGATAAAATCTATAGCTTTTTGCTCTTTTTCCACATCCAAATGGGTGTAGGTAACCTGAATTTTATATATCTGCTTGTTAAATAAAACAATCCGAACGAGTTCAGCTTGATTATTTTTCATCCCGCGGATGACTGTTGATTTATTTCCTTGATGAGAGCCCGACTCTTTTGAGTGAATTTTATCGAGTTTAAGATCGTTTAAGATCACGTAAACGGCCCCTTTCATAATAATAGATAGGGGGTAACGGGTCCAATCAGAGTGCATATCGGATCTTTGAATCGAATACGACATCTGGTCGGTTTTGTCCTCAATTTTGTAGATTTGGTAGGGAAGATTTCCCCCATTTCGGGGAAGCTTCAATACCCCTTTTGAGAACTTTCCATTAGCCGGTTGGGCAATATGGCAATTAAGCTCTTCAACATAGGCCATTTTTGCAGTTTGGGGACGGGAGGTATTAAAAGAATCGAGTGGCTCAGCAAGCACAAAGCTCAGGATGGAGGCGATAGGGAGAAAAATCTTTAGAAGACGCCCCCTTTTAATCCCCATGGCAGGCTTGATAAAGACGGGGGTCTTAAATAGTGTTTTAAAACTGGGGTATAAAACAAATTTTTTATTTGATAGCAGCTCTCCAAAGGTGCACCCCACAAATTTTCTTTCCAAATAGATACAAAGCGGGAAAAGAATCAGGGATAAAAGAGGCAGGTAGCCGGGGAGCATGAAAAGCGGAGAAAAGAGGCCTGCATGTAACAGGATGTCGATCAATAAGATGCTGATTTTTTTAAAGGTAAGGTAGGTCTTTTTCATTAGGGTATATAATAGCAGATATTACAAAATAGCTCAATCAATGATTGCGCTACCCAGGCAGACATCACCATCATAAAAGACGGCAAATTGGCCCGGAGTCACAGCTCGCTGAGGTTCTTTAAACTCAACAAGTAAACCGTTTTCCCCCTTTATAAGCTTGCACTCCTGGTCCTGTTGCCTGTAACGGATTTTAGCGGTGTAGGTCCTAGTCCAATCGGGGGTATCGTGGATCCAGAAAGGATTGGAAACCTGTACATTAGAAGTATATAAAAGAGGGTGATTCCCCCCTTTGACGACAAAAACGGCATTCTCCTCTTTTTTTGCCACAAAGTAGGGGGCGTCATGCCCCGAAATGCGCGCCCTTTCCCCGATCGTATAAAAGCAGGCACCCTCGTGGCTTGCAATCTTTTGCTTACTCTCGAGGTCGTAGAAATGCCCTTGGGTAGAGGGGATATAGTTTTGAATAAATTTTTTAAAATTTTTATTCCCTATGAAGCAAATTCCTGTGCTATCTTTTTTCGCATGCGTGGCAAGCCCACCCATTTTTGCCATTTCCCGCACGGCCGGTTTGTGTAGCGATCCTATTGGGAAGAGGGCCTTTTGGAGGGCAGAAGAGGGGACTTGAGCCAAAAAATAGCTTTGGTCCTTATGGGGGTCGATCCCTTTTAAAAGTCGTCCGTCCAAATCCCGCCTGCAGTAGTGGCCGGTAGCCAAAAAGTCTGCACCCAGATTTTGTGCGGTTTTAAGGAGTGCGTTGAATTTGATTTCCCTGTTGCACAACAGGTCAGGATTCGGTGTAAGCCCTTTTTTCAAACCCTCAAGAAAGGTGTCAAAAACTTTTTCTTTATACTCCTTGGCATAGTTGACGGTGTAGTAGGGGATTTCAAGCGTGGAGGCGACGCGGATCACATCTTTTTGGTCCTCTTCTACCGGACAAAAGCCCGCCTCATTCTCCTCTTCCCAATTCTTCATGAAAAGCCCAATCACCTCGTGCCCCTCATCTTTAAGAAGTTTGGCGCTTAGCGACGAATCGACTCCTCCCGAAAGTCCGACTACAACACATTTTTTAGCCATAAGGGATCTATTTTACCGATCTAATCCTTGTTTTGCAAATTTTGATTGAAAAAGAACCGTAAATTAACCTAAATTTCCCTAAATAATTTACCCTAAACAGATTAAGAAAAGGTGTTTAAAGCTTTTTCATAAAGTCAAAAATTTAATGGTGATTCAATATGCTTTTAAGAGAACTCTACTTTTCTGAAGTAGAATCTATTTTAGATAAATGGGACATGCAAAATAGGCAGTACAGTCAAACTGAAAGGGGAGTGGGGGATAAAAACATAACCAAAGAACCCCTTCGTCTATCCATTTCCCATGCCAAATTGATCGTAGTTGCGACTCTAGGAGTCATTTCTTCAATTGCCTTGACAATCATTTCTTATACCGCAAGATTTACAAATAAAAGAGATCATGGGTTTAAGGATTGGAACGATCAGGAAAAAGTGAATCTTTTAGACAGTTACGAGCTGCTCGGACATGTCACTATGTCTTTGATTTCTTGCGAGGACGCGATGGGGAAATTAAGGGTTTGGTATGACAGAGCACGATCCTCCCCTACCCAAGAGACCCTCTGAGAATGGTCCGCTCTTTAACCGTAAAGATCCGGTTAGAAATTATGATTTAGGCTGTTTTGTAAGCGAGCGCTCTTGGGGCACGGTGCGCGAGGATACATGCCCTGCAACCGACCCCTGGAACGGGTTTGATTTCTATAAAGCGATACACACCCCGTATCGCTACGGGGAAGATGCCATAGCCGGTTTTTGTGATTTTAGGCAAAATTTTATCTTCTCGTTTGTCTTTTGGAACGGCAAAGATCCTATTTTGAAAGAGAGGCTTTTTGGACTCTCCAACCATCAGGGGAATCATGGTGAGGATGTAAAAGAGCTCTATTATCATCTTACAGCAAACAAAGATCACTCATATGTCGAGTACCTCTACAAGTACCCAGTTAAGGCGTTTCCCTACCAGGAGTTGGTAGATGTTTCTAAAGGGCTGACAACCGCCGAAAGAGAATATGAAATTTACCATACTAAGGTTTTCGATGAGGGCTATTTCGATCTTAAGATTGAGTACTTCAAACATACCCCTTATGACATATTTATTCGCCTTGAGGCCACAAATCAATCGCAAAAAAAACAGCAATTACACATTCTCCCTCAGCTCCAATTTCGCAATCGATGGAGAGAATCCGGTTTAGCGCCACCTAAGATTTTCGTAGAGAAAAAGGGGTGTTTACGTATGGACACCTCCAATTTGCTCTCGGTAGATACAAGGCAGGGGGATTGGAGACTGCCTGATATGTTTTTATACGGCCCATTTGACCAGGCCCTTTTTACCGAAAATGAGGAGGGGTTAAGGGGAGCTTTTCATGATATTGTACTCAATAAAAAAGAAAACACCCTGCAGGAGGGATCTAAGGCGGCCTTCTACGGTTTAGTTGAATTTGAACCTAATGGCGTCAAAGAGTTTCTTTTTAGACTTTGTGACGAAGACCTAACCGACCCCTTTTCCATGGCTGAGGAAAAAATAAAAATGGTCAAGGATAAAGCGAAAGATTTTTTCGAACTCCTTGCATTACCTGGAAAATCCCCTTTGGAAAAAGAGATTATAAAACGGGCAGCTTCGGCCCTTTTATACTCCAAAACCTACTATGAATTTAACGTCCGAAAATGGTTGTCAACCCCAACAGAGGGGATAAGGAACCGCTCATTTATCCATTTTAACAGTTACGATGTTTTGTCGATTCCCGATAAGTGGGAATATCCCTGGTTTGCTGCTTGGGATATGGGCTTCCAGGCGATGTCTTTTGGCTATCTTGACATCGATTATGGAAAAAAGATCGCATGGTATCTTCTTTCAGATAGGATCATGCACCCTAACGGGATGTTGCCAGGTTACGAGTGGGAATTCGCTAGCGTTAACCCACCGGTACACGCTTTTAGCGTTTTAAGGCTTTTTCGCTATGAAAAAGAGTTCAATCAAATTCAGGATATCGATTTTCTAAAAAAATGCTTTGAGCGCCTAACCATCCATTTTACCTGGTGGGTGAATCGAAAAGATCGCTCGGGGCTGAATGTCTTTGAGGGGGGATTTTGTGGTTTTGATAACATCAGCGTGGTAGATCGAGAGAGTCTTCAGCAAAGTCAGCAGATGATTGAACAGTCCGATTCCACCGCATGGATGGCCCTTTTTGCATTGGTGATGATGCGTACCGCATTAGAAATTGCAAAAGTCGACCCTGTGTATGAGGTGATGGCTTCTAAGTATCTGCGCCATTTTGCGCTGATTGCGAATGGATTTAGTAAAGGGTTCAATCGCAAAGTCAATAACTGGTCTGAAGAGGATGGGTTTTTTTATGATGTGATGCGATACCCTGACGGGAAAGAAGAGCAAATAAAGATAAAAAGCCTTGTGGGTGTGGTACCCACATTTGCATTTGAGTGGATCGATGACAAAGAATTAGAGAAATTTCCGGAGTTCTCTTATCTTTTCAAACGACTTATTCGACGTATGGATCAAATGACAAAAGATGTTGTTGTTCGGATTGAGAGGGGAAATAAATCGGGATATCTTTTGGTTTTGGCCCCTATGGAAAGACTCGAGCGGGTCTTGCAAAAAATTTTTGATAGAGACGAGTTTTTGGCTCCGTATGGCATAAGAAGCCTTTCGTACTACCATAAAGATCATCCTGTACATTTTAATGGGCAAATTCTGAGCTATGAACCAAACGAATCTACACAAAGAATCATGGGGGGGAACTCAAACTGGAGAGGGCCTGTTTGGCTCCCTATTAACTATATGGTATTTGACCTTCTTTTGAAGATTGATGAGGTCTTCGGCGAAGAGTGGAAACTGAAATACCCCACGGGGGAAGAGCACACTGCAATAGCGCTTGCAAACGATTTAAAAAATCGATTAACCTCGATGTTCGCTGAAACTGATAAAGGGAGGCCAATTTACGGAGGAGATCCGCTCTTTCTCAAGCCCGACATGGGTCAATATCTGCAATTTTTTGAATACTTTAATCCCGATACGGGGCAAGGGTTAGGTGCAAGCCACCAGACTGGCTGGACCGCATTGATTGCTAATATAATCATCAGGGCTTCAAGAGCAACTTCGTAGCAAAAAGGAAGAAACCCCCTTTTCTTACCCAGCTTTTTCCTCTCTTTTTTTAAAAGTTATTATGGAATTAAGCGGTAGGAAAGGGGGGGGTTAGAAAAAGGATTCTAAATTGAGTAAAATGATTGAGCAATGGGTATTCTTGGGCGTAGGTGGAGTTGCAAGAGCCTTTATTGAGATTTTACATAAAGAAAGACCTGAGTGGTTAAGAGATAAAAAGGTTCTTTTTATAGAACCCATGGATATTCAAGAAATAGGCGCTCTACGTCTTTTACCCCCCATCGAGCAAATAACTGAAAACCGATTCGAGTCAAAAGACAAAAACTGCATCTGGTTAAAGATCGCCATCGAGAAAAACAATTACCTGGAAATTCTTGGAAAAGAGATTCAACAGAATGCTCTGATTGTGAACCTCAGCACGCGTGTCGGCACCTTGGATATCCTCCTTTTTGCGGAGGCAAAAGGGGCCCGTTATATCGATACTGCTTTAGACTGGTGGGATGATCCTGTCACCGATCTTAATAGGGGTTACCAGGATAGCTTGACCTTGCTAGAACAGACAATCCTTAAAAAGACTCGTCACTTCAAAAATAGTATGGTGTATACCTACGGCATGAATCCCGGTATTGTGAGTAGCATGGCGCTAGTTGGTTTGGAAAAAGTTGCAAAAATTTTAGACCCCTCACTTGAACCACTAATTGCTCTCAAGCAGTACCATCTAGTGGCAGAAAGACTTGGATTAACCACAATCCAAATTGTCGAGCGTGATACACAGTACCCTGAAAAGACATTGACTCGGGATCGGTTTTACAATACCTGGTCCCCTACAGGTTTTATTGATGAGGCGTTTGACTCTTGTGCTTATACTATGGGATCCCATGAAGATTTTATTCCGCAAAATGTGGATAAAGAGCATCGGGAGGAGAGTTTGCAGATCTTCTTTCCCTGTCCCAGTATCGATGTGATAGCTCAATCTTATGAGCCACGCCAGGGCCTCGTCCACGGACGAATTATTCCGCATCAAGAGGCTCATAGTCTTGCTCGATATTTGAAAAACGGGGATTACTGGCCCTCTGTTTACTATTGCTATGAGCCTAGCGACTCGGGTAAAGAGCTACTAGAGGCTGCGCGTAAAGATAGGGAAATACCGACGAGGTTTCTATCGGCCAAAGAGATAGCCGGAGGGTACGACAGTATTGGCTGCTTGATGTACTTTCGCACTACGACAGGTCTTAGAACTTTTTGGATCGGCTCGATAGTTGAGAGCACCGATTCTGTATCGTTGGATGTGAATGCAACACTTACGCAGGTGGGATCGGGAGTTTATGCTGCGATCAGCTATCTCATCGAGAATCCCCATCTTGGCCTGATCTCACCAGAGGAGATCGATCCCCACTATGCTCTTAGATTAGCAACTCCCTATTTGGGTCGTGTAGAATTTGTGGAAACAACCGCTTATCATATGCCTAAAGGAGATACCCTTTTTGATCTGATGATAGTGCCTAATAAAAATTTATTAAGTTGGGAAAAGGTTGCTCTCAAAGAGCCTCAATTAGTCTAAAAAATTGCACAAAGGTCATCAAAATGATTTTTGTGCAGTACTTCTTTCTCTAGGTCAAAATTCTATCGAGTAAATTGTCATACTCGGGGTGATCACAAAAATGATCGTGTCCCCACTCTTTAAAGAGGTTGAACTCTTTCTTTTGAGCCTGAGCTTTTTCAAATAACCGGTTAGCCTCTGTCAGGGGAACCCAGTCATCTTGATCACCATGAGCAAACGTGATAGGAATTTGCACATCGCTAATCCAAAGATCACTGCGTAAATGGAATGAAAGGATCGATTCTACAGCTGTTTTGGGTAGAAAAGGGTATTCATTTTGAGCCATATCCAGCATGCTGTAAAAGGGTGCCTCTAAAACAAGATGTTTCGGGGTGTTTTGAGAGGCTATAAATGTAGCAAGCGAGGTTCCAAGAGAGCGGCCGTAAAGAATGACGTTTTTTTCACCGTATTGGTTTACAAGACGTTTGTAGATGACCTTAGAATCCTCTAAAAGATCTTGCTCTGTAATTTTACCACCGCTTTTTCCAAAACCTCTGTAATCATAAGTGAAGAAATCATACCCTTTTTCGATCACTTTTTCCGGTAAAGACGAGGGGATTTCGCTGATGTTTGTCCCGCTTCCGTGTAAGAAAAAAACAACCCCTTTTCTTGTATGTGGCGTTTTGAAGTGAATTGCAGAGAGGGGCGTCACTAAATCTGCCCCTTTGATAGTCAGCTCCTCGAAGGGGATCGAAAATTCGAATTTGTAGTCTTTATGAAGTTTTCGGATGTCAAAGATGAGATTTTCCTGATTTTGGTGCAGATAACCAATATAGCAAAAAGGGCCGGAACAAAGGGCTAAGGCAAGAAGGATTTTTTTCATAATTCTTTCAAGAAACTATCTATTGAGGGTTCATAATCGGGATGTTGAGATAGGCTTTTATGGTCCATCCCTTCAAGTTTGACAAAACGGGTTTTCTCTTTGTGTTTGATGATATCAAAAAGGCGGACAGATTCACAATAGGGGACTGTTTTGTCGGCCGTTCCGTGAAATACGATTATAGGGCAATCTACCTTTTTGATAGAGTGGTTGGTGCGCATCGGATATTTGAGAATTTTTTGCATCACGAAACGGGGTACGTAAGGTTTTGTTAAACAAGCCATATCCAGCATGCTGTAAAAGGGGGCGTCAAGAACAAGGCCATCCGGTTTTTTTATTGCGGCTACGTAGGTGGCAAAATTTGTCCCCATTGATCTGCCTACCACAATTACTTTTTTCCCTTTGTATTCCGACGTGATGATCTCGTACATCTTCAAGGGGTCGCTATAGAGGTTGCTTAGATCAATACGGCCAGGGCTTTTCCCAAAACCGCGGTAGTCGTAAACGATAAAATCGTAACCCTTTTTGGCATAAAATTTAGAACGTTTGCCCCAATCTGATGAAAGGTTGGATCCTCTTCCGTGGAAGCAGATCACCACCCCTTTGGCTTCAGGTAAAGCGGTTTGGGGAAAATAGAGGGCATTCAGATCAATACCCCGATCCACGCGATAGCTCCGCTCTTCAAATTTCGACGACATTTCGAATGAGTAGTTTTGGGGCAGTGGTTTGTAATTGAAAATAAGAGAGTCTTGGGCATTGTAAAGATAGATGGTGTTTCCTGTAAATAAAACTACAATACCGATTAAAAAGGCTTTGAAAAAACGTTTCATAGAAAGGATTTTACCTAACCTTTGCATTTTTTGAAAGAAAAGGGAGATTATGGCATCCTAAAAGAATGAAAATTCCCCCCTCTAAGTCTCACACTATGAGAGCACTGCTTTTCAGACACTTGGCAAAAAAAGATTGCATTATAGAAAATATTTTAGACGCTCCTGAGGTGCATGAATTTAAAAAGAATTTAGAAAACTGGGATCGGCTGGAAACTATAGATGTGAAAAACTCCGGCTTGGCTCTCCATTTTTATATGGCTCTTGCCTCTTTAAGAAGTAAAAAAACTTTTTTAACCGGCGATTTTTCGATTCGGCATCTACGCCCTGTTAAACCCCTTGTAAATGCCCTTTCTTCTCTTGGCGCAAAAATAGTCTATCTCGAAAAAGAGGGGTATGCGCCCTTTTCGATTGAAGGGCCTATCGTCTGCGGATCGGTCACTGTCGACGGAACAAATTCTCAGCACGTTTCGAGTCTTTTGATTGCTCTATCTCAAGTCGAGGGGGAAAGTCGGGTAGCTGTCGAGAATCCCTGTGAGAAGCCCTATGTGCAGATCACTTTGGATTGGCTGAAAAAAAGCGGTCTTGCGATCGAAAACAACGATTGGAAAACTTTCTCTTTGGTTGGCTCTTTAGAGGTCCCTTTTTTTCATGTGTCGATCCCGCCCGATTACAGCTCGCTTGCATTTATTGTTGCGGTACATAAGATTCTGGATCTCCAGTTAGACCCAACCCACCTTGATGTCCAGGATACACAGGGCGATAAAGAGCTTTTTTCTTTTTTGGAAAAAGAGAGCTGTTCTATCATCGACACGCCCGATTTGCTCCCCATTCTGATGGTGCTTGCATTGTACAAAAAGGGTCCTACGGTGATACGCGGGATACATGTCGCTAGGCAAAAAGAGTCAGATAGACCTTATGCGATGAAAATGGAGCTTGAGAAAATGGGGGCGAAAATCGCTATTTTTGCACAAGAGGACTATCTGGTTGTAACACCCTCTAATTTAAAAGGGGCAAAAGTGCAATCGCATCAAGACCATAGAATCGCCATGAGTCTTGCTGTCGCTGCTATTCGTGCAAACGGCACCACTACAATTGAAGGGGTACAATGTGTGTCAAAATCTTTTCCAAACTTTTTCGAAACCTTTTGTCCTGATTGGGCTGCCAAAATCGGGAAAGACGACCTTGGGCAGGTTTTTATCGAGCCTTTATAAATGGAATTTTACCGATCTTGATGCTGTTTTGGAAAAGAAACACTCCATGCCCGTAAGAGGGCTCTTTCAGAAGTTCCAGGAGCCTTTTTTTCGCATGGAAGAGCTGCTTGAGTTTGAGAAGCTTCTAGAAAAAGGGGTAGATTTAGTTGCAGTAGGAGGGGGTGCCCCACTTAAAAAAGATCCTCTTCGTTACAATATGGTTTGGATCAAACCCCCGTTGTCTGTGTTGAAAAAACGTCTCGATCTGCAAGCCCCCTATTTACAAGGGGTGGATTTAGAAGAATGGATTTACCAAAGAGAAAAAACCTATGCCGATAAAGCCCAAATCGAGGTAGAATTATCAGGAGAAGATATTGAGGTCGATACACTACGTTTATGGCAAGCAATACATTCGGTCGATACTTCACCTTGACAACAGCCGGCGAATCCCACGGAGCAGGTTATGTGGGCATTTTAGATGGCGTTCCGAGCGGATTTCCCCTTTTTCTTGAGGAGATTCAGCAGGATTTGGATCTAAGGGCACCAGGCAGATCCCCCTACACCTCCAAACGCAAAGAGCCGGACAAAGTCGAAATTCTGTCGGGCGTTTACAATGGAAAAACGTTAGGCACCCCGCTGGCATTTATCATTCGAAATACGGATCAAAGACCCGAAGATTACCAGTTCCTAGAACAAAACATCCGTCCTGGACATGCTGATTTCACCTATTTGCAAAAGTATGCACATGTGGATTTAAGGGGGGGTGGAAGAGCCTCGGCAAGAGAGACTGTCTTGAGGGTGGTTGCCGGTTCGATCGCCAAACAGCTTTTAAAAACTACCGGTTTGGATCTTCTAGCCGATGTGCGGCAGATAGCAAGCGTGCGTGCCCCCGAAATTATGGATGGGTTTGATCAAGCCCGCCTAAGGGTTACAACTGATCCGTTTGGGTGTCATGATCCGGCCACGAGCACATTATGGAAAGCACTAGTTGAAGAGTGTTTGGAAAACAAAGATTCCCTTCCCAGTTCGGTCTATTTTCGAGTCGATCCTATGCTCTGCTCTCTTGGTGAGCCGGTGTACTGGAAAATCACAAATGCTATCGCTAACGCTTTGATGACATTACCAGCAGCCAAAGGGGTTGTTTTTGGGGATATAGACAGCTTTAGATTCAAAAAGGGATCTGAGTTCAATGATCCTTTTAGGGTGGATGAAAACAAAGAAATCAGGCTCCAAAAAAACGACTCTGCGGGTACTTTAGGGGGAATTTCTACAGGGGAACCTCTGTATGGAGAGGTGTTTTTTAAAGCCCCATCTTCTATTGCAAAAGAGCAGTTTTCGATGAATAAACTCCTTGAGGTGAAAGGGAGACACGACCCCCTTGTTGCTCCTCGTGCCAGAATGGTAGTGGAATCGATGCTTTGGGTCACTTTGATGGACCTTTTTTTAGCCAACAACGGGCAATACATGAAAGATAAGGAGTTATCTTGTCTCGTCAGGTAATTGTCTACGCAAAGTGTTTGAAAAATCATTTGTCCAGACTCTCCCGTTTCGGGCTAGAGGGTACTTTTTTTGAAATTGAGGGGAACGAAACAAATAAATCCATCGATTCCTATCTCAAGATTATCGATTTTTTAATTGAAAAAGACTTTAAAAAATCGGATCTTTTGGTTGCCGTGGGGGGAGGATCTGTTTTGGATCTTGTGGGTTTTGTTGCTGCAACATTTATGAGGGGGGTAGAAGTCGCTTTTGTCCCTACAACTCTCCTTGCGATGGTGGATGCCTCGATTGGGGGCAAAAATGGGATCAATCGCCCATGGGTAAAAAATATAATAGGAACTACTTACCTTCCTAAACAAACATTTCTGGACATGTACTTTTTATCCCTAATGTCGCCCGAGGAGCTTTATCCGGGCTATGTGGAGATGATCAAGGTAGCAGTGATCGATGCTTTTTGCTCTATAGACCAAACTGAAGAGCGTTTGAAGAGGCAATATTCTGGTTCTTTCCTTGAGGATTGGGAATTTCCCCCTTCAGAAAAATCCATTGAGCGGGCACGGGCTTTAAAACAGGGGATTGTCGGAGAGGATATTCAGGAAAAAGGGCTGCGTAAGCTGCTAAATTTCGGACATACTGTAGGTCATGCACTTGAAGCCTATCTTGACTTTACCATGTCTCATGGGGAAGCTGTACAGCATGGAATGAGTGTTGAGATGGAGTTGCTCGAGTTTCCATTGGTTTTGAGACAGAAAATCTCCTCCTATTTCCCCTATAAAACACCCTTTCCGGCGATTCATCGAGAGAATTTTTTGAAAATACTTTTGCGCGATAAAAAAAATGCAGAAAACAAAATCGCACTATCTAATGTCCTCATGCATAAACATAAAGAATATCTCGCCTATTTCGATGCCGAGAAGGTCGTTAACGCTTGCTTAAAAAGGGCTCATGATAGTTTATACCCTGGGGCCTGACGAGGAGGAATCCCCCCTCGAAGTCGATTTTATTGAGCTTCGCCCTGATCTTACCCACCTAACAACTGTTTCTCAAAAGGTAGTTCTGACAAAACAACCACCCAAGAGTATAGCGAGCTTTTGTGATATCTCTTTCCCCGAATCGTTCCACCAATTTAGGGTAGCGTTTCCTTTTGTAAAGTGGATCTATTCATTTCATGGCCCCTTTATCTCTTACGAAAACACCTTAAGGCTTTTGCAAAAAATGGATCAAAATACCCCCGACCTCTTAAAAGTCTGTTTTGATCGCATCAGCTTCAGCGACTATTTGGAACTCAAGCCCCTATTTTCTCTTTATAAGGATCGATTGATTCTGTTTGCCCAGGGAGAGGAGTGTCAAGCTACAAGAATTTTAAGTTTTCTCTGGGGTGCTCGATGGATCTACACTTCAAAAAACGGGTTATACGGCCAGATTCCCCTGAAAGAGCTTTTAGAGATCTATCAAATCAAACGGCTTACTAGGCAAACATCTCTATACGGTCTGATCAAAGGGAAAAAAAGCCCCCCCTCAATCGGTTACAAGCTTTATAATCCCCTTTTTGCGAGGGAAAAAATCGATGCTTTGTACCTCAATCTCCCTGTTGAAGAAAATGAGGTGGAAAAAGTGTTAAAGTCAGATCTTTTTCAGGGTTTTAGTATCACGATGCCCTTTAAAGAGATCGCTTACCGTCTTTGCAAAACTCTAGCCCCTTGCGCCACCATCTGCCGAGCGGTGAACACGTATGTATTGGGTGTGGGATACAATACCGATATAGAAATCCTTAAAACCCTATCTCTAGGTGGCAAACGAGTTGCAATTCTTGGGGGGGGTGGGGTAGCGAAAGCTTTTGCCCTTTTTCTAAAAAACAACTATGAAGTGCACCTCTTTGTACGTTGCAAGAAAAAAAGAGACGCTATTGAGGGGGAACTGCAACTCAAGGTCTCTTTGCTTGACGATTGGCAATCCGATTTTGATATGGTTATCGACACTTTACCTGTATATGACCACGGTTTACCGATTCAAAAGGGGATTCGGATCTTAGACGCCAAGCTCTCCCATAATCCCGAGTATGAAAAATTTCCCCTTTTGATAAGTGGGAAAGAGATGTTTTTAGCCCAAGGGAAGCAGCAGCTGAAAATTTTTTTCAAAAAAGAATTTGTTCTTTAAAAAAAATTTACACAGTGTTAAATTTAAATTAAAATTTAACTGGGGAAAAACTCTATGCCTGTCAATTTCCGCAAAAGTGGTGGAAAATTTCCGCTAGAGGAGCTCATAGAGCAATGTAACAAGGCTGTGGAAACAGTTGAAGAGACTGTGATCAGTGTCGGTAAAACGTTTGAGAGCTCTGATTCAGTAGCAATTAAAGCGGTGGTGCAATCGCCTTTGGCTATTTTAGAACGCAATATTGAAAAACTGCGTGACGTTCAAAATGTTGTCGAAGAAATACTCAAAATCAAAGACGAACCGATCTGCGGTACGAAATTCACAAAAAGACAAGTAACCGATGCTACTTTTCGCTGTGTAGATTACTTGGCCGCTTTTGTAGCTGTGGCACTAATCATTATGGAAACCTCAGACACGGCAGCAAAATATCTTGGGGAAACAGATGTTCCCAAGGGATTTACTGCAGCCCTCGTCATGGTTTCCAAAGTTTTATCTGCTCTAATGGATCATCGCAGAAAGCAGGAGTTGGAGCGCCAAAAGTTTTTAACCATGCTCAAAGATGTTGAGATCAAATGTAGAAAAATCGAAGAATTTGCCGCTATCTACAATGTTTTCCGCTCCATTAGCGCGCTCAAAAATGAAGGCAACTTAGCTTTCGACCAAAAATCCAACTGCAAAGAAGCGGTGAAGGTCCTCAAATCGATGCCCGATGCAAAATTGAGTGGAGACTTTGCCAAGAATCTCAAAAAACAGCTTTCGGAAGCGATTCAGGAGGGGGCTCGGGATTTGGTTCAAGAGAGGTTTCGCGCGATTTTTGATCGAAATAAACCGATCAATGTGAAACGCAGATTATTCGATCGTTGGTACAACGCCTATGTTATTTCCAATAGGATGTCAAAAATCTACAAATCCAATCGATTTATGCTTTTGGAAAGCAAAGAAAAGCTCAAGTTTACCTACAAACAATGGGCAGCCATCATTTTAAAAAGAAAAAGGGTGTTAGAAAGATCTCGAGAGCTGATGTGTGGTAGCCCCCAAGCAAAAGAGGAGCTCTCACAAGGATATGTGGCAAGCCCTTCAATGGAAAAGTTTACCTTTGAAAACCCGGTGAGGAGACACTCTTTTATGGAATCTCGATCGGCTGTAGAAGGGGCTGGTGTATTTTCTCAAGAGGGTTCGGTAAAACAAAGACACTCGGAAGATTCTCAAAGTTTAGGAAGCGAGGGGGAGATGGATTGTTTGTCCTCGGGCGATGAGAGGGGGTCTTTTACCCGTTTTTCTCCACCAAAATCTCAAAGAAGGGGGGAGGTGTACATGCGTCGAGCTAGATCACAGCGTAGTGTATTGCCTAATGTTGGGTATCGATCGGGATCCAGCGAATCGGCACGGAGTCATTTGTCCTTCCAGGAGGCGAGTTTTTCAAAAAGAGCAGACTGGCAATCTCAAGCTGCTATGATGGGGTATTCTATTGATCCCCGCTTTGCGAACTCCCAATCCTATCACCCTGGTTACGCTGGTCTGCAACCCTCGTCCACATTTTGGGCAGGTAAAGAGGGGTTGAAGCATCCACAAGCTTACGAGCAAGAGCCGCTACAAATGGTAAGACAAGAGCCAACTCTTGGTGGCATGCATCGGCAGATGCCGCAAATGGCTGAGGTCAGAGCTGTTCACCCACCTTTCCCGATAGCTATGGGTCCAGTACCTCCCTATTTAGCGGACGAATCCTTGCAAAAAGAGGGGAATCTTTCGATCCATTCCAGCTCTAGAAGATCGAGTTTCTCTTCAGTTGAGCGGGAGGTGACTGTTTTGGGCACACAAAAAGAGGTCATTCAGCAGGGGGATTTTAGGATTGAGAGCTCATTTGTCTATCGACCTAACGGGGAGGAGATGTCTAGAGGGGAAACAACGACTTCGGTGGAACCTATCCGATTGAATTTGCCTTTGATTCCCTCAATCTCCTCTACACCAACAGGACAAAGTTCCGGGTTCGTTGTAGTGCAAATGCCCGAGAAAGGGGGAAATCCCCACTGAAAAAAAGTTGGGCCCTAATCTATTTGCATTTTCCCCTAAATTTGTTAAACTATGAAAGAATAAACTATAAGACTAACCATGTCCCCCTTGACTATACCCCCATACTGCCATCGCCATCATTTGATTGACTTGATGAAACTCTTGATTTGTGTAGCTGTGGGGGGCCTTTTTTGGCATATCCCCGAACCGATCGGGGTAGATCCCAGGGGGATGAAAGTCTTCGGCGTATTTTTGTTTACTGTTCTTGCAGTAGTGTTGAAGCCTCTGCCATCAGGAGCTATCTGTATTTTTTCTTTAACTGTACTCCCTTTGCTGAATGTACTCTCCTTTGAAGAGACCTTCACAGGCTTTGCAAATCCTGTGGTTTGGCTCATCACCTCGGCTTTTTTTATCGCAAGGGGGTTTATCAAAACCGGTTTGGGTCTACGACTAGCCCATCTATTGATTCGGGCGATGGGAAAAAACAGTCTGGGAATAGCCTATGGTATGACGCTTACTGATCTATTGCTTGCACCCGCAATTCCAAGCGTCACAGCGAGGATTGGGGGGATTGTGTACCCAGTCGTTTTATCGATTGCAAAAGCTTTTGGAAGCGACCCAGATCATAGCCCAGGGAGGATAGGGGGATACCTGATCCAAACGATTTTTCAGTCTGGGACGGTTACCAGCGCGATGTTTCTAACAGCGATGGCGGGAAATCCGATGGTGCTGAATATGGTGAAGTCTTATGGTGTTTCCATTAGCTGGACCGATTGGGCGTTTGCTGCGGTTGTTCCCGGCCTTCTAAGTCTTCTGTGCATCCCTTACGTATTGTATAAAATTTACCCCCCTGAATTAAAAGAAACCCCTGAGGCTCCTCAAAAATCCAGAGAAGAGCTTTTGGTTATGGGGAAACTGAAAGCTGATGAGCTTTGGATGCTAGGTGTTTTTTTGGTGCTAGTGTTTTTATGGTCGGTAGGAAGCTCGTGGCTATCAGCTACATTGACAGCGCTTATTGGACTTGCTCTTCTTTTATTGTCGAGGGTGTTGAGTTGGGAGGATGTACTCAAAGAAAAAGGGGCCTGGGACACGCTTATTTGGTTTGCTACGCTGTTGACTTTAGCCGGATATATCACCAAATTCGGTCTGGCAGATTGGTTTGGTGGGGTGGTTAAAGGGCATTTTATTGGTGTTTCATGGGGATGGGGATTAATTGTTTTATCGATCATCTATTTTTATGCCCATTACTTTTTTGCAAGCAATTTGGCTCACATTGGCGCATTGCTGCTCCCTTTTTTCGTTGTAGCGGTTAATTTGGGGGCACCTGTCAATTTAACGGCTTTTACTTTTGGATTCATCAGCTCCCTTTTTGGGTCTCTAACCCACTTCGGATCGGGGCCGGCTCCTATCCTTTACGGGTCTAATTTTGTCCGTATAGGGGACTGGTGGAAGATAGGATTTCTATTGAGTTTAGTCAATATTTTGATTTGGGGTATTGTAGGGAGCTTATGGTGGAAATTGCTCGGGATTTTCTGATTCCCGACGAGGCTGAGTCTTTAAGTCAGTACTATGGTTTTAGCTATCTTGAAAGTCTTATCTACCATGAGAATGTAGATCGCGTATCCATACAAAAAAAAGGGGAAAATCGTCTAAAGGATCCCGCTTTTCGCTCCTTTAACCGCTGGAACTTGGCGCTTTTTAAACGTGAGCTCGCGGGGATTCGACAAAAAATGTCTGTTCGCCCGATTGATGAGTTAAAAGGGGCCGGTCTTTTTGCGAATAACACTCTTTTTGAAATGACTTGCATAGGGGAATATGTGGGTGTTGTCAAAAAAAGGGACAAAAAAAAGGATCGGGACAATAGCTACATTTTTGAATATGCCATAGATACATTGGATACAGGGTATGTGATTGATGCTGAAAAACAGGGAAATCACACAAGATTTATCAATCACAGCGACAATCCAAATCTTTTATCCAGGTGGCTTCTGATCGACAACCTCCCTAGGATCATTTTTTTCACAAATCGGCGTGTGGAAAAAGACGAGGAGCTTACGGTAGATTATGGACCTTACTATTGGGAATAAAAAACAACCTTGCTATTAGACACTAAATCTGTTAATTCCTAATTAGATTTTTTATAGATGTCCTTTTGGGGGTCAATGATGTCACAGCGTTTGCATGTTTATTCAAAACAAGAACTTAAAAACGAGCCTTTTCTCCCTTTGGCTCGCCCTTTTGCGCGCTCTCTCGACATGATGGAGAAGCTCAAAAAACAGGTGCGAAAGTACAAGGGGAAATGGAATTTGGAAAACCATCTTGCCCAGCGTTATAAAAAATACCTAGGAAAAAAACTCCCTCATGCTTTGGAAATCAAGTGGGTAAACGCAAAAATTGGTAATGGTGTTTTCGCTAAAGAGGCGATCAAAAAAGGGGCCTTTTTGTGCGAGTATGTGGGTTTAATTACCGATGAAAAGCAGCTCGATCCTGAAAACAGGTATGTATTTAACCTTACAGTAGGGGATGATGAAACAGGTTTTGTCCTGGATGCCCGGTTTAGTGGAAATGTAGCGCGCACAATCAATCATGCGGATGACCCGAACGGCGAAGCGATCACCATTTTTGTCGACGGGATCCCAAGAGTGGTTTATGTCGCAAGAAGAGACATCAAAATAGGCGAGGAGATTTGTGTCGACTACGGCCAGGAGTATTGGAATTCCTGGAAGGAGCAAAAGCAGTAAAGCAAGTCAGACTGCAATCTGCTTGCCTAATTCTGTAAGACGCAAACAACGGCTCTTATCTAACTGCCCCCACTCGATCAGACCCGATTCAAAAAGGGTAGAAAGGTGCTCATGAGTGAGCTTCACTTCATCTTGAATTTCGTAAGTGAACCCCTCTTTTCCCCTGCTTAGAACAGGTTTACCGGACGAGATATAAGCGATCACCTCGTCTACCAAGACCCAACCCTTGTCAATAATCGCTGAAAGGCCCTTTTCAGACTGTTTTGCATTTTGGTTTTTTTGCATCCAGAGCACTTTATATAAGGAAAGGGCCTGTTTTTCGATGGAGTAGAGAAGCCACGGTTCGGCTTGGGAATGTAAAGTGACATAACCGTCAACAATCTTTAGCAATTCTAGCTCAATCCCTCTTTGCAAAATATTCTCCAGATAGGAGGTGGAACAGGGGAGGGTAGCCTCCAGCTTTTCCAGATTTTTTGAGTCAAACTTAAGAGATCCCTCATTAGAGAGAACTTTGAGCGGATAAAGTTTTGCAAACCGAATCACTTGACTCAGGTCAAAAGCAAACGTGAGGGGGATTCCTCGATCGGGTACGACGCTTGTTTGGGCGATCGTTGTAAATGGGGGAGTTACCGATTGTTTTTTTAGATAATTTTTTAGCTCATGAGGTAGCGAGAGCTTAGCTTCCCATCTCCCCTCTTTGTCTTCGTAAGTTAAAACAGCTATAAAGTTGAATTCCAAAAAGAGGATGCACTCGTCTAATTTAGCCCCATCAAGGCCGGTAAGGCGTTTGAGATCATAAAGAGTCAATCCCTCTGCAAAAGATTCCAATAAAGCTTGCACAACCGGTTGAATGGGATAGGTTTCGGTCTCAACCTCTTTTATATGTCGTAAATACTGCGCTGGTGTTTGAAAAATTTTTTCTTTCAGGCTGAGGAAAATGGAATCGCAACTTCTAGGGAGCGAATACCAGGTGGGGAGGATGTTGATAGGAACCTGTTTGAGAAGCGATTGAAAATATTCAATACCAGGGATGAAATCCTCGTCAAATTTTGCCAAAAAGCACTCAATTTTCTTTTTGACCTCTTTGTCGATCAATACACAATCTTGTTCACAAAAGAGGATTTGGAACGGGGCTATTTTATCAATAAAATACTTTAATTCGATCTCGGTAAGATCAAGAGCATTTTTGAGCTTTTGCAGGGTCGTTTTCGAGGAGAGATAAAATAGCTCTATAAGGAGCTTAGTGATTGCAGGCTCAAGCTCGGCCAGCCTGGCGCGAAAAAAGAGGTCCTGATCGACTGTGTACTCGGACAAATCGACTTTGTGTTTCTTTTGAAATTGAAGGTCAAATTGCATGCAACCGCGAGTTTAAGCTATAGTCGATAAAAATACAATCCTTCGGTGATGAATCCAAAAAATGCGCATTTTATTCGCAAAAGGGGAATCCTCCTAAATATAGAGATTGCGACTTTCTTTCCCCCTTTTTGCACGCTATGCATCTTGGTTGACAATAAGGGTGGCTAAAGGTGTATAGTATTCTTCACAACGTACTTAGGGTCTTAAATGACCTTGGTTTTGACATCCTAAAAATTTCAAAAAATCTTTGAGCTGGTTCCAACTATCTAGAAATTTAGCTCCAATCTTGAAGGGGAATATGGCATACGATCACCACTGTATTGAAAAAAAATGGCAAGCCTTCTGGGAAAAAAACAAAACATTTAAGACCGATATTTTCTCTGTAAAACCCAAATACTACCTACTTGATATGTTCCCTTACCCCTCTGGTTCGGGGTTGCACGTTGGGCACGCAAGCGGATATACAGCGACCGATATCGTTTCAAGATTCAAAAGACTCAAAGGGCATGAAGTACTGCACCCCATGGGATGGGATAGCTTCGGACTTCCTGCGGAACAGTACGCCATCCGCACCGGTATCCATCCGGCTCAAACCACTGAAGAAAACATTAACACCTACAGAACCCAAATCAAAGGGCTAGGCCTTAGCTATGACTGGGACAGAGAGATCAAAACAAGCGAGCCCGATTACTACCGCTGGACGCAATGGATATTCAAGCGCCTGTATGACAGGGGGCTTGCCTATGAAGCGAATATTTTGGTCAATTACTGCCCCGGATTACGCACCGTTTTGGCAAATGAAGAGGTGGAGAACGGTTTTTCCAAAGAGGGGGGGTACCCTGTCGAGAGGCGCCCATTACGCCAATGGGTCTTAAAAATTACCGCCTACGCCGAGCGTCTTTTAGAAGATCTGGATGAGTTAGATTGGCCCGACAGCTTAAAAGCTTTGCAAAGAAATTGGATCGGCAAAAGCCATGGTGTAGAATTGCTTTTCACCACAGCTCAAGACCATGTCCCTTTGAGCGTGTTCACAACTCGAATCGATACAATTTTTGGTGTCACCTTTCTTGTTATTTCTCCTGAGCACGCTATGCTGGATCGCATCGTATCGATAGGGCAGCACGAGGCGGTAAACAAGTACAAAGAAGAGGTGAGTCGTAAAAGCGACCTGGAAAGGACCGACCTCAACAAAGACAAAACGGGTGTTTTCACCGGCAGCATGGCCGTTCACCCTATAACTAAAGCCCTCATTCCGATTTACGTAGCCGACTATGTGATAATGGGCTATGGCACCGGTTGCGTTATGGGTGTACCTGCACATGATGAGCGGGATAAAGAGTTTCAGGAAAAGTTTGGTCTTGCATCGCTTAAAGTCATAGATGATAGTGATGGTAAAGAGGTCTTAGTTCATAGCCATTTCAATGATGTGGATGTGAATGGGAAAACTCCCGATGAGGCAAAAGAGTTTCTACAGTCCTATTTTACTGAAAAACAACTGGGCAAGGTCACTACGCAATATAAATTGCGTGACTGGCTCTTCTCCCGTCAACGTTACTGGGGCGAGCCCATCCCTATCCTCCACTTCGAGGATGGGACGAAAAGGTCCTTAGATGATGACGAGCTTCCACTTCTTCCTCCCCATATTGATAACTATTTGCCCTCAGAAGATGGGCAAAGCCCTTTAACCCGCGTAGAATCCTGGGTGCATGTAATCGATCCCAAAACACAAAAAAAGGCGATGCGCGAGACCAATACGATGCCGCAGTGGGCGGGTTCTTGCTGGTATTATTTGCGCTTTTTAGACCCTCATAATAAAAAAGCTCCTTGGGATCCGATGATTGAAAACCACTGGATGCCGGTCGATCTTTATGTAGGAGGGGTTGAGCATGCGGTTTTACACCTTTTATATGCGCGCTTTTGGCACAAGGTTCTTTTCGATTTGGGGTTAGTATCAACAAAAGAGCCTTTTAAAAAGCTCAAAAATCAGGGTCTGATTACAGCTTTCGCCTATAAAATACCCGGTGGAGGGTTTGTAGCACCATCCGACGTGGAGGAGAGAAATGGAGAGTACTTCGATAAGCGCAACGGACAACTGCTAAAAAAACAGCTGGAGAAGATGTCCAAATCCAAGTTGAACGGTGTGAATCCCCTTGATGTGGTATCGCAATATGGTGCAGACACCTTGCGTTTGTATGTTACATTTATGGGCCCTTTCGACCGGGAGAAAATCTGGAGCGATGAGGCGATTGTGGGCTGCCACCGTTTCCTGATCAAGGTTATGGATCTTTTTGAAAAAGGGAAAATTGTCGATGAGTATCCGCTGGAGATTCGCCGTTTGACCCACAAACTTATATATGGTGTGGAAAAAGATATTGAGGAGTTAGCGCTCAACACCGCGATTTCTAAAATGATGGAATTTGTGAATGCGATGCAAAAGCATAAAAATCTCCCAAAAGAGGCTATGGCCCACTTCCTCATTATATTAAGTCCTTTTGCTCCGCATATCGCAGAGGAGCTTTTCGAGAGGCTTGGGTATACAAAAGGGATTTCCTTTGAAATGTATCCGACTTATGACCCGATGCTCCTTGTAGACGCTACATGTGAAATAGCGGTGCAGGTGAACGGAAAAGTCAGAGCCTCTATGGTGATTGAGAAGGGGACGATCAAAGATGATGTACTTCAAAAGGCGATGGAGATCCCTCAAATCCAGAAGTATGTAGATAAAGCAATCGAACGGATTATTTTTGTTCCCGATAAGATTTTAAATATCTGTGTCAAAGATTAAAAAACTTTTTTCTATAAAGTCGCTCTTTTGGGCGACTTACAACTGCTTACTTTTATGCTCTACTTTTTTCGTAGCGCCCTTTCTTATATGCAAATCCCTTTTTTGGGGAAAATACCGGGGGATTCTTTTGTTGCGATTGGGTTTAAGGCTACCTAAAATAGTTGTAGATCCCAACAAGGAGAATCTCTGGGTGCACGCAGTCTCCTTAGGAGAGGTAAAGGCGGCAAAAGCATTCATTGACAGTCTAAAAAAAACATACCCCAAAAAGGGGATTTACCTTTCGACTCTCACTCAAACCGGCCTCATGGAGGCAAACAAAATTATGGGAGTAGTCCCCTTTTTGTTGCCTGGAGATCTAATTACCTGGTTCCTCATCCGAAAAATTCGACCCCAAACTCTTTTTTTGGTAGAGGGAGATGTCTGGCCAAATATGGTTTTGGCTGCAAAAAACGTTATAGTCATCAATGGGAAAATGTCTTTAAAGACAGCAAGAGCTCTACAGTATTTCCCTTTCTTAAAACCGCTGTTATTGGAGCCTATCTCTTTTTGGTGCATGCAAACGCAGCTTTACGCAGACAGGTTAAAACAATTGGGTGTTCGTGAGGGGCAAATTCAGGTGACCGGAGATATCAAAATCTCCATGCAACCTGTAGAGGCCACCCCCTTCTTCAAAAGAGGGGTTCTTTTGGCCTCTTCTCACCCGATGGAGGAAAATCTCGTTTTAAATTGTTTGGATCGTTTAGGGATTTTTCTCATGATTGCGCCAAGACATCCTGAACGGTTTTCAGAGGTAGAAGAACTGTTACGCGCTAAAAACATCCCCTTTTTCTGCTCAAATAAACTCACTTTAAACCATTTTGGGGAAAGCAGTGTAGAGGAAAAGTTTCTTCAAAAGGGGGTGCGTGTTTTGTTGATAAATGAGATTGGAAAACTCCCCACCTTTTACAGAGCTGCGGCTTGTACCATAGTTGGGGGGAGCCTATTTCCAGGGGTTGGGGGGCATAATCTTATCGAACCTCTACTTTACGGTAGCTTTCCCCTATTTGGACCTTATATTGATAAGCAGCTTCATCTAAAAGCGCTATTAAGCGAATGGAATCTATATAGGGATTGTACCCCAGAAAATTTACAAGACAGAGTCTTAGAATTTTTGGATAACCCCACCTTGCGCTCCGAACTGGAGCAAAGCTTAAAAAGAGCTAGAGCTTTTATGGATAAGCCCCTTGCACTCACTCTCGATCGGTTAAGGGATTTTTCACAGCTAGAGTAAACAAGATAGATTCTTTTTGAATTTTATTAGATAGCTTAATGCGGAATAAATCCCTTGCGATTAATTGGTTAAAGGGTGTATGTTATACACATCAATGACGCGGGGTGGAGCAGTTGGAAGCTCGTCGGGCTCATAACCCGAAGGTCACAGGTTCGAGTCCTGTCCCCGCCATTTTTTCTTTTGTGGCGGCATAGCTCAGCAGGTAGAGCAACGGGATCATAATCCGCAGGTCGTTGGTTCAAGTCCGACTGCCGCTATATCTCACAAAATTATCTCGCCGACGTGGTGGAATGGTAGACACAGTAGACTCAGAATCTACCCTAGTTTTCTAGGTGCTGGTTCGACTCCGGTCGTCGGCAACTTCATAAAAACCAATGAATTGTAAATTATCTTACATTTAACTTCAATTAAAAACCTTTTTAAAGTATATAAAAATTAAAAAGGATAATTTTTTATGAAAAAACTTCTCGCCCTCATGGCAATTGTGGGATTAACAGTAGGTTGTTCCTCTCCATCTTCACCAAAAATGCAAAACTCCACAAATGGCTCTACATGCCCCTCTCCAAGTGATTCTGGCAATCCTATGGACGGCTCAAATGATCAGGATGCAACGGGCACACAATCTACCCAACAAGGTAGTGGATCTACCCAACAAGGTAGTGGCTCCTCGAACCAGGGTACAGGTCAAGGTACCAACCAGAATGGATCAAAAAACGTTAAAAGCTCAACGACAAGCAAGTCCACGAGTCCAAAATCCAGTTACAAGACAAAAGAGTCCTTAGCTTACGGCGGATCAAGCAAGTCTAGCGATTCCTCAAAGTCCAACAAAGATCAAAAATCAAGTAAAGAGAAGTCCTCAAGCTCCAAAAAAGAGTCTAAAAATAATTCTAAGGACTCCAAAAATAGCTCTAAAGATGCGAAAAATTCTAAGAACAGCAAAGATACCAGCACTAAAAAAAGCAGTTACTAGTTTTTGTCTAAGCTTTTAAAAATACAAGCCGGTAAGGGTCAGTGAGTTCACTGACCCTTTCTTTGTATAAAACTTTACTAATTCCCCGAAAAGTCCAGATTTGGGAAAATACCCCTTATAAAGGAGGGGTTTTATGCGCCTACAGATCGTATTGTTGAGCCTCAGTCATTTGTTGACCAAGGAAGACTTAGCTCAAATAGAGCCCAAAAAGAGTTTGACCTACCACTATGTTTTTAACGATGAGGGGGAGGGGGTAGAGGTGGAGAAATCCGGCCACTCTTTTATTATACAGGCAAAACCCGTTAAAAACGGTCAAAAACAACCTAAGTACCCCATTCGGGAAAGTGGATTCAAGGGTAGCGGCAGTTGGCATTATAAACACCAGATTTCCAGTGATAAACATCTGATTACAGGGGTGAAAACCACCTACGATCAGTCCTTGAAAGAGGATCTGTCCGTTCATCAATTCACGGGAAAAAAGGGTGTTTCTTTGACGGGTACCTTGGGGTATGAATTTGCTCTTAAAGACGGAAATACTCTGGCGGTTTACGTAAACGCCGATGTTCCAGTTGCCCAAAAAACTGTCAGAGATCTACGAGAGAACAAAGAGCCTAAAGACATTTTTTCCCAATCGTCGCAAAAAGGGGTTGGAGCCAATTTTACCATCTCAAAAACATTTTGAAGGTTGTTTCTCGCTAGAAAAAATCGGTATGCTATTTTGCCCCCTGCTCAATCTCAAGCAGTTAGGTATCAAAAAGGTTGCTTAAGGTGGGGGGGTGTAGCAACTGGCATAACGATTATTTAACAATTTGTAATGTATTGATTTTCAACCAGTTATAAAATATTATTTTTGTTGTGTCAACGAACCTATTGTAAGTCAATCAGTTCTATCTTTGTAGCGCCTATTTTAAAAATATTTATAAAAAAATATTGAATTTCAAAGGAAAACATAGTACAATATTCTTATGGGGGCTCTAATCCCTTAGTAGAGGAGAGGTGTTTTATGGCGGATTCATACATCAAAAGTTACTTGGCTTGCGAGCAAGCTTACTATGGAATTAATGCAAAATCAAATTGTTCCGATCAAGCGGCTCAAGAGGCCCAAAAAAAATATGAGGACTATCTAAAGGAGTTGCAAGGGGGTAAAGACGGGGGAGATTGGCAAGATCTCTACTATAACATACAACATGACCAGACCATAGTCGATAATTTGCGCTACTATGAGTATAACGATGACACCACCCGTAACGTTTACTTTAATCGGGATGCAAAAACTTATGATAGCAATTCTCAACTAGAACTGCCCCCTGTTTTCGACCCACATGATCTCGGACCTTATGATGCTGATTCTCAAGATCCACCAGGTCATACAGCGAATAATTTTACTAGATACTTTGATTCGGCCTGTAAAAACGGTACTTTTTCCAACATATTAAACGGTTTGCAAGCGAATATGTCGGACGATGATTACCACAATACTCTTGGAAACCTCAGCTCGCCGGCGGATCAAGAAAAATTATGTGCGATAAGAGAGAAACTTCAACCTCTTGTGCAATTTTTTAGCGCTCTTGATAAAGTAGCTCAAGCTTATGCATCCAACCCTCAAAATAGTGCAAATCTTACCCTGGATCTACCCGATGGCTCTGTATCTATAACCTCCGCTGCTTTTGGAAGCATGCTTAAAGATGCCTTAGGTGAACTGAATAATTTGGGTAATTAGCCCTTTTGTTGTAGATTGGGCCCCAATATTTTATAAAAAAAAAGAGCGATCCTAATCGCTCTTTTTTTCTTCCTCTATTTCAAAATCAAAATTTGGCCTTCCTAAACGATTCCCTACAATCGTATCTCCATGGTCATCGAGCGAAACTTTTTCCCTGTGTGCCTCGCTTTTTGCGTCTTCGAGAAGTTTTTTCACGATTTTTTTTTCTTTTTTAAACTCATCTTCCATTTTGTTCTCTATTTGGTTTGTTCACTATAAAAATATCTTCTGTTTTCTGGAAATGTTTTATACCTAATAACATTTATTTGGGATTCATTTTTTCAAAAAAAAGCATTTAGGGTAACCTAAATGAACACGCTAGAAGTGCACCCAATTTCATCGTGATTACGGCTTTTTTATATAAAAATTGAAGGGGGATTATCTCATGTTCACAAGATCTATTCAGGAAAATAGTGCTTTAAAATGGGTTTTTCATGCCCTTTTCGTTGCTTTTTTCGTTTTATTTATTGATCAGGTGCATTTTTTTCGCACCTCAAGACAAATCGCCTCATCGTTTATTCAGGCTACTAGCGGAATGGTTTTATTTGAGGTGAACAACGAGGACCTAAAGGACTTTATTGAATCGCAAGGAAATTCCAAGCTCGAAAGTTTCATCCTTAAAACACATAAAGAAATGGGGGAGCCCAGACTTCATGTTTTGACCGATGCGACCTCCAGCTCATTTGTAAAACTCGAGCATGCCAAAAAAATTCAGACAAGTGTGCTTCTCGGTGCTATAGATCCGATAACCTACACAACGGCAAGTAAAGTCTATTTTGCAACGACTGCACAAAAAGGGGTGGGTTTAAAAAAAGACAACCTCAAACCCCTTACAAAAAATGAGGTTTTTAAAAGTCTTGGCTGGGCTCTGTATAAGGAATCGCCCCTCATGAAAAAGTACGGACTACAAGGTGGAGCTTTTTTCGCTTGTCTGTTTGTTCTCTTGAATATACTGTTTGCGTCGGTCTATAGGCACTCTTTGACCGGAATTTTGAACCTTAGGTTTTTTGGGGTCCCCTCATCCACGATCATCCCGTTAATGCTTGGAAAAAACGCCCTGCTACTTTTACTGTCTTTTTGTTCTGTTTGGCTTTTTTTCACCTTTTCTGGATTTCACTTCCCTTTAATCACCTGGTTTTCAAGCTACTTTTTGACACTTTTATTGAGTGCATTTTGGTCTTTTTTTGGCACCTTCAAGACTAAAACATCAATTTAATAGTAAAATTTATTTTCATAGAGTCGAATAATACGGGGAAACGATACAATTGGAAACAATGCAAATTTTTGATCCGATACACAACTTTATCCCTTTCAACGCCATTGAAGAGCAGCTTCTAGCCCACCCTTTTATGGTTCGCCTTGTCCATATCTATCAGTGTGGTCCCGCTTTCCATGTGTATCCAGGGGTCACGCATACCCGTTTTTCTCACTCTATTGGGGTGATGCATGTAGCCACCCTGCTTTTTGATCAGCTGGCTGTTAAAGAAGCGGAAAAAGAACACTGGGCCTACTATAGACAAGCCGTTCGGCTCGGAGCGCTTTTGCATGATGTGGGTCACTATCCTTTGTCCCACACGGTAGAACTTTTTTTGCCTAAACATGAGGTAATGGTCAATAAAACATTTGCCTTGGGTGTTTGGGATCCTTTGTTTTCAGAGGTGGCTAAGATTTATAAAAAAGAGTGTGGGGAGGTTTCCCGATTGGTGCGCTCAATCGCCCTGGGGGAGCCTACAGAGCCCTATTTCTTGAGTCAGCTTATCGCAGACCCCCATTTTGGCGCAGACAGAATTGATTATCTTCTTCGTGACTCGCTTTACTCAGGCCTGAGTTACGGAAAAATTGATCTTCACCAACTGGTGCGCTCTGTACGACTCGATCAGGAGAATAGATTAGGGATCAGCGCGTCGGGCCTACCCTCGGTGGAGGCCCTTTTACTCGCTCGCCACTGGATGCATGAGAGGTTGTATCAGCACAGGAGGGTACGGTCATATGCTTTCCATTACGCAAAAGTTGTCAAACAGATCCTTATGCAGCGGGGGGCTTTGGAGGATCTGCAAACCTTTATGAAAATCAACGATCACCACATATTTGCCTCTTTAAAAGATTTTCCGGATGAGGAAAAAGCTATACAGGATCCCCAATTTCGGGTTCAAGCCTACAAATGCTCCATCGACAAGCTTGCTGAGGTGAAAAAAAATTATGAAAACACCAAAAACGTATGGATTGACGTCCCCACCCAAACCAGCATGACTTTTTTGGAGGGGCAAAAGGTGCGCTTAGAAGGGGAAGAGATTTTCTGGATCTATACCGATCAAAAGGAATTATTTGAAAGCATCCAAAGCTGAGGCAAAAACATGTGGACCGCACTAAAAGAAGAAATACAAAAATATAAAGGTTTTGAATTTTTCTTCATTATCCTGGCGATGATTTCAAGTTTTCTCATCACTGCGGAAGCTTCGATCACAAAACCGGTAGCACATGCTCTATTTATGGAGGCATTTGGGGTCCCTTTTTTTCCTTATGTCTGGATCGCTGTCATACCGGCGAGTTTTTTAATTGTTACCGTATATAATATCCTTGTTGTCAAAATAGGCTGTTTTAGGATGCTTTTTTTGACCGTTTTGGCTGGAGCAATCGTCAATGTTTCAACAGCCTCCTATGTTCATGATTTCAGGGCTTGGCCCTTCTTTTTTTACATCTGGAAAGACATTTATATAATGCTGATGTTTCAGCAGCTTTGGTCTGTGATAAATTCCACAGTTCATCTTGCAAAAGCGAGATACTTATACGGCCTTTTTTTCGGATTTGGCGGATTAGGCTCCATGCTAGCGAGCATGATTCCAGGATTTTTGGCGATGCGCGTAGGAACCGAAAAACTCCTCTATTTTTCTTTACCTTTTTTCTTATTTCTTTTGTTGGCCTACTATTTTTTGATGCGGGCCAGGCAAAGAATCGATCAGGTAGAGACGATTGCCTTCTCACAAAATAGGGTTTCGGACTTTTTTGAGGGGATCTCTTTGATCAAATCCTCGTCGCTTTTGCGATTCATCCTTTTAATTGTTGTGGCTATGCAGGCCGCTTCTACTCTACTCGACTACCAGTTTAATATTTATGTCTCCCAATTCCTCACAACAACCAATGAAAGAACCGCCTACTTCGGCTGGTTTTTTGGGCTAGTAAATATTATGAATGTTCTATTACAGCTTTTCGGCTCTTTTTTTCTCATAGAATTGATCGGGCTGAAAAGATCCCATTTAAGTATACCCGTTTTTTTAGCCAGTGCTCTTTTAAGCTTCCTTTTTTTCCCCTCTTTTGGCCTGATCGCTTTTACCTATGGCTCTATCAAAGCGCTTGACTATTCGATTTTTGGCGTAGTCAAAGAGATGCTTTATATCCCGTTGGGTATTGATCAGAAGTTCAAAGCTAAAGCGGTGATCGATGTTTTTCTCTACAGAAGTGCAAAAGCGATTGCCTCTTTGGCTATTCTGATTTTGCCAATTTTTTGGATTGACTATGTAACAATGGCGGTCTTTATGATATGGATCACGGCCGTCACCACCCGATTTAGGCATGTTCCTTCCTTAGAGCCTAAATCCTCGACGCCTTAGGCAATACCTCGAATAGTTCGCAGTTTGTTTTTCTAACGCCTGAAATTGTTTTTTTGCTAGTATGCAACCGCAATCGAACACCTGAAAGCCAAAACTTTTTCAGGGAAAAATCAACGTTTAAAACACATCAAGGCAAGATATGGGACTGAATCGGTCGATTTTCCAACCATTTGGATATCAAAATCAGACGCGCGATCAAGAGCTTCAACGTAGGTATTTGCAGTTTACACGCATACAAGACCCTCTAGACAAATTTATCTATTTGAACAAGATGATTGAAGAGGATACCCATCTTTTTACCGATTTTGCCAAAAATCACATTCATGAGGTATTGCCTATTGTCTACACACCCACCATAGGCGCTGCTTGTCAGAATTTTTCTGTCATTATGAATAGCTTTCGAGGGATCTTTGTGAGTGAGGAGACGATTGATTCACTGGAAGAAACGCTAAAAAAGATGCCCCAAGTAGAGGTGATCGTCGTCACCGACGGGGAGCGTATTTTGGGTTTGGGGGACTTGGGAGTTGGAGGAATGGGAATATCCATGGGAAAAACTCTCTTGTATTCTCTATTTGGTGGTATAGATATCAAAAAGACCTTGCCGATTGTTCTTGATGTAGGGACAAACAATCCCGATTATTTAGCCCATCCCCATTACATGGGGGTAAAAAAGTACCGCCTCAAAGGGGAGAATTACGAGTCTTTTGTTGACCGGTTTGTAATGACGGTAAAAAAGACCTTGCCTCATGTACTCTTGCAGTGGGAGGATTTTGCAAAAGACAATGCCCGCAATCTTTTGAAAAAATACCAGAAATCGATTGTCTCTTTTAATGATGATATTCAAGGCACCGCGGGTGTCACCATGGCATGTTTACTTTCTGCTGTAAAAGAAAAAGGGTCTAAGCTGGAGGACGAGAGGATTCTATTCATCGGAGCCGGCTCGGCCAACTTAGGGATTGCAGAGCTCATTGTCGATTATCTTGAAGAAAATGGAAATGCAAAATCTAAAGCGCTAGACAATATAGCCCTTGTCGATTCAAAAGGGCTGGTAACAAAATCACGCGAGGAGCTTAGCTCTGATCTCAAGCCGTTTGCAAAAGAGTTTAAACCGACAAAAGATCTTATGGAAATGCTTAAAACCTTCAAACCCACAATTTTGATAGGTGCTTCCATGCAACCGGGCATTTTCGACAAACAGGTGATTGAAGAGATGACAAGACTGGCTAAAAGACCTATCATCATGGCTCTATCCAATCCGACAAGTAAAGCCGAATGTACGCTACAGCAGGCTATAGAGTTTTCCGATGGCCAAGCCCTTTTTGCATCTGGCAGCCCCTTTAGCCCCGTTGATTATAAAGGGAAAATCTATCATGGAACGCAAGCGAATAATCTCTATATTTTTCCGGCCATGGGTTTAATGGCAAGCCAAAATCGGCTGAAAATGATCCCCTCGAAACTGTTTTTGGAATTAGCCAAAGCATTAAGCGAAAATAGGGGCCCACATCATCTTTTGCCCCCATTTGAAGCGCTGATTCCCCTTGTGCCTAAATTGGCCGATCTTTTAGCGCAAAAAGCTAAACAGCTTCAAATTGTCGATTAATCTCAAGACCTCTTTTTTTAAGAGGTCTTTGTTTAGCATTTTTTATTGATAAAAGAAAAAAAGGGATCTTGGGCAAATATATCCGTTTTTATCTTAAAAAATTTCCTTGCTTTTATGTTAAGGTATTATTAAACTCTCTTTAAAGAAAACAAAAGAATGCCCATGGTATCTGCTCAACTTTCCCTGCAAAAGATAGCTTCGTGTTGGCAAACGGCTTCCAAGAAATCGGGGAAATGTAAAGGAAAAGCTTTTTCTACTTTGATACGTGTGATTGATGTGCCGTTACCAAACGGCGCCTACCGCTACGAAATCGGGCGCTACCGTTGGACAATAAGAATTGAAGATGTCCACACCTCCGATTGCAGCGTACAAGAGGTGGACCAGGTTTGTCGTCATCAGGACCTCTACAAGCTTCGTTATGAGAAAATCTTCTATGAAAAAAGCCTGCTTGTTCGGCGTATTTCTCTTATACGTTTGATCCGAAAAATACCTGAGCTATTGCAAACACTGCAAACCCATAGCCTTTTTACAGTCCCCGCAAAAGATGTGCGGATCTTATCACCTAAAAAGCCCTGCTTAGGATAGGGTAAAGTAATATTATTCCCAGACTGAAAAGAACCATCCCAAGAATTTTTTCTAGCACATTTCCCTCAATTCTTTTTGCGGTTCTGAAGCCCAAATAGGCAAAAAGCGCACTAACAGGTGCGATGCCTAGAAAACAGAGGTAATTGACTTGATTTAACAAGGGGAGTGCCCCTATAAAAGAGATACTCATAGAAACCATAGCGGTCAACCCCAACATCGTTTTAATCGATATACCCGATAGAAAATAGTAGATTGTTGCAATCACTCCTCCACCGATACCCATAAATGAGGCAAGGCTAGCGCACCCGAGTCCAAAAAGAAAGAGTTCGCCCGACTTGTGGATTTTTTTTGAACCAGAGGGGATTTTACGCACACCAATTAGAAAAAAAAATGAGATCAGGAGGAGGAATACTCCGAAAAAGTTTCTTAAAAATTCCTGATTCACCTCTTTTGCAATGTATGCCCCTAAAAAACTTCCAATCAATACTCCCGGAAACATTTTTCTGTAGGAGGAAAAATCGACGGAGCGTTGCTTAGCATGCAAATAGGCAGATATGGATGTAGGAACTGTCATGGAGGCAAGAGAGGTAGCAACCGCCTGTAAAGGATCTTGAAGAGTCAAAACCAAAAGGGGAGAAATAATAATCCCTCCGCCAAGTCCGCCTAGGCCTGCCAAAAAGCCCCCAAAGGCCCCTATTAGGGGGAAAATCCACCATTCCATTAAGTGCAGAGCATAACGTTTTTTTAATAAAACCAAAAAACAATTTGCAGCATCATGTTTTCTCATATGTACAAAAATGTGGTAAATCTTTAGAAGGGCGTTATGTGGCGCAACGCACTCATTTTCATATGTTTACTAGGATGTAACGTCTCTTCAAGAAGCGCGATGACGGGTAGTGCCGGTCGAAATTCTTATAACGTATTGATTCAGGAAACCAATAATGAGCAGATGCTTTTAAATCTGGTGCGTTTGCGGTACGGTGATTTCCCCTTCTTTTTGGATGTTGCGAATATCACCTCCCAATTTTCCGAAACAACAAAGGCTTCCGCACTTTTTCCGATACCCGGATTTTCGATTGATAACCCCACAACGCTGGGTGGGGAGATCTCGTGGTCAAGCGTCCCTACAATCCAATATGCTCCTCTTGAGGGGGCTGATTTCATTAGACATATGATGAAGCCTATCGACCTCATGAATATTGTGCAGCTTATCTACTCCGGTTGGGATGTTGATAGGGTTTTTAGATTGACCATTCAAAACATCGATGAGCTCTCTAACGCGCGCAACGGCCCCTTTGCCGATATCCCCCCAAAATATCGCCGTTTTGGGAGACTGTGTGAGCTATTAAAATATTTCCAGGATATCGATGAATTGACACTGGGAGTAGAGACCAAAAAGAAAAAAACTGCAGATACGGATACCTTAGTTGCCAATGCCTTGGAAATTTCTGTTCCTATCGATAACCCTAATACCGATGAGCTGACGTATCTTTTACCTTATGGAAAAAAGGAAAAAGGGCGTTATAGAATCCGTTTGGATATTGAAATCAACCAGTTCAATGAAATAGGAATTCTTCCCCGTTCAGTTTTAACCATGATGTACCATCTTGCCTTCGGCGTAGAGATTCCTCAAGAACATTATTCCAAAGGATGGGTGAATTTAACCTATCGCCTAGATGGAAAACCTTTTGACTGGCAGGAGGTTTTACATGGTCTTATGCAGGTAAAAGTTTCTAAAACCAAACCAAAAGAATCCTTTGTTAAAGTCCATTATAAAGGGTACTGGTTTTACATAGATCTAGGTGATATCCAGTCCAAACGGACATTTGTTTTGCTGTTACAGCTTTATAATCTTCAAGCGACCGATGCAAAATCGAGTGCTCCGTTGCTCACGATTCCGTTGGGGTGATATTTGCTTACGGTTCAAGAGGGTTTTTTCTGGGACAAAGAGGGTGCAAGGGTACGTTTCAAAGGGATCAACCTTTCGGGAGCCTCCAAAACACCCGATTTACAGACCGACTCCTATATAAATATCCCTTTTTCTGTGGAGGAGTCCGACTCCCATTTCTCACGATTAAAAGAATTGGGTTTCAATGCAATTCGTTACATTGTCACCTGGGATGCTATTGAGCGTTCAGGACCAAAGAAATACGATGAAGAATATTTAGATTTTGTGGACAGATTCCTAAAAAAGGCGGGCTCCTATGGTTTTTATATCCTTATCGATATGCACCAAGATCTCTTTTCCCGGTATTTTTTCGGAAGTGGAGCCCCTGCATGGGCAATTGAAGCTGCAGGTATTAACCTAAGCGTGGTGGTAAAAGCAGATGCGGTTATCCATCCAAAGCACCATGAGGAAAAAGAGCTTAAGCATCTTAATTGGTTCAACGCCTATAGACGAATTGCGTGTCAAACGATGTTCACCCTTTTTTTTGGGGGAAAAACTTTCGCACCAAAGCTTGAAGTGGAGGGGCAAAATATCCAGGATTTTCTGCAAGACCACTACATAAAGGCATTAGATAAACTATTAGAAAAAATCTCTTTAAATCCCTGGATCATAGGTTTTAATACCATGAATGAACCAAACCCCGGTTTGATAGGCTCGGCGTTAAAGGAATCCCATATGTTTATGGATTTAGGGATATCCCCTTCACCCTATCAATCGATTTTGATAGGGGCAGGCCTTCCCCAATCGGTTCCGTTCATTAAATTTTCGTATTTTAGAAAAAAAGAGAAAGAAAAAAGAATACTGAATCCACATCAGATCCCTATTTGGAAAAACGGGTGTATTTGGGAAAAACACGGGGTATACAAAATCAATAGCGAAGGCTATCCCGAACTAATAAAACCGAATTATTTTAAAAATGGGAAAAAAAGTTCGTTTGATCAGCACTTTTACCGCCCGTTTATCCTTTCAATCGGGGAAAAAATTGGAAAAAAATATCCTAAATGGTCCTTTTTTATTGAGCAGGGGGTTGGGGAGCTCTCCCCCTTTCTTGTTGAGGATGCTTTGAAAAATCTTGTCGCTTCAATCCATTATTATGAACCCTTTACCATGGTATTCAAGCAATATATCCCTCTTTTACACTACAGTATTTTTTTCAAAAAAATTCGTTTTGGTTTCCCCTTTAAAGTCAGTCGTGCCGTTTTAGAGGATTTCAAACATATTGATTTGGAAAACAAAAAAAGGTTAGGCAAAGATGCTCCGACCGTCATTACCGAAACGGGTGTAACACGGGATGTGGGCCGCTTTCTTTTTGAAGATGGGTCAAAACAGCGCCTTAGGGCTTTTCATAGAACATTGAGTGCTGTTGACCGGCTTGATTTAAGCTATTTTGTCTGGCAATATGCCCCTAAAGGGGATCTTTGGAATCACGAGAATTTTACGATCTATCAGGAGGGGGAAAAAAATGACTACGCCCCATTTTTATCCCCCCACGTAGAGCTTTTACCCGGTTACGTTACCCATCAGGCTTACGATCCGTTTAAAAAGAGTTTTGTATTGCGATTTTGGTTCAAAAACTCCTCATCAAGCCCTGTAAGAATTTGGGTTCCCCCCTCATTCGATTATGTTTCGGGCTCTTTTACATTGGGGCAGTTTCAAATATTAAAAGAAGAGAGTAAGATCGAATTCTATCCCGATGCGTCGGTTTACCAACACCAGATAAAATTACAATTTAAATAGTGGTACCTTTTAAATGCTGCAATACCTCCTTTGTGTTCCTCTTATTTTTTTATCGATCACTACAAAAGGGAAAAAATTTCTTGATGAGAAGGGGCGCGAGCTCCTTTTGAGGGGGGTAAATGTATCCGGAATCTGTAAGTACCCCTCTTCAGAAAACGGCTCGTTTGTCAATAGACCTTTTCCATTAGAGGAGGCAAAAGAGCATCTTGACAGGATAAAAGATTTAGGGATGAATCATATCCGGTTTCTTACTACATGGGAAGCGATCGAGGGCAAAGGGCCAAAAGTTTACGACGAGGAATATATTACTTACGTGGTCGATTTTTGCCGATTGGCTGCTGAAAGGGGTATTTATGTAGTGATTGATATGCATCAAGATCTATTCTCGCGCCATCTTTTTGGCAGTGGTGCCCCTCGCTGGGCTCTTGAAGCTGCCGGTTTAGACCTTAAACGACTTTTTGAAGCAGATGCCCTGGTGGATCCTCGTCATTTGGAAAAACAAAATCCCGAATACCTGCATCTAGCGTGGTATTTGAATTACAATAGAATCGCTTGCCAAACCATGTTTACCCTTTTTTTTGGAGGAGAGACATTCACACCCTCATTACGCGTAGGGGAAAAAAACATCCAGGAGTTCCTTCAGAGCCACTACATAGAGGCTGTCTGTCATTTGATGGAAAGACTTAAAGAAAACCCTTGTGTAGTAGGGTGCAATACCATGAATGAGCCCAGCGCGGGTCTGATTGGAAAAAATCTTCACGAGCGTCCGGACAATCCCCTTGGACCCTCCCCAAAATACATGGACTCCTTAAAGATCGGCGCGGGCTTGAGTTGTGAAGTGGAGGTGTTCGAAAGAAAATGGACAGGTCTATTTCAGACGGGTACCATACTATTAAATCCCAAAAGTATAGACATATTCAAAGATGGATGCCCTTTTGAAAAAGAGGGTGTTTATAGTAAAGAAAAGGGGAGATTTCATCTTTTGAACCCCTACTACTTTACCTTTAGACATTTCCCTTTGGATTTCCAAAGAGATTTTTATCTCCCTTTTGTGGAAAAGCTCAAAGAGCGATTGAACAAAGTACACCCCAATTATCTTTTGTTTATCGAGGGTTTGGTAGGGGAAAATATTCCAACGCTTCCCGAAAGCCTGCAAACAAATGCGGTCTTCTCCTTTCATTGGTATGAGGGAATTGCGTTTTACTTAAAAAAATACCTCTCTAACCTTAGCTACTCCCACTTGGAGAAAAGAGTGGTTTGGGGTAGATCCTCTTATATTTTGAAAAAAATGGAAAAAGAGCTCGAAATACTCTCCAACCATCCAGTGCCGTCCTTGCTGTCGGAAACCGGCTTTTCCCGTGATATCTCTGTTACTGATCGAAAAAAATGCTTCGATAGACTGTTTACCCTTTTGGAAAAACAGAGGCTCTCGGCGACTTTCTGGCACTATTCACCACAAGGAGACGCCTGGAATTTTGAGAATTTTTCTATCTATAAAGAGGGGGAGGAAAATGATTTGACCCCATTTCTTAGACCCTACCCGCAAAGGATCCCTGGAGAACTTCTTAACTTTACCTTTGATTCCGCTCAAAAAATTTTATCTCTTGAATGGCTGCAAGATCCTATCAATCAGGCTCCATTAGAAATTTATTGCCCTAACGAATTCGAGCTTAAAGAAAATCTGGAATTTCCCATCATTAGAAAAGCAAGTACCCTTTTTCTAACCTCTCTAGATCCGATACAAAAAAAAGGGGAGGGCGCCGCCTTGATGCGTGCTACCCTCCAATTTTACTAGAATATCTTGATTTTTCTATTCAACGAGCTATACGCCCCTAGGCTCTTCTCCATAAATGGCTTCCCTTCCCTTTTGAGAAAGCTGGTTTTTAAGGGGATCGGCCTTGGCCTTTAGGGTCATTCGAGCATCTTCTATTCCTTTTTTAAGATCCTCTTTAAATCTTTTGTTTGCAGGACCCTCTAAAAGTGGCCTTGTGCCCCCCTCAGATAATAAATCCGATTCCAAATCTAGTACTTTATCTAGTTTAATCCAGGTAGGTTTAACAAACGGTAACCCCATCCAATACGTAATTGGAAAAAAGACAAGTTCGATTAGCAGAATGAAGCATTGTTTTGCATAATTTTTAATTTTTTGGATTAAAGAAAAGTGTTTTAGCCCATCCTCTGGGATCAAGGGGATGAAACCGTGCGCTTGCACTTCCGGTTCTGAGTGCCACATAAACCCTGGAAGAACCCTTTTTGTGTTTAATTCCCCTGACGGATCAACGGCTGAACGAAGATCTGCGGAAACGCTTAACTGGCTTTGAAGCCCTTTATGAAACAGCTTTTTGTATTTTTCTGAGCTGACGATATCTTCAAATTTCTCTGTAAACTGTGGTGTTGGGGATTTAAGATCTTCGTAGACAATCTGGTTAGCCACCGATACAGCCCCAGCTCCTGAGGTTCTGTCTACAACACTTTTACAGTGGTGTACTATGGGGACCTCGAGGATTTTAGCCAACATGTCCACCATGGCAAGGCGAATATGCACAGGTACACTAGTGCTGTTTTTTCCATCACCAAGTTTAGCTACAATTTCATCCCCGATTGCTTCAAGATTTTTGTTAAATGTTCCCTTCCTTTTTTCAAAAAGGGCTTGGAGTTGGGTGTAGGAATCAGAATTAATGCTGTTCTCAAGCGCTTTTCCCGTGTCATTAAAGGTATTATAGGTTCCCATACAGCTGACAGTATTATGGGTGTGCATCGGGCGTAAAAGAATGGAATATTTAGTTCCCTTATATTCGATTTCTATGGGTTCGTTGGAACTTCTTAAATTTTTTAAAGCTTCTATTTCCCATTCAAGCGATTTTCTCTCATCGAGAGCCTGGCCGGCCCTTAGTTTTTTTCTCCATCCAGATAGACCATCGGTGGGGTTTGTGAGAGAATCGACAACATAATGGAGCTCTATTGTTTGATTTTCTAAATGGAAAAACCCCTTACATTCGCCGGTCCTAAGTTCGTTCAAGAAGATGTCTATACCCTGAATTTTTGCTCTTTGTTCGGTATCAGGTCTTCCAGCGTAAAAAATGGATTTCCCTTCTTTAGTCTCTGTTAGACGCCAGGAGGGGATTTCATGATCGGCCCTATCCCAGCAGGAGGAACAGGCATCTTTGATCTCAATAGTTTTCCCTTCTTGTTCGTAGGAGCTGCCATTGAATAGGCTGTTTCGGAAATAGCGATTAAACAGTGTGAATTTAGGCTGGTCATTAGTTTTGTCAGTTGGGATGGAAACACTATAGTCCTTTACGGGGGCTAGAGAGAAGCCGATATGGTCTTCTTTAGTTTTCATACCGCCACTTACGTTACTTCCCGTTGAGTATAGTTCTCTTAAAGTAACAGCAGTTTGCAGAAGATTTTTTTTCGATGAATGGTGCCCGTTATAGCTAGAAAAGGACTCTTGTAGCTTATTGCGCTCTGGATTTATTCCCTTAAGTTCTTCTAGGGGAGAATCACTACACCGTTCAACCACTACACGTGTTTCGAAGGAGTATCGATCTTTAAACAAATCGCTAAGATGTTGATCATGAGTTGGTACATTTGAATAATCTCCGCTCATACGAACCGCCCTTAAATAATTTATTATATTATACTATTTTTTATAATAAAAATAAACTAAATTATAACATACTGTAAACAAATAGGATGCGGTTATTTCATAAAAAAAGCCCCTCATGAAGGGGGCTTGACCGGCAAACTTAATGAGTTATTCAAGTAGACCTAATTCTTGCGACTCTCTAAACGACTTCTGATATTAGAATAAATTGCTGGGTGTTGCGTTGCTAAATAACTGCGAAATTGGGAGTATATTCCAATTTGTCTTTGATGCTTAGTTAATTCTTTAAGGCATAATGTTTTTTGATCTTTGTTTAAGCTCCCAAATGCACGAGGTTGTATCTTGTATTTTATATCAGAAAAACTTCGTGTGTGCTTTCTTGTACTAAAAAATTGTTTAATAAATAAGAATACTCTTTCGATTAAAGGTAGTTTGTCCAAAAAATCTAGCTTTTCCAACCCGTGCAGAGTGGGGTGAGATGAATGAGTTCGATTTCTTACCAAACTAGTTGGATCGTTTGCAGTCATAGCAAAATGTTCTACTTTGAGCATATATTTAACCTCACGCTTATAGTATTTTAACATAAATTTTTTTACTAATCAATTGGATCACTAAAACATTGAAAATGAATGGGTTATTTTGGTTATATGGAGAGAGAAAAGGAAAAATATATGAAACTTTTTTTTAGCTCTTACTTTGTCTCCTTGTTTATTTTACTGGCTATCGATGCTATTTGGCTAAGCATCATGGGGAAAGGATTTTACAAAGAGCAGATCGGGCATTTGATGGCCAAAGACGTGGTATGGGGAGCGGCTTTACTTTTTTATCTTATTTACGCTCTTGGGCTTACAGTTTTGGTAATCTACCCATTAGTGCAAACAACAGGTTGCCCAATGCAATCGCTTTGGAAAGGGGCGCTTTTCGGATTTACGGCTTATGCCACCTATGACCTGACAAACATGGCGACGTTAAAAAACTGGCCGGCGCTGCTTGTTTTTGTTGACCTCGTATGGGGTACTATTTTAACTGGGGGGAGCTCGTTCATTACTTTCATGCTAATCAAGCATATCTTTAAAATTGCCTAAAAAAAAGCCCCCTACGCGAGAGGGGGCCTTTTTAAAGGGTCATAGTGCTTTACAGATCCATTCCCCTACTCATTTGGGAAAAGTTTTCGGCAAGCCGGACTAGAAAAAGAATTCTTTAAATCAAGTAATCTTCTTGAGCCTTTGGGTTTGAACAACAAAGTACAGTGGGGGACGTATTGATGAACAAGGTCAAGAACTTTTTTTAAAACACTTGAAAGCTCTTCGTTTCTATCAAAATCGGAGTCCCTCATGTAATTTTCTATGCTGTAGATAAGCCTCTCTTTTTTTTCGGTGTTAAGATGGACAAGATCAGATCTTACAGAATCCAATAATCGATAGTGCGGGTTCTCCTTAAGAATTCTACACGTTGAGTGTCTTATTAAATGCTCCTCACATCGGTTAAGGGAATCTATAACTAATGCCATTTGGTCGGTTAGATCAACAACAGAAACCATTTTTTACCTACCGAGTTAAGTTTAAGTTTGCATTCAAGAAATGTAGATACTTTTTGGGAGTTGGGTGAAAGTTTTTAGCTTTTGAAAAGAGTTTATCAAGTATCTCGCTTACATTTACACATCTTAATTCTTTTTTTGTAAGATCGAGCCCTTTTCTGATTTCGTCGATCAGTGAGGAATCCTCTGCAAAGACCTCCCGTATGTCCTCTGTAGTAGCAATCTTATCATCCTCTTCTATCGATTTCAATACGCCAAAGTATATTTGTTTTGCTATGGCGTATAACCTAGCGTCATCCGCATGAAGGAAGTATTCAAGATCAGCTTGCCGTTCCATACGCGTTTGCTCCCCGGTCATCAATTGGTTTTGGCTTGTTTCAGGGATCGTTTTCTCTAAAACCGGCTCACGCTCATCCTCAAAAAGAGAATAGATTTCATTATTGGTGTCGTCTTCGATTTCTTCCCCTTTTCTCTCATTGAAGTCAAAAAAATCGGTTAACCCAGGCCCGTTATCAATCAGAGTGATTTTTTTTAAAGTGTTTTGACCCTCTGTCGAGAGCTCAATTAGAATGTTGCCATTATTTATACGAAACAAGGGATTGATCACTCCTCTAAACTTTTTAGGAATGAATCTATCACAATTTCCGGTATAAAAATCTAATCCTGAAATTTGACCAATAGAAAAGAAAATTTTTCTAAGGTCCTCATCGCTCAGGCTGAAAAGGGTATGGGATCTCTCAACGTTGTAGAGGGTAGCACCCTCCTTGTAGTCTATTATGAGTGTTGACTCAGAAGGTATCTCTAATGGTGTGAGCTTTTTAAATAGACTGGAAAATTTAGAGATGTTTTTTGTTGCTAGTTTGGTCTTTGGAACTTCAAAATGGCTATAAAAATCCTTTCGTAATATTTTTACCAGCTTTCTGTAAAACTTATTAGCAAGATACTCGGTCTCCGATTGTATCTTGGATTGAAACTTTACGACGTAGGGGATTTTCGTATCTTTGGGGATAAAGGTTGCGCCGCTTGAGCCAAGTTCTGTTCTTGTAAAGGGAATCGGTGCGTTTTTATTTTCTTGGGAAAAGGTCTTGAGGTCCAACCCTAGCTGATCAATGTTCATGTATCTCACCCGAATTAAAAATAAAAAAAATTATAATTAATGCCACTCAATTTGGCAAGGGAAATTCTGATTTTCTCAAGAATTAAATTTTTATCGTAAGGATGTCTTCCCAAAGGGTTGTATAAAGCGGGGAGCGGAGCTCTTTTTTGTTTTTCCAAACTTTATGTATCCCTTCAGAAGCGTATTGGATAGCGTTAATGCCAAATCTTTTTTTTATCCTATGGACTGCATCAACAAGCTCTTTTTGCTTTTTAGGAAGATGAAACTGCTCTTGAAAAAGGGTGAGCTGATGCTGTGTTGTGGGAGAAAGGTCTACAAAGGTAACGCCCACTTTCTTATAGTAATAGCCTGCTCTATAGATTTCACAGAGCCCCTCAAGCCCTTTCTCCATCAAAGCCGGGGGGTAGAATGTCCGTTCTGCTAACGGGATATAGATCGAGTTTGCGTAGAAGGGTTCGCTGAAGCGGTTTGTAGTCAAAAAAACGATGATTCCCCCGGCGGTTCCCCCCACCTTGTAGAGTTTTTCGGCAGCCTGGGCTGTATACGAGCTTAAAGCCTCTTGTAAAAGAGAGAGCTCTTCGACCGGTTTACCAAACGAACGTGAGCAGGTGATGGATTTGGGGAATTTGGGGATCTCTTCAAGCTCAAAGGAGGGGATAGAGTCGAGTTCAAGAGCTGTTTTTACGACGACAATATTAAAAAGTTTTTTAAGTCTTGTTTTGTCCGTTTTTTTCAGATCTAACGCGCTGAAAACTCCATAGCTTTGTAATTTTGGCGCAAGCCTTTGCCCGATTCCCCAGATCTCCACAACATCGAGCTTTTGGAGGGTTGCATCGATCTCTTTTTTTTCGATAAGAGCATGCACGCCACTCACATTTTTTTTTGCTTCAATAGAAGCGACTTTTGCTAGTGTTTTGGTATGGCTGATTCCAATCGATACAGGAATTCCCACCTCTTTTAGAACCGTCTGACGAATGGTCTTTGCAACACTAAGAATATCCACACCCTCCTGTTGAGAGGGAATAGTCAGAAAAGCCTCGTCGATAGAATAGACCTCAATAGCGCTACCAAACCGGCGAAGGGTATTCATGACTCGGTTGGAGATATCATTATAGAGCGGATAGTTAGAGGAAAACTGCACCACATCGAAAGTTTTTACAAGATTTTCGATGGTAAAAAGGGGCGCTCCCATCGGGATCCCGATTTTTTTCGCCTCTTTAGACCTCGCAACAACACAGCCATCATTATTGGAAAGAACAATTACCGGTCTTCCTTTTAAATCGGGGCGAAAAAGGAGTTCGCAAGAAGCATAAAAGCTGTTGCAGTCGATTAAAAGGACGACTTCTGACATAAAAAACTAGGGTTTATGCAAAACGTACGTAACCACACCCCAGATCTCAAGCTCTTCTTCACCCTGTAGGCGAATAGTGGGGTAGCTGGAATTTTCCGGGACAAGAGTCGGTATGCCATTTTCGTAAACAAGTCTTTTTACGGTAAACTCTTTATTGACGACAGCCACTACAATCGAGCGCTCGACCGGTTTTGATGAGCGGTCCACAATCAAGATGTCTCCCGAAAAAATTCCGGCTCCTTGCATCGAGTCCCCCACAACACGCACGTAAAAAGTAGCGTTGGGATGCGGGACAAGTAGCTCCAAAAGATTCAGACTGTCTCCCACCTCGTCATCGGTAGGGGAGGGGAATCCTGCCTGTATTTTGCTATCAAAAAGGGGGCAAGTTACCCCTTTTTCCAAAAAAAGAGGGCCTATTTGTTTTACTGTCATACAAATAAAATTATGCCCTGTTTAGCGTCGCTAAGCAAGCCTAAAAACTAAAAGTTTTTTTCTTTAGGGGTCGTTAATCATTTTCAATAAAATCCCTTTTATAAATACGTATAACTATTTACAATCTTTGACAAAACATCTTTTAGAGGAATATGCAATACCTACAATATTTTAAAAAAACCCCATTTCCTTACTGCAACTCTTGGTTCGGCTTACACATTTTGTGTTGCCAACAGCGAGCGTTTGCAAACCTATAGGGGCGGCGTGCTGGTAGAACCTATTCCTGCAATTCTCTATACAAATACACTCTTGTCTATCACTTCAATAGCTCTTGGTTTTCTCAAAAAAACGGATCAAAACACCAGGTTGAGTCCAACAAAAAGGGCAATTTCTCATGGATGTACTTGGGGGACAAATCTGTACATCCTGGCTCAGCTTGCCTCTTTTTACTATGCTTTAAGCCAGATGCGTTTTCTAGAGAACTATTCTTGATCAAAAATACAAATGTTTTTTTGGTGAGAATCTAATCAAACCGGACAACTCTTTTTCAAAGAAAAATACAGATTTTTTCGCTAAAAAATCATTTTGACTGTATGTGTCTAATGAGGAGACTTATGGACTATATGCACAAAAAAACAATTCTTGTTACCGGTTCTACAGTGGGATTGGCCTTGAAATAGCTCAGCTTTTGGCAGAGGAGGGGGCAGATGTAGTTTTGCACGGGCTGTCTACTCAAGAGGGGAGAGTCGATTGTTCTCTACACTATGGGCGAGTACTGCATGATTTTTAAGCATAAATTGACGAAATTACCGAGAGGGACACACCAGGCACATACCTAAATGAATTAAAGAAGGGATTTGTTTATTATTTGATCTGCTCTAAACGCGTCTTTTCTCCCATCGAAACCTCTCTCTTATATAGCCCTTCTTAAGCTACCCCCCAGCCTAAAGAGGACTAAGTTTCTCAAGCTTACAGCTAAAAAACTTTAGTTTGCAAAAAAAATTATTTAATTTATTTGTAAGTAAATAAGGGGAAAGGTATGAAGAAGCATTCCAAACCAAGCAAAAAAGATCAATCCTTAGAGGGAAGAACTAAGCATAATGGTAAAAATAAAAAAATTATGATTAGGGGGGGTTTGACCTCCGATGACGGGGTGTGCTAAGCTTAAAAAGTAAAAGTAAGCAGAATAGGTTGAGAAGTTTGTTTTCCTGTTAACACTGTTTTGTTGTATATTGGTGATTGTGACAACAAAAGTAAAAGCTATCTTGATCAGGGCTATCATCTTTGATCATATGGATGAGGATATGCCCCTTTTCGTGGAGCTTTTTTGTCCCAAGGCAAAAGAGCTTCCAAGTCTTGAAGCGCTGTACTCCCAAGTGGAAAATCCCACATTTTTTGCTGAAAACGATCCCTTGTACGCGCGCATTGACTCTTTGCCTAAAAAAATGGATTGGGATCTTTTGCAATTTTCTTCTGTACCAATCACACTTTTTTTCTCTAAGAGTTTAAAAAGTATCCCCTCGGTAGAATGCCATAATTTTTCAGCAGAGAAACCGTGGGAACGGCAGAAAAGGATCTTTCAGTGGATCGATCATGTTTGCCAAAAGCAGAAAAAAACATTACAGAAAGAGGCTTTTGATCGTCTGTTTCGTCTATCGGAGGGGTTTGGTCTATGTATTTTGCGTCATGTAGAACAGATTCTTTTGACCCACTCTAAATCACAAATCACCCTCGAAGACCTGGAAAAACATCACCTTTATGAGCTAGGGCCAAACGATTGGGAAAAAGCGAGGCATATGCTTTTAAATCCGCAACACAGCTTGCGCCCGTCCCCTCTAGACATGCTGGGTTTTATCTCAAAATTACGTCAGGAGGTCTATTATAACCTCTTTAGTTTTGAAATCGAGCCCGCAGCTCCTATTCCCCCCTTCAGAAAAAAAGATCTTTTAGCTCAGAAAAAAGAGCGAGACGCCCTGGGCATGGACTATTTTTTAGGCCTTCTCCCCCTTTTACTAGAGCTGGAGATGCTCGCTAAAAGCGCTAGCTTTCCCGAAACAATACTGTTTGATCTGCTCTATACGCGTCTTTTCTCCCATCGAAACCTCTCTCTTATCTAGCCCTTCTTAAGCTACCCCCCAGCCTAAAGAGGACTAAGTCCCTCAAGCTTACAGCTATAAAACTTTAAATTGTTAACGAAAAGCATTTATCTTATTTGTAAGTAAAAAGGGGAAAGGTATGAAGAAGCATTCCACACCAAGCAAAAAAGATCAATCCTTAGAGGGAAGAACTAAGCATAAGGGTAAAAAAAATAAAAAAATTATTAGGGCGGGGGAACCGCCGATTACAGGTTCAAGCGCACAGTTATAAAACCTTAAATTGTTAATTAAAAGCATTTGTATTATTTGTAAGAAAAAAGGGGAAAGGTATGAAGAAGCATTCCAAACCAAGCAAAAAAGATCAATCTTTAGAGGCTAGAACTAAGCACAAGGGTAAAAATAAAAAGAAAGATTTAGGAGGGCGGGACCTCGATTCAGGTACTGCTAATTGCTGCAGATATGTCAGCGTACAGTGACTAACATGTTAAGCGCCACTTCTGCTAATACATAAGAGGTGCGCCTAGCCACACACTGCGCTTAAAAATTTTCCTAAAACTCACGTCTTTCTCACTTAGTCCTTGTTAAGCTACCCCCCAGCCTAAAGAGGACTAAGTTCCTCAAGCTTACAGCTATAAAACCTTAAATTGTAAATAAAAAGCTTTTATCTTATTTGTAAGTAAAAAGGGGAAAGGTATGAAGAAGCATTCCAAACCAAGCAAAAAAGATCAATCCTTAGAGGGAAGAACTAAGTATAAGGGTAAAAATAAAACTATGAAAGGGGGGGGGGAAACAGCCCCGTTTCAAGATTGCAAGTCCAAATCTACTTGTTAATTAGGCACGATTGCGCGGGAGGCTAAGCTGGAAATTGAGTCTAAAATTTTTCCTGATCTTGTTGTCGGTTCAGAATAATAGCAAGGACACAACATGTTAAGCGCCGCTTCTGCTAATGCATAAGAGGCGCGCCTAGCCACACACTGCGCTTAAAAATTTTCCTAAAACTCACGTCTTTCTCACTTAGTCCTTGTTAAGTTACCCCCCAGCCTAATGAGTACTAAGTTCCTCAAGCTTACAGTTATAAAACCTTAAATTGTTAACTAAAAGCATTTGTATTATTTGTAAGAAAGAAGGGGATAGGTATGAAGAAGCAATCCAAACCAAGCAAAAAAGTTTATTTATCAGGTAAAACTAAAAGTGACCCTAAAAAAAAGAAAATACGAGGGGGCACAAATAATCCTCCTCCCCAACATGAGAGCTGTAACATTGCAGAAACTTCAGAATGCGGTTTTTTTTAACTAAGTTCCTCAAGCTTACAGTTATAAAACCTTAAATTGTTAACTAAAAGCATTTGTATTATTTGTAAGAAAGAAGGGGATAGGTATGAAGAAGCATCCCAAACCAAGCAAAAAAGATCAATCCTTAGAGGCAAGAACTAAGTATAAGGGTAAAAATAAAACTATAAAAGGGGGGGGGTAATTCAGACCCGTTTTCGCCGTGCTAAACCAAAGCTACTTGTAGTTAGGCACGATTGCGCGGGAGGCTAATTGATCTGCTCTATACGCGTCTTTTCTCCCATCGAAACCTCTTTTTCACTTAGTCCTTGTTAAGTTACCCCCCAGCCTAATGAGTACTAAGTTCCTCAAGCTTACAGCTATAAAACCTTAAAATTGTAAATAAAAAGCATTTGTATTATTTGTAAGAAAAAAGGGGATAGGTATGAAGAAGCAAACAAAACCAAGCAAAAAAGATCAATCCTTAGAGGCTAGAAATAGCCATAAACCTAAAAAAATGAAAAAATTAACTGGGGGGAAAGATAATAGCTATTTTGTTGGTCCAGCGTAATAAATCAATTCTCTAAGAGCATCCAGGACATAACATGTGCAGCTCGACATTCTTGGCCTTTTACTAGAGCTGGAGATGCTCGCTAAAAGCGCTAGCTTTCCCGCAACAATACTGTTTGATCTGCTCTATACGCGTCTAGTGGTATTTAAGTTACTTATTAATTCTCGCAAAATAGTACAAAAGACTCTATCAAAGTTTGTTCTCATAGGTTTTCTTTAATTTTTCTTAGTCGCTACTTAACAAGCTTTATAACACGGTTTAGATGGCTGGCCAAAAGCAGGCCCCCTTATACATACCATCGAGTTCTGCGGCAATGCGCCTTTGGTGCTTTTGTTTTTGCTCTTGGCTAGTTTTTTTTTCATTTAATTTCCCACTGCTAAAAATAATTATCATAAATTATAAATTATTTTGCAATAAGATTTTTTAATCCATTAGTACCAATTAAATAGCTCTAGACTTGCCCATTTTAATTTTACTTTATTTCCCAACTAAAAATCAAAATTTTATAAAAAATGCTAGATCTATTCATCTAATATAACCCATATATAAAATTAAGGAAGTACCTTAAGGGAGTTACATAATGAAAAAGCATCAAAAGGCAACTAGCAAACCGGATAATAGCAAAAAACTATCTAAGAAGAAGGGCGGGGAATATCGAGCCATCACGGGAGCAGTGATTTATATAAATAATCAAATTACTAAGAAATAAAAAATACTTATCTTATTTGTAAGAAAAAAGGGAAAGGTATGAAGAAGCAAACAAAACCAAGCAAAAAAGTTTATTTATCAGGTAAAACTAAAAGTGACCCTAAAAAAAAGAAAATACCAGGGGGCATAAGGGAAGCACATGAATTTGAAGTTAGGGAACCTTATACAAATAATCCTCGGGATTGCGACTAGCTACGGAAATAGTTAGAGGTTTGGGAGGGGGAAAGTACTCCCCCCCCCACCGAAGGCAGGTTGTGCCTTAAACGGCTTTAAGAGTTTCTTCGATTTTGTAAACTCTTGCGGCTTGTAAGATGGAGAAAAAGCTCATAGGCACAATTGCGCGGGAGGCTAAAAGGGAAATTGTGTCTAAAATTTTTGCTGATCTTGTTGTCGGTTCAGAATAATAGCCAGGACACAATATCCCAAGCGCCGCTTCTGCTAATCCATTAAGAACTACGCTAACCCACACACTGCGCTTAAAAATATTCAAAAGACGCACGTCTTTTTCTTGAACGCCCTTATGCGCATCAGTATTCCAAGCTAAAAGGGGGAGAAGATTCGTTAATTTCATAAAATCCTTTATATAACTTGGGTTAGATTATAAGGCATTTTACTTTTTTACAAAAGCTCCATTTGTACCGTATCGTAAAAATTTCTCCCTTTCTCGGTAAGGGCAAATGAGTGCTCATTTTCTTTTATCAAACCTTTTTTTTGAAGAATGATGAGAGAATCAAGGCTCTCTTTTAAAAGAATTGAGGTTTTCAAAACTCCCTCTTTGAGTCTCAAAGAAAGCCCTAGCTGCTCTTTTAGATGAGCATCTCTCAAAAGATTTTCTTCAAACATAAAAGGGTCTGCCCCTTTTAAAAGAGTGTCTTTATATACATGCAGATTTTTGTAACATTGTGTCCGCTTATTTTGGAAAAAACTCCAAGCCGAGGGACCTATCCCCACAAACTCTCTGCCTGTCCAATATCCGATATTATGTTTTGAACGGAGCCCTTTTTTACAAAAAGCAGAGATTTCATACCTCTCAAAATCCAGAGATTCTAAAACCTCTACTGCAGAGGTGAGCATCTCAAGACATGCTTCTTCTGATGGACGCCTCTTTTCCAGCTCATTTTTTGCCCGGTAAAAATAGGAGCCCTCCTCAATCATGAGGTTGTACAACGAGAGGTGGGTGATGGGTAGATCTTTTAATGCATAAAGGGTTTCTAGAAAATCCCCTTTTTTTTGATCCATCAATTCAAAAATAAGATCTATGGAAATATTATTGATACCTGACTGGGTAAGATGTTCAATTGCTCTTAGCGCGCTCCCTTTTTGGGCGCTGCGCCCTAGAAAATGAAGCTCTTTTTCTACAAAAGATTGCACCCCCAGACTCACCCGATTAAACCCTAACCAAGAGATGTTCTCACTCCATTCTCTCGTTACGTCTTGGGGGTTTGCCTCAATAGTCCACTCGACAAACGGTCCATGAACAAGGGGAAGAGCATCGATTTTTTTCTTAAGCGTTTTTAGAAAATCAAGGGAGAGGATGGAGGGGGTCCCCCCACCAAAATAGACAGAGACTAACTCTCTCCCTTTTAGAACATCCTGGTATTTTTCAAGGTGAAGCAAAAGAGATTCCAACAGAAGATCTTCTGACTCCTTTGAATAGGGGAGCACAAAAAAACTGCAGTAGGGGCATTTTTTTCGGCAAAAGGGGAGATGCACGTAGAGACTGATCGGATTTGCCATAGGAAAAAGGGATCTACCAGTCGTCCCGCTCGGGATCCTGAATCATCCTGGCGCGCTTCCAACGATTACGCTCGCTAAAAGGATCTTCATCGTACTCCTGAGAGCCTCTTTCTCCACCCTCTTCAAACTCCTCATCCTCAAACAGGGTAGAGGGGTCATCATCTTCGTAAGAGCGTTCGTCCATATAGCTGATTTCTGAATGATCCTCCTCAACGCCTATCTCAGGCATAGATTGCGGGTCGTACCCCTGATTCTGCTTATTGCGTTTTGGGGCAACAAAATCCTCTGTCTCTCCGCTCTCTTTGAGGTACTGCAAGCGCTGCTTTTCTTCTTCAATTTTAGCTCGTATCCCTTCGATTTCGACTCGGTACTTTTCCCGTTCTTTTTTTGGGACAAGATCGTGATCAAACATCTTTTGAAGATCGGCTAACTCGATCTCTAGTTTTCGGAGTTTCTCGGACTTCATAGCACCTTTGGAAAAAAACTTTCAGCATTTTAGCAGACTACGGCTAAATGTCAATAGTTGAGGTCTTAAAAACTTTTTTTTAAAGGGGTTAGTGGTCACCAACGTAACGGTGTCCAAACCTCTTTTTTAAATAATGATAGGATTGTGGATTTAAAGCGGCAGCTTCCTGGGGTCGCTGCGCATTTAGCATCTCGGGAGATACATCTAATTTTAAACCTTTATGAAAAAAACGCATTTCATACCCTTTTTCCTCTTCAATGGACGAAAGAATGTCTGTATCTTCTTTGACTGTTGCGGTTTGCACTCTATTTTCGGTTGATATCCCCGAAGTACCTCTATTTCTCGAAAGGAAAATCTTAAAAAAACTCACTGCAATAAAAGCTGTGCTTATGAACACAAAAGAGAGTTCAAAACTAGTAGTTTTTTGTTCAAATAAGGGGTTATTTATCTGCACAAGATGGGCAGGAAGCGGGGAAAGGGGTTGCATGGCAGTTGAGTTTGCCTAGCCTAACAAAAAATGCAAAGAATTTTTTTTCTTATTTTATAAATCTCCAACAAATTTGCTACCCCATTTTTTCATCTGAGCTTTGCGCTCTAAGGCGTCGCGGGCTTCTTCAAACGTCAAATCAGCATCCAACTTGGGTGGGCTTTGGTTTTCTGAGATTTCAGGAATTTTAATTTGAAGATTCGGTGGTCTTCTGCATTTCTTAGGTGAAGCGGGTACATCCTCCTCTTCCGTCTCTTCCGGAACCTCAGATATAGTTGGTAATACTATAAATTTGATATGGTTACGACCTTGCGGAGGACGAGGGCGTGGTGGTCTATTTGCAACAGGAAGAGACTCTTCGGGTCTCACTTTGTTGCCAAATTCATCAACATCAAGATCCTGAGCCCGTTTCAGCGCACTCCCAAGAGACCAAAGGCTAAAACAAGAGGCGGCTAATGCTGCGACAAGAGCAACTTTGCCAGGATTTTTCATCACAAAACTTGTGCATTTTTCGGCTATCACCGGGATATAATCTCCGATACGCATAATTTTATGCCCCACTCTTACATTTAGTTACATAAGAGTATACATTAAATTTAATTATAAATAAATTTAAAATTTAACTTATTGTATTTACTGGTGTTAGACGTTTTTACACCACTGTACCATACGATTGGAAAAACAGGCGATTTTTGAGAGGAACAGGTGCGAATATACAGTAAATTTAGAAATTTTTTTCCCCCCGTTTGCCAACGTTCGTAAAGTCGATAGGGCAAGAAGAGCATTGATGAGACAAAATCGACGGATTTGACGTTCATGGGAAGGGAGTAAACAAATGAAATCCAATGCTTTATGAAGATAACTACGTGTTTTTTCAATGAGATTATCAAAGCCGGTTTCTGATCTTAGAGGTAGGGGAATCCACTCTACCCCCCTTTCTCTGTCCTGCTCCACGTCTTTCAGGATATTGGTAAGCTGTAGCCCTTTGCCAAAGTCCACAGATGACAAAAGAAGAGCCCCTTTTGCTTGGTCGAATTTTCCCACAAAACAAAAAATTTCGGTCAACATTTCCCCTACGCATCCGGCGACGTAATAACAATACTCCTCCAACTCTTGGATCGTGCGGACTCTATCGCCCCCTTTTCGCTCCAAAAATTTCAGCATTCCGTTACCCATCACCTTTCCTACCCGATAGATGCTTTCTTGTATTGTTTTGTCGTAGGTAAGGATTCTTTCGATAAGAATAGAGGCGTCTTGTACCAGCTGAAGCTCCCCCTTTTTTGTGCTTTTGGTGAGTAGGGGGACGATCTGCTGAATAAATTCGGGCAAAGTTTCAGGATTATGGAGCGATTCAATCCATATCTTTATAAATTTTTTTTGATCCTCAAATTCAAGAGCCTCTTCGTCTTCAATTGTGTCCAAAATTCTTAAAAAGAGGTAGGCATCGGTGATTACCGGAATCAAAGGGGCGTTCAAAAGAGGGATAGTTAAAGCAAATGTACGCGAAACCTCGCGTAATAGAGTACTTTGCATCGTTTATTCAACCCCTTAAGCTTGTGAGCACACGCCCTATAAAAGACCATACTAGTCTAACCGAAAATCGTTTAAAAAAATAGAACTATTGCTCAACAAGCTTAGATTGTAAAAAAAAATACATATTTTCCCTTTTTGTGGATGGGGAAGAAGTTTATTTTGGTAAATTGAGTTTTTTGCTATGGAGGGAGGAATAGACAATTAAGAAGGGTTTTTTGGGGGATGAGCGAGCTTTTTTTCTTAAGTCAGGAATATCTGGAGAGGGCCTTTGAGGAGTATCTTAAAGACCCCGAAAGCGTCCCTAAAGACCAAGCTCTTTTTTTTAAAGGGGTGGAATTTGCTTACCATGGCATGACCACATCCTTGCACTATTCGAAAGAGGTTCCTGATCTTTCTTTCAACGTCTATCGGCTGGTAGATCACTACAAGCGGTGTGGCCACTATAAGGCTACCACAAACCCTCTAAGCCAGCTCCCCTTGACGCCTTTAGAGCTCACCCTTAAAGAACACAAACTGGATACAAAAGACCTTGAAAAAGAGGTCCCCACTTTCGATATCTTGCCGCAACCAACAGCTCCGCTATCTTTTTTGCTTGAGGTTTTAAAAAGCCGATATACGGGGAATGTCGGTTTTGAGTATATGCATTTGCAGGATTCTCCCCTTGTGATTCGGGAAATAGACCGCTATTTACGTGAAGAGTACCAGGCTCAAATTGACGAAAGGGAATCCAAAGAGATCTTTATGAATCTCAAAAGGGCGGAAAGTTTCGAGAGCTTTTTACATAAAAGGCACATGGGCAAGAAGCGATTCTCATTAGAGGGGGCAGAGAGTCTGATCCCTATGCTGGAGTGTTTGGTTAAAATGGGCAAATCGAGCGGTTTGACCGATCTTGTTATCGGGATGGCTCACCGGGGTCGCCTAAATGTTTTAGCGCATGTGTTAGAAAAAGAAATCAGTCAGATATTCTACGAATTTGAGAGCGACTATACCCCAATGTATGCAGGAAGCGGTGATGTAAAGTATCACATGGGCTACGCCAAAAAAAGGGAGGGTATTGAGGTAACACTAGCACCAAACCCAAGCCATTTGGAATCGGTTGATCCGGTTATTTTGGGAATGTGTAGGGCAAAATGCGACTTGGCCAACAAACCTACAGCTCTAGCAGTAACCATTCATGGAGACGCAGCACTTGCGGGTCAAGGGGTGGTCTATGAGAGTCTTCAGGCTATGCTACTTGAGGGTTACAAGGTGGGGGGAGGAATCCACATCGTTATCAATAACCAGATCGGTTTTACAGCAACACCACAGGAGAGCAGATCTACCGTCTATTGCACTGACGTAGCAAAAGCGTTCAACTGCCCCGTATTTCATGTGAATGCTATGGATCCGTTGAGTTGCGTTCGGATTACCAAACTTGCTCTACACATTGCGAGAACCTTTCATATAGATGTATTCATCGATCTTCAAGGCTACCGCAAATACGGTCATAATGAGGGGGATGAACCCGGTTTTACCCAGCCCCTTATGGTGGAAAAAATCAAGCAGATGCCTGAAGTTTCAAGTTTGGTTGCTGTTGATGAGACGTTTAAACAACAAACTCAAGAGACGATAGAGAGCGAATTGGAGCAAATGTACCAGCTTGCCAAGGAATTTGCTCGGCAAAAAAAAGGCTTTAGCGCGAATGGGGTGCAAAACACCCTGTTCAAAAGCTCAAAAATCGACTTAAAACAGGCCCAAGATATTTTAAAAAAGATCGCAAAAATCCCCTCCGACTTTCAGATCCATCCCCGATTGAAAAAAATTGTTGAGGAAAGGGGGGCCAAAGAGAAACTGGATTGGGCCATGTCAGAGGCTTTGGCTTTTGGTACCCTCCTTGAAGAGGGTATTGCGGTGCGCTTATCTGGGGAGGATTCCAGACGAGGCACATTTTCCCATAGACACTCCACCCTTGTGGATCAAAAGAACGGGAACGTATTTGTCCCACTGAATAATCTAAGCATCAATCAGGCTCCTTTTACCGTAATCAATTCCTATTTGTCCGAATATGCTGTGATGGGGTTTGAATACGGCTACTCCCTAGCGCATCCAAACTCTTTAGTGATTTGGGAAGGGCAATTTGGGGATTTTGTAAACGGAGCCCAAATTATTATTGACCAATACCTTGTATCCGCTGAGACGAAATGGGGTGTGACGAGCGGATTAGTGCTCTATCTTCCCCATGGATTTGAGGGTCAAGGTCCTGAGCACTCTTCGGCACGCATAGAGCGATTTCTTGAGCTTGCGGCAGAAAAAAATATCGTTTGTGCAATACCCACTACAACAGCCCAACTCTTTCATCTGCTGCGAAGGCAGGGGATTTCTCACCCCAAGCGGCCCCTTATTCTGTTCACTCCAAAAAGTCTTTTGAGAGATGAGATCTCTTTTTCGCCCGTTGAAGAGGTTCATACCCAGGAGTTTCATCCTATACTAAAGAAAAATAAGGACGGCGAAAAAAGCTCTCTTTGTATTTTTACTTTTGGAAAAATAGCCTACGATATCCAAAAAAAAGCAGAGAGTTTGCAGCGTAAAGATTTTGTTCTGTTTTGTATTGAGCAGCTTTACCCGCTTGAGGAAAACTTTTTACAGACCGAGCTTGCAAATCTTAGGGGAATTACCCGTTTTGTTTTTGTGCAAGACGAACCCAAAAATATGGGCGCCTATCCACACCTCAGACCTAAAATTGAAGCGCTTTTAAATGGTAAAGAGCTCAGCTATATCGGAAGAAAAGAGTCGAGTTCCCCTGCATCGGGTTCTCCCAAAATTTCCGTAATGGAGCTGGAGCATATTCTTAAGGAGATTTTCCATGAGTAAAATTCAAGTGGAGCTGCCGGCACCGGGGGAATCGGTTAAAGAGGTGCATGTGAGCCGCTTTTTCGTAAAGGAGGGGGATTTAGTTTCTAAAGATGCGATTCTGTGCGAAATCGAATCGGACAAAGCTACCATGGAGGTGATTGCCCCAGCCTCCGGAAAGGTTTTTTTTAAAATTGAACCACAAAACACCTATGCTGTCGGCACGATTGCTGTCGAGATCGATACGACCTTCCAACCAGAAAAAAAGGCCCAAGAGCCGCTTCAACCTCAAAAAGTCGAACTTAAATCGGCCCCCGAAGCCCCTTTGGCCCCATCGCCAAAAAAAAACGGGGAGAGTGTGATCCGGCAAGGGATGGAGGAATTTCTACAAAAGCCGACAAAACTGGAGCAATCTCCAACCAAAGTTGAGCCATTAAAAGGGGAAACAAGCGCCTCTGGCGAGAAAAGAGAGCCCATGAGTCTCATTCGAAAAACGATTGCAAAGCGTCTTGTGGACGTCAAAAACGAGACGGCCATGCTCACTACTTTCAATGAGGTGGATATGAGCGCTTTGATGCGATTGAGAAAAGAGCACCAGGAGGCGTTTACCAAACAGCACGGTATAAAGCTTGGGTTTATGGCTTTTTTTACAAAAGCGGTCGAGCGGGCCCTTGGAATCTATCCAAAAGTCCATGCACGTATTGATAAAGATTCGATTGTTTATCCCACCGGTGTGCATGTGGGGATAGCCGTTTCTACAGAGAGAGGGCTTGTGGTTCCGGTAGTGCGTCATGTGGAAAAGCTGACATTGGCGCAAGTGGAAAAAGAGATCGCCCAATTAGCTCAAAAGGGGCGTGAGGGGAAATTAACCGTGAAGGATTTTGAGGGGGGGTCATTTACCATCACAAATGGCGGGGTGTTTGGTTCTTTATTATCGACCCCAATTTTGAATCCTCCGCAAAGCGGAATTCTGGGGATGCACGCGACGTTGGACCGACCAGTAGCGATTCAGGGAAAAGTTGAGATACGCCCTATGATGTACATCGCTTTAAGCTATGATCACCGGATCATTGACGGAAAAGAGGCTGTTGGATTTTTAGTTGAGGTCAAGCGCTGGTTGGAAAATCCCGAAATCGGAGTTTTAGGTTTATGACGAAATCGATTGTGATTGTGGGGGGAGGACCCGCTGGTTATGTGAGCGCCATACGGGCGAGCCAGTTAGGAGCAAAAGTCACTTTAGTTGAACGGGGTCCAACGCTTGGGGGAACATGTTTGAATGTAGGGTGCATCCCGTCTAAAGCGCTTTTGATGTTTTCCCATTACAAACATCTTTTTGACCATGAATTTGCCAAAGTGGGTATCGCTGCCGAGCTCAAAGGGTTCGATTTCTCGTTGATGCAAAAAGAGAAATCCAAAATCGTGGATACATTAACCCAGGGAATTGCCTATCTGCTGAAAAAGCATAAGATCAGGCATGTGCATGGGGAGGCCCGTTTCGTCGCTCCAAAAAAATTGGAGGCTAATGGCGAAATACTTGAGGCTGACTACATCATTTTAGCTACCGGCTCACAACCTATCAGCCTCCCTTTTTTTCCTATTGACGAGAAACGGGTTCTCTCATCAACAGGCGCCTTAGCTCTCAAAGAGGTTCCGAAGCATCTTTTGATCATAGGCGCCGGAGTGATCGGGCTTGAGATGGGTTCCGTTTACCGCGCTTTAGGTTCAAAAGTAACATTTATAGAATTTTTTCCCAAAATAGCCTCAAGTTTTGATACCGATGTATCCCAGACACTTTTGGAGATCTTTAGAGAGCGGGGGATCGAATTCTATTTGGATACTAAAGTTGAGCAGGGGGCTATCACTCCAAATGGGGTAAAACTTACCTGTCGAGGGCCTAAAGGGGAATGTATCCTGGAAGGGGACTATGTTTTGCAATCGATCGGTCGTAAACCAAATACTGCCGGCCTATCTCCAGAGAAGGGGGGGATTGTTTTGGATGCAAAAGGTTTCATTGAAACTAAAGCCGATCTACAGACAAGCGTAGAGGGGGTTTACGCGATAGGGGATGTCTCGATTGGCCCTATGCTGGCCCATAAAGCATCGCATGAGGGGATTGCTCTAGTCGAAACCCTTTTAGGAAAATCGACTAATTATAATCTTTATGAGGTGCCCAATGTGATCTACACCCACCCCGAAGTGGCTCATGTAGGGATGAGTGAAGAGGATTTAAAGAGGCACAATCTGCTTTACAAAATGGGAAAATTTCCCCTCAAGGCGAATGCTCGAGGGCTTGTTGAGGGGGATCTCAAGGGGTTCGTAAAGGTTTTAGTGTGCCAATCGACAAGAAGGCTCATGGGAGCGACTGTGGTTGCCAGCCATGCATCGGAGATGTTGCCGATGTTTCAGTTGGCAATAGGCAAAAAAATGACGATCGATGAAATAAAACACTTAATGATCGCGCACCCGACACTCAGTGAAGCTCTCATCGAAGCGGTGTGGAATGCCGATGGCGAAAGCCTCCATTTTTAGAGTGCATACGATCAAATTTTTTTATAAATATGGCAATCAGCCTGGATGGACGTAACGAAATAAAAGAGCCCTTAAAAAAACCTTACCTTGGAGGCTTTAGCAAAATTTGTTCCAAAACTCTTTTTCAAGTTTTTTTCTTGTTTAGTGGAAAAGAATCTGTCGAATTTCCCATAGTTTTAAAGTTTTTTTAAACTCATAAAGACTGAGGTTTTTTATCTGGCTTTCGTGAGGAACCTCAAGATATTCGCAAAGAGAGACAAAAAGTCGACCATGAGAGACGATGAAGGGGGAAAAGTCTTTTGCAAAAGCGGTCTCAAGACCTTTTTGTAAACGAAAATTTATCGCTTCTAAACTCTCGACTGAGGGATCTATCGGCTTGGTAGGGTTTCTTTTTTCCTCCTCCTCGAAAGCATACATCATTTCACTTGGCTTGCCCTCCAGATACCCATAACCCCTCTCCTCAAATTCTTTCAAAGCGGTAAAACCGGCCATGGGATGGTTTTTTTTAAGAATTTCTGCGGTGGTACGTGCCCTCTTTAATGGGGAGGTAAAGATGTGTCCAATCGGGAGATGTAGCGATTTTTTTGCAAAATTTTCGGCCTCTTCTATCCCTTTTTCGCTAAGAGCGATATCAGTTTTCCCCTGACACCGTTTTTCGAGATTCCACAACGTTTCGCCGTGTCTTAAAAAGAAAAATTGCATACGCCCCGATTTGTATGACGAAAATAATGTATGCGATTTTTAGGGAAAAAATCAAGAGATGCGGCGAAGACGACGGTTTTTTTTCCATTTACCAAAGGAAAAAAGGGTAGGGAGGAGCTGTTTTCGAAGCGATTCCAAAAGAAAAATTCCCCCTCCGGGGATAAGGGCAATTTTCCACTCTTCAAAGTTAAGGGGGTGGACGTTAAAGGCCACCTCGAGGACAGGGGTGTAAAGGATCGCAAGATGCAAAAAGATAGCGCTTATTACCCCTATTAGAAGGTAGCGGTTTGTAAACAAACCCTGTTGAAAAATAGAGATTTCATCGGAGCGGCAATTAAACGCTATTAGCCACTCGAACACAACAAGAGCCGTAAGTACTATCGTGCGGGCCTGGTGGAGATTTTCCATCTCTAAACAGACATAAAACACGCTAAATATAGAGATCCCCAGCAAGAAAGCCATAAGCCCGATTCTGTAGAGCATCCCTTGAAATAAAAGCCCAACTCCGGGGCTTCTGGGGGGCTGCTTCAACTCTCTGCCAGTTTTTGGCTCTAGTCCAAGGGGGATAGCTAAAATCACACCGGTCACGAGGTTTACCCATAAAATTTGTAGGGGAGTAAGGGGGGCAATCCCTAAATAATAAACGGACAGAATCAAACCAAAAAGCTCGCCAAAGCAGGTGGTGAGCAGAAACACGGTGACGTTTCTTAAGCGGTTAAAGATGGCTCTGCCCTCCTCGACGGCATGAACAACTGAGGCGAAATTATCATCCATGAGGATCATATCTGCCGATTCTTTAGCCACATCGGTTCCGGTAACACCCATAGCGACTCCGATATCGGCAGCCTCCAGGGCCGGGGCGTCATTCACCCCGTCTCCGGTCATGGCAACGATATGCGCATTTTTTTGGAAAGCTCGCACAATTTTGAGCTTATCGACGGGCTCTATCCGGGCAAAAACCTTCATAAGGCCTATCTCTTCACAGAGCTGCTCATCGTTTAAAAGCTTCACATCCGACCCTCGTAAAACCCCTTTTGTATGGATTCCCAGCTCGTGGGCAATAGCTTTGGCTGTGATCGCGCTATCGCCTGTGATCATGGCTACTTGAATTCCGGCCTCTTTACAGACGGCTACTGCTTCAATAGCCTCGGCTCTGGGTGGATCCATCATTCCCATGAACCCAATAAAGGTGCCATCTTTGTGTTTCAGCCTTTCGGTATCTAAATTCCCCCCTGTATGGCGCATGGTAACGCACCCGATGAGCCTCAGAGCTTTTTGGGACATGCGCTCCAGGTGAAATTCCACCTTTTGCTTTTTGTCTGGGGTGAGTTCTTCTCGACCATTGCTAGTCAAAATATGGCTGCAGAACTCGAGAATCTTTTCGGGAGCCCCTTTGATAAGGATCTCTTCATATTTGGTATTGGCATTCATAGTTGCCATGTACAAATGTTCGCTGGAGAAGGGGATTTCATGAATCCTAGGGTGGTCGCGACTGAGTTTGTCAATATCGACCCCCCCTTTGATGGCAGCAACCATCAGGGCCCCTTCAGTGGGGTCTCCAATCGTGGTTAGTCGATTTTCCTGCTGGGTAACGAGGGCATCGTTACAAAGTGCAGCGACAAAAAGGAGTTGCTGAAGGTGCGAATGGGTTTCGGGGTGTACTCTCCCCCCTTCATCGTGAAAAGAGCCATAGGGAGAATCCCCATCCCCTTCAATCACAATCTCATGCCCGTCGATGTATATTTCGGTCACCTTCATTTGATTGAGGGTAAGGGTTCCGGTTTTATCCGAGGCGATCAGGGTAGTGGAGCCCAGCGTCTCCACAGCAAGAAGCTTGCGAACAATCGCATTTTTTTTAGCCATTTCCGACATGCCGGCAGCTAAAGTGATTGTGAAAGAGGCGGGGAGACCCTCAGGGATAGCACTAACGGCTGCAGAGACGCTCAACAAAAAGATTTCGGTAAGGTTTAAGCCCTGCTCCATGGCAATCCAGACAAAAAAAAGGATCGCTACTGCAATCATGGGGAGGATCCAAAAACCGATAGACTCTACGTTTTTTTGCAGAGGGGTCTTTTGCTCCTCAATTTCTTTCAATGAGCTGGCGATTTTACCTAGCTCTGTGCGCATCCCGGTTCCGACGACGACAGCGGTGGCTTTGCCGGCTGAGACTGTAGTCCCCATAAATAGAAGATTGATCCGGTCAACCAGGGGGGGGTGATTTTCAATCACTTTATTAAATTTTTCCACAGGAACCGACTCACCCGTAAGGGTCGATTCATTGACACGCAAGTTGATTGTCTCCACAACCCGTAAATCGGCACCAATTTTATCACCCGGCTCTAAAATGACAATATCGCCCGGGACAAGAAACTGTGAGTCTATGGGGACAACATGACCGTTGCGTTTGACCTTAGAGCGATGGCCCGAAAGCTGCTTGAGCGCTTGCATCGCTTTTTCAGCCTTAGCCTCCTGGATAAAGCCTATTAAGGCCATAAGCAAAAGCGTAGTGAGTAGGACGATCCCGTCAGTGTGGCTTTGGATGAAAAATTTAAAGAAACAGGCGATGATTAGGATAAGAACGAGGGGGTTAAGGAATTGACGTAGAAAAATAGACCACAGAGAGCGCCTTTTTTTCTCCTCCAAAAGATTGGGACCGAATATGCGAAGTCTGGTAGTGGCCTCTTTATCGCTGAGCCCCCCTATGTCGGTACCTAAAAGGGGAAACGCCTCTTCAACACTTTTTGTATACCAAGGGATCTCATCCACCATAGACCCGATCCATACAGCAAAAACGGCGAAAAAGTCAACTTATACAAAAAAAGGGTGATTTCTCTCGAAATCACCCTTTTGGCTAAACACCTAGATTACGCAAAGGAAAATCCTACGGATTTCTTAAGCCGGTTTCATTAAGTCCATACCCTACTTCCCCTAGCCCTTCTGCTGCTTTTGCTGCTGCTAGCCTTGCTTCTTCTTCTGCTGCTTCTTTTTTTTCTTTTTTGAAGACTTGGTAAGCACTGTCGTTTTCCATCATCTTGACGCCTTCTGCGGTTACGTTCAGTTTGGAAAAAGGCGACACCCCAGCAGCGTAGATCACCATATCAGCAAAATTTTGATTAGCTTCAGCTTGTCTTAATTTATACTCACAATACTCTTTAACATCCTTGTCGTAATAACCGAATTTTCTAGCTATAGGTACTACAACATATTTGACAAACAAGCAGCCAATTGCTCCTACCAAGAGAGCAAATGGAGTAACAGCTGCAGAAACTAACCCAGTAACACCGCGGCCCATTTTGAGAGTCAATTTTAAACCAAAAGCAAGTAATGCTAATGGAAAAGTCACAAACAAATTCTTAATGAACCCAGTACTATTATCATGACCTAATTTGTGAGCCTTTTTTGCAAGCCAATCGATTGGATTGCCCTTCCAGGTTACTGCTCTATGTGCGATATTGTAAAAAACAGTCTTCATGATATTGCCCAGAGCAACGAAATAGCTCCCTTTACTTACTTTAGCTGTAATATCTTTGAATGAGTGTATCTTTTTTTTCTCAGTAAGTTCCCTATGAGTAGAATTAAAATCATACCTTCCTAAATCAACCAGACGATGCACGACTTTACTTCCCCATACCGAAATGAGAGATTTTTCCTCTGTTTTGTATTGTAAAAGAATTTCTTCCAACGCTCCAAAAGTTTGCTCAGCCTCGGGTAATTCTTCAACACTTTTCCTGATTGAAGTTACAAGATGTTCAGGTAAACCATTATAGTTAAATTCAGCGGGCAAGCGTGTACTTCTAAAATCAGCTTCAGCTAAATCAGAACCTTTAGAAGCCTTAACCGAACTACGGAAATTGTCTAGTTGAGTATTAATATCTTTAATTGCTTTGTTATTCTCTCGATGTCTTACTGGTATGACCGCTTCTTTAATACTGGCACTGAGTGAAGACATTCTTTCCTTCATGCTGCTTGAAATACCTGGTGATGCGCTACCGGCGGCGCTGCCACCCTGTTTAAGATCCGGTTGATGCCCCGAACTCACTCCATTTGTTGCTAACATATTATTACCTTTTGGTTTTTATTTTCTTTTACAAAAACTATTATAATACAAAATTTTAATTTTAATAAACTAAATATTTTTAATAATTCCTAGGTTGTTGATAACGTGTGGTCTACGGGTGTAAAAAGTTTTAATACTCTCGAAACAAAGTAGTTAAACTTTTGTTTGTTTATTAAATTAATTTATAATATACTTTATAAGTGAACTGAAAAATAATGTGGATTCCGATTTCCTCGGGGCGAGCGGCAAAGGGTGTAGTGGATGCGTGAAAAAGAGCTTTTAAAAGAGATTGCCAGACTAGAGACCAGGCTTGATCACTTCGAGACGGAGTGGAGTTACTTAGATCGTATATTGCTTGAGTGCGGATTTCGTCGGGGAATTATGACTCTTAAAAAAACCGTAGAGAACATGATTCATGAAAATAGCGACCCGGCTAATGAGTTTTAGTTTTTAATCTTTAAATGTTTCATCCACAAGAGCTTTGATTGTAGATTTTAGCTCCTTTTTCTTTTTTTTCCAAAAACTCAAACAGGCGAGCCTTTTATTTTCGAGCTGTAAGGGGTTTTCTAGAAGCTTTCGCACTAAACCTGGCGCCTCCTGCCAGTCCTCTACAACTAGGAGGGGGTGGGGACCCAAAAGATGGGTAAAATAGTCCCCTTTATGGGTACTTTGGACAATAGGAATGGATCCCGCTTCAAGCGATTCATACACCCGAAAAGAATCAAATGAACTGTTCCCGATAGGACAAGGGGAAAATGTCGACTCAAGTAGTAAATCCCTATACTGTGCTGTATTCAAAGCGTGCTTGCTGTTAAAGCCATCGGCACGATAGAAAAAATACCCCTCAATACATCCCATATGTCGCGCCATCTTAAGCCTCTGAGGCCTAGCGACATTTCCGGCAAAGCTCCAATTATAGGCTCGCTGAAAAGCGGGCTTTACTACGCCATGAAACCCCTTCCAAAAATTTCTTTTGTACCCTAAAGGGAAGAAAAGTACCCGTTTATCCCTTTTTTCCAAGGAATCGCACCAGTAATTTTTCAGAATAAAAGAGGCGCTTTGATAGTCAATATCGCTATAGTGGAGCTCTTCGTCCGATAGCTGAATCACACCAAATGGGATATTGAGCAGGCGATAGGTGGTCAGTAGGTGAGTGAGCTTCTCCAAGGGGGGGTTGGAAATAACAAGAACCGCCCTTTCTTCTATCTTTGTCATGGAGAGATCTACCACATCCACAATTGGAGCCCCACACTCTTCAAAAAGCTCATGGAGCCAGGTGTCCTCCCAGCTGTGTTCCGGTTTTTGGGAAAGCCAAATTAGCTTTATAGGCTCTTTTGCCCAAAGACCGAAGAGATAAAAAATCGAGGCGAGATACAGGTAATAGCTCATAAAGAGAATGTTAGCGGATCGTTTTTTTTTTAGGGGAAGATTTCGACGGCTATTTTTTAGCCTTTTTGATCCATTCAAGAAGGCGGTTTTCCCGCTTTACGAGCATCTTTTTTGTCTCAAAATTTTCTCTATAAATCCGGATTGCTTTCTCCTGCTCCCTGTTTTTCTCCTGGATTTTGCGGGAGTTGTCGATCATGCTTTTTTGTAGTCCCGCGATGGTTTTGGCCAAAAGAAGGAGGGGATCAAAAGCTCCTTGTGCATTAGGGGCGTTTTTAGCACTGGTTTTACCGAAAAAAGAAACAATCATTTAGGCCTCCTTCAAGAGGATTAAGTATACCATTTTTTATTTTTAAAGGAAGATTTCTTTACAGAACTACTCAAAATTACCCCCCCCTCTCATGACTTTAAAAATCCCCAAGAGGGGTGTCCCCCTAAATGGGTCTAGGAAAAACTGATGGCTTCAAAATGTTAAGGTTTCAAAATAAACCCTTTACGGTAACTAGGATTTTTTTGGCGGGAGAAGAAAAGATTTTCTATTTTTATCTTACCCAGGTTTGTTGTTGGATCGTTAGCGTAATTATTGGGTAGGTGGTAAATCCAAATATAGCTTGGGATTAAATGTGATTTTTTCACTAAAGGAATCACGTAGCGACTCGTAAAATCTGGAGGTACGTTGACAAAACAAAGCCCCATCGCAGCCCGTTCGCGCGTCCCCCAATTACACAAAACAGAGCTTTCAGTTCTATCAAAAGAGGGGGAGGCTACATATTCTTGAGCCAGTTCATGATCTAAAATAAAACAGGCCGTGTAGGGGTTTTTGGGGTTTACAAACACGTAATTTTCGTAGTGAACCTGAAAGCGGTTATCAATATTTACCCTCGAAGTGTAATCTGTGCTGACAAACGCATTGTTTTGATTCACCTCTACTCTTAAAAAAGAGGGGATAACTCCGAGGTTTTTCAACTCTTTGCGAAAGTGGACAAAATAGGAAAAATTGTTAAAGTCCAGCCCCATGTCATCTTCCAAATAGATAAAGTGAGTGTAGCCATTTTTTTGGTCAAAAAACTCGTTGCTGATGAGATCTTTATGGCACCAGGTGAGGTTATGGGGGTGTTCGAGAGTTGGAAAACTGCGGATGCTTTTCGAACCTTTGATGGGTGTTGTCCCATTCACCTTCTGAAAACTCTCTTCAATCTGCCGGATCTTCTTTTCTTCCTTGGTGTTTGTAATAATTACGATATCCACTTTTGGAAATGTCGCAAGAAAACTTAAAACTTGTTCCAGATAACAAAACCTTTTAGAGTCGTAGTGAAAAGTGATTGCTGCTAAAACACTACTTTGCCTTGCCTCCTCGACAGATGAGAGGTCTTGCAAAAAAGGGGGGGGGAGTGTGCCCCCAGACAGTTTGGCGATGAAGGAAATTACCCAAAAAGATACCGTTAAAAAAAAGGGCCTCATTTCTCCCCCTTTTGTGTGAAATAGAAAAGAGAATCGACCGGAATTTTATGGTCTAAATTTGAGGAGGTTCTCGCTAAACTGCTTGGGATATGGCTCACTTGTGCATAAAATGGGCAGGTTAAACGGTCCACATCCAAAGGGATGACAAACCGGTGATAAAAGGGAGAGGGGATATTTTCAAAACACAATCCCATCCCCGCGCGCATCCGTATTCCCCAACTGCATACTTTGGAGCTGTTTTTTAGGTCAAAAGAGGGGGAATTGCTATACTCTTCAGCGAGTTCTTTATCCAAAATATAGCAGGCGCAAAAAGGGTCATTAAGGTTCAGAAAAAGGAGGTGTCTGTAGGGGGCCTGAGGATGCTTATTGACCGCAATTTTGTATGCGCTACTGGAGCTAACAATCTGATTTCTATTGTTAGTCTCGACGCGTAAGAAAGAGGGAATAAGCCTTTTTTCCTTGAGAACATCGCGCGCATGGACAAAATAACAGAAATTATCAAAGTCAAGCGCGATATCGTCTTCAAGATAAATAAAGTGGGTGTACCCCTTTTGAGGATCGAGAAATTCGTCTTTGATCAGCTGTTTATGGGACCAGGTAAGCTCAATAGGATGCATGAGGTCTGGGCATGTGCGCATAGATACTGTTTTATTTTCGATAACAGCGGGGAATACTTTTTTATAACACTCCTCGATCTCTTTAGTTTTTCTTTTGCGTCCGGTATTTGTCAAAAGGACTATATCGGCTTTTGGGAACGTCTTTAGTGTCTGTAGAACCTTTTCCAGGCACTCCAATCGCTCGGGGTTGTAGTGGCAGGTTATTGCAATCAATGGATAACAATCCAAGGCCGATTGATAGGATGTACCCTCTTTTATGAAAGGGGGGAGCTCTTTTATTGTACTTGATAAAATAGATACACTGAAACCCACAATATATCCAAGCGTCCGCAAGAGAAGATTATTAATCATTACGTTTTTTCGCTATTTTAATTTATTTGAAATCATCGTTATATGTTCTCCATATTTAGGCCAATCGGGCTCAATTTTTCAAGCAGGTAAAAAGAGACTCTATAGGTATTTTGCCATGTTTACTTCCTGGATCATTTGCGTAAGTATTGGGTAAATGATAGACTATACTGAACTCTGGGCACACAAATCTATTCTGGTATTTTCCGATTCCGTCTTGAGTTACTGGGACAACATAGCGACAGCCAAAGGGGTAGGGGATATTTTCAAAACACAATCCCATAGCAGCCCTCTCCCTCACCTCCCAAGGACAAACGTTCTTGCTTTTTTCTTTTTGAAAAGAGTCGGTTTGCACATATTCTTTAGCAAGCTCTTTATCTAAAATAAAACAGCCCATATGGGGTGATGTTGGATTGATAAAAATCAAATTTTCATAACTGAGCCTCTTTCGCATTGAGAAGTCCAAAACTTCACAATTATCGGTTGCTACAAGATCCCCTTTTTGGTTTATTTCTACCCGTAAAAATGCGGGGAGAAGCCCTGTTGGTCTAAGGACCTCCCGAAAATGGAGGAAATAACAAAAATTGGTGAAATCCAGGCCAATATCATCCTCTAAATAGAGAAAGTGGGAATACCCTTTTTTTTCTTCCAAAAAATCGTTTTGAATGAGCTCTTTATGACTCCAGGTAAGATCAAATGGGTCTTTGATTGAGGGGATACTTTTGATCGAAATAGAGCCCTCTTTGATACCGGAGGGGAAAACTTTTTTACTGCTTTGTTCAATTCTAGCTATTTTTTCCGGTACGCAGGTATTTGTAAAAATGACGATATCGGCTTTGGGGAAAGTGCTAAGACGCTGAAGAACCTCTTTTAAATAACAAAATCGGGATTCGTTATAGTGAAATGTAATAGCTACAAGTGTATAGCTGTTCAAAGCTGCAGAATAGGACTCTTTTTCTTGAAGGTAAGGTGGTACCACCCCAAAAGCGGCCAGACTAGTAAATTGAAACAAAGCAAAAAAGATTTTTTTATTGAACATCAATTAATTATGCTTTTTGAAATAATTAGATTCAACTAATTCACAATGAGCTAGTTAAAAACTGCAAAGTGCTTTTCCCAATATTTGGTCAAAAAAAACCTCCTACAGGGTTGCTTTAAGGGGTACTTTTTGATAAACTTCGAATCAAAATGTTTATGGCTCACCTCAAAATGGGGTTCTTTCATTCGACTATCCCCCAGGCCATAGGCGAACAAATCGCATTTAGGAGTTAATACACTGTGTCACACACAAAATTAGTTGTTTTGGATCGGGGCAAAGAGATCGAGCTTGGAAATTTAGAAGAGGGCGCCTCTATCAAAAGTTGCTGCGAGGAGGCGGGGGTCCCTTTTGCATGTGAAGAGGGAATTTGCGGCACTTGCATCATTGAGGTTGTTGAAGGGGGGAGCCATCTTTCGCCCTACAATGAGGCAGAAGAGGACTTTTTGGGTCCTAAACCAGAGCAACTTAAACCAGGTCAAGGGGTAGAAAGGCTTGCATGCCAATGCAAAATCGCCTCCGAGGGCACTGTTAAATTCAGATTTTAAAAAAGGGCTTAACCCATGATTACAAAAGAGATGACGATCGAACAGATCCTCAACGGCTTTCCTGAAAAGAGCCAAAAACTTGCACAGTCTATTACAGACGCAGGTTTACACTGTGTAGGCTGTCATTCAAGCAGCTACGAAACTTTAGAAGCAGGGATGCTTTCTCACGGATACGATTCTGAGGAGATTGAGAGTCTTGTGCGCACGCTGAACACTGTTCTTGAACAAAAGCTCGAGTTGAATGGAATTCATGTAACCCAAAAAGCTGCAGAAGCCTTTAAAGAGATCGCCAAAACGGAAGGTTTGGAAAATGCCGCCCTAAGATTCGACTGTATCCCCGGGGGGTGTAGCGGGTTCCAGTACGTACTCGATTTTTCTCAAGAGGCTGATAAAGAGTTAGATACGGTATTTCATTCCAACGGGCTAGATATCCATGTCGATAATCGCAAAGTTGGTTTATTGCTTGGTGCCGAAATTGATTACCACTCGGGCCTAAACGGGGCAGGGTTTAAAATCTCTAATCCAAACGCAAAAAGCTCTTGCGGGTGCGGAAAATCCCAGTCTTACTAGCTTTTTGATTCTTGAAAGCCTAATTAAAGGGGTTGCGGTGAGCCATAGCGTGGAGCTCATTTCAACCCCTTTTTTATTAAAATGAATACAGATGTACCCGTTTCCCCCAAACTTGGGTAGTTAGAAAACCTCTATTCTGATTTGCAACAAGTACACCCTCAAAGACTTAACCATTTATTGTAAAATAATTTATATTATATTATAATATTTACCTTATGGTAAGTATATTGCAAAAAATCGTAGATCTTGCGAAGCCCACCCCCCCCTCTATTGTACCAGGGGTTTGGGAGAAGCAGAAAAAGGCTACCGCAAAGAAAATGACCGCTGTTTATCAGTCTACCGGTAAAGAAGTATCGGCGGTCTCTTCAAAACATTACGTAGGGTTCAATATTGAAAATCCGTTGGCTCAACAAGCACAAAAAGAGAAGAATTCTGCTGATGATTCCAATAAAAAGATGAACCACCTTCAAGCAACAGGAGACATATTGGTTGCGGCTAAAGGGGTAACTCCTTTTACTCCAAACAGGATGTTCAGCCAGGAGGTAGACCTCTCCTACTCGATTATCAATTTTGGTATTGCCATTTTTGGCTACCTCTCGCAGCTTTTTTCTAAAAAAACAGCGGAAAAGACCACTTTTGGAGACGTAAAAGGGGATTTGAGTGCGGACAAAATTGCTGAATATGGAAAAATCCGTTTTGGCTCAAGATTCTTAAGCGCCTCTTTTGGGCTTACTGCGGGAATCGGAGCTTTTACAGGCTTGAATGCAATATCGGGCAGAGCGGTTCTTTTAGTCGGAAGCTTCTGCTCCTCCCTCGCTATGGGCTGCTTTTTTTTGATCGCCAAAGAGCGCACTGACTGGACAAAAAAAGTAGCAGAGGAATTCAAAAACCTCGGGGTTGATGGGTTGAGAAACAAACTTCAAACCATCGAAGAAGAGGATATTAGACACCTTCAGGCATTTGCAAAGTCCCCTAGTTCTCTAGAGGGGGAGGAGAAAGCTCAAAGGTTCAACGGGATCTTGGAGCGTGCAGTTGTTCCGGCTGAGGTAAGGGAGCGTTTTAAAGAAAACGTTGAACTGCTAGAGGTGATGGAAACTTTTATGTTGGCCAGACGCGAACATTATGGGCGCTTTATAGGCCAAAAGAACGTTCAGCGGCTTCTGGAAAATCCCAGATATGAATTCAACAGCAGAAATGCCTCCTATTTTGAGTCCAAAGATTTGCTTAAGCGTAAAATTGAAAAAACCCTTCAAGTACAATCCACTTTGTGGAAAGTTGTTCAGGTATTCTCTTTACTCACCATCAGTGTTTATGCGGCTACAAATTTTATAACGGCCGGTTTGCCCGATCTGGTTATTGCAATACTAAACCTTGCGATTGCGATAGGTTGGTCTATTGTAGACACCTACTTTTTTATCTCCGATATGCTCGAGGGGGGATACACCAAAGACCAGTTTTATGCCTTCTTGGTGACTCAAGCCTCATTCCTCCTCTTGGCCGCAGGGGCTTTCCTTATCCACCCTTTAGCTAGCCTAGCAGGGCAAGCGGCTCTTATGGGGGTAGGTTTGTCGGGAATCATATACAATCTAATCACTGACCTTAGAAAAAAACCTACAGAAGCTACTCGACCTCAAGAGCTCTCAGAATCAATATCAGCCGAGGGATAGCCTTTTCCTTTACCCTATTCAATCTCAATTAGATGTGTTTTTTTGCAAATAATAAAAAAATATGATATAATATAGGTTGAAAAGGGGAGTGCTCCCCCGAGGTGAAAAATGGTGGTAAACCACATCACTTCCGATCACAGCCCACAAAAGCAGCCTCTTTTGTCTGGGAACCCTGTTGCCAAGCCCGATTCCACCCAAGATAAAGTGCAGAAAGTTGCAGGTTCTCTTTTAGAACCCCTTTTTTCTCAAGGGGATACCGTCGCTATAGCCTCTTTGACCCAAAAATTAGTTACACAAGAGGCTCCACTTCATGCGGAAGTAGGAGACTACACCGCTGCTTCGATCGGCGGACTGACCGGTATTTTTGGGATAGCTTTTCACTCAATGAATTGCCATAGAGCTAGAAAAAATAAAGATGCAACAGGGTTAAGAGTCTACAGCTCTCAGCTTGTCCGGTTTGTCGCAAAAGTCGCCTCTGTAGTTACAAGCATCGCCTCGACAATTCTTACCAAAAGCGGTGAAGTTCTTTCTAGATCCTCCGCTATACTGGGCGCTGTTTCCATAATGTCTGGGACAGTAGCGTTTAGTTTTAGACTGTACGATATGCACAAACTCAAGAGGCTTAATGGGGATATCGAAGAGATACATAAGGAATTTTTCGATACCTCAAAGGAACCTTCTGATGAGATCATTGAGGGGCAAATTGATCGATTAGGGCGCGCCCTAGGGGATCGCGATCTAGCGGTTAAAATTTATAAAAAAGAAGCGATTGAACCATCTGAAATTCAAGAAAAAATTCGAGGAACCTTTAGGGATTTTGCTCTCTGTTTGGGGGTGTTTCTTATTTCGGATACAATCAACATAGTAGCCCTGGTGATACCTTTAATCAAACCATTAGGAATCGGACTTTCTTTGGCCGCAAACTCTTTGTGGTTGACTTTGGTGGACGGCAAATTTCTTGTTAAAGATCTTAGTGACAAAAAACAGATTTCCACTTCGCTCAAAGTCGCTTACATAGCGCAGATTATTTTGGCTACTGCCTCAATTGTTGCCTCAACGGTTTTCACTTTTGGTGCTGTACCCATAGCGATAGGCGCCGCTGCGGTTGTTGCCACAACAGTTCCCCATATCTTGGGTTGGTTGGAAAGAAAGAAAAAGGCCGCTTGCCAGGAAAAAGCACAGCTCTCTATAGCTGAGGCTGAAACGCGGAAAACAGAACAGCTTTTATATGCTAAGGCCGCATCCTAGACCTCATATTCATTCTCGGTATAGATTTAAAGTTTTTTAAAGCAACATTGCCTTTATCGCCCCTTTTTTGTTAATTTTAAACTAATGGATTGGAAAAGTCGTTTTTTAGATTACTTGGTGGCAGAGCGGGGCCTTTCTCCCAATACCATTCTAAGTTACACAAGAGATTTAGAGAAGTTTTCCCTTTTCCTTGATCCGCAACCGATCGAGAAGGGGACAAAGCAGGATATTTTTCGATTTATCAAAACCTTGGAAAAAAATTTTAGTGTAGCGACACAACAGCGCCAAATTGTTGTTTTACGGAGATTTTACCACTTTCTTTTAAAAGAGGGTGCGATCCAGAAAAACCCGGCATCTCATGTAGATCCGCCTAAAAAAGGTGTACAGCTGGTACGCCCTTTGACTGTTGAAGAGGTGGAGATTCTTGTTAAAACTTGTCAAAGCCCACTAGAGAAGGCTCTTATTCTTACAGTATATGCCAGTGGATTACGGGCCTCAGAAGCCTCCAGTCTCACTATTTATGATGTGAAAGAGGGGTGCATTAGGATCAAGGGGAAAGGGGGAAAGGAGCGAATTGTGCCGATTGCTCCTGTGGCTCTTGAGGCGATTGACCTGTATCTTCAACAAAGGGAGGACAGCAACCCCTATCTTTTTATCGCACGAGGCAAGCATCTAAATAGAGAGCAAATTTTAAAGATCATCAAAAAAATAGCGCTTAAAAGCGGTCTGGAAAAAAATATCTACACACACCTTTTAAGGCATAGTTTTGCTACACATTTATTGCAAGGGGGTGCCGATTTACGCACGATACAGGAGCTTTTAGGGCATAGCGATATCCGTACCACTAACCGTTACACCCATCTTTCCAAAGAGCATATCAAGTCCACCTTTGATCTATTCCATCCAAAACCCTAATCTGGTGGGAATGGGTAAATGTGCAATTTGACTTTTTAAAAATTAATGCAATCTTTAATATACTAAGAAAACAGGATACCCCTGAGGAAATGGCATGACTTTTCTAAGTCTTTTGAATACACTAGATATTCTCGATACCCCTTTCCCACGACCCCTTAATTATATAAAAGATCTCCTAACATGCTCAGCGTATGAGATTACGCAAAAGGAGTTTCTTTTACCCACAATAGACCAATCTGAGGCGTTTTTTAAAAAAACTTTTTCTACAACAAACCATCAAAGGATCAAAAGAGTTTTTGAGTGGTTTATCTCTGGTCCTTTAAGACACACCATCCGTTACACACTGAACTATTCTTATCTATTTTCCTCAACCCCGCTGAAGCCCCTCTCCTACACGCAAATTGCCAAAAGCTATATTAATCTGTACTGTTTAGATCGATTGGGGGAAATTCTAGATGTAAAAACTACAAAGCTTTTGCGCTACATGCTATTTACCTCTCAAGACAAAGAGATAAAAAAGTTCCACCCCATGCACGCAATTTTGATTTGTGTATTTAAATTCACGATAGCCTACCCGTTACGCCTTTTGCGCACACGAGCTTATGTGCTTGATACCGGTCTATTTTGTTCTAAAGATCTTAAAAAGGGTATGACTGAGGCAATCGGAAATCTCCGATTGAAAAAATTTCAAAGAAATCTCCAGCTGGATTTTTACAAAGGGGGGGGGAAATACTTTGTTGCGACTTTTGTCCAAAGTCTCTTCGATACCCTGATCGAATATTACCATAATCCTGCACCACGAGTCCCCCTTAGAATAGTTTTTTAACGATGCCCCTTTTTTATAAACCCCTTGAGAACCCTTTTTTGGACACTTAAGGGGTTTTTGTTGCAAAGTACGAGGTAGGCACAACCTTTTGATTCAAAAAAACCGCTACTCCTCTTTTGCTATAGAGGATACAAGCAGGCTATTAACTATTTCGGGGTTCGCTTTCCCTTTGGTCTTTTTCATGACCTGACCTACAAGTGCGTTAAAAGCCTTCTGAATCCCATTTTTGTAATCGGCGACAGAGTGGCGATTCTCTTTAAGCACTTCATGAATAATAGCCTCAATCTCTTTAGTGTCGCTTAACGGTTTGTAGTCGGGGTTTTGATCAAAGATCTCCTGCGGGTGCTTTTTGGTTAAACACATTTGCTCCTTGATTTCTTTGGCGATTTTTCCTGTAATTACACCATTTTCAATCATGGATACGAGATAAGCGACATTCTCAATAGGAATATTTGCATCCATAAAATGGACTTTATCCTCATTAAGCCTCCCAACAAACTCAACCGTAAGCCAGTTGCAAAGGGCAATCGGATTTTTTACCAAATGGATCGCCCTCTCAAATGCATTTGATAAGGCTCTATCGGCGATCAATACCCCGGCTGAGTAGGGCGAAAGGCCCAAAGTTTCAGTATAGCGGATGAATCGCTTGTGGGGGAGTTCGGGAAGTCCCTTTTTTACCTCATCAATAAAACTTTGAGTGATTACAAGTGGAGGAAGGTCAGGATCTGGAAAATAGCGATAATCGGCAGCCGTCTCCTTTTTACGCATCAAAACCGTTTTTTGCTCGACAGGGTCAAATCGGTAGGTGCTATTCGGCATCACTTCAGCGAAGGGAACCCCCGGGTTCTCTTCATAGACCCGAATCTGGCGTCGAATTTCATAGTCTAAAGCGGTGATCATATTGGAAAAAGAGTTCATATTTTTGATCTCAACTTTCGGGCGCAGTTGATCTTCCCCCTTTTTGCGCACCGAAATATTGACATCAATACGTAACGAGCCCTCTTCCATGTTACAGTCGGAAGCCTCGATGTACTCCATGATGGATTTGATTGTCATGGCATAGGCTGCAGCCTCTTTGGGGCTGCGCATACAAGGTGTCGACACAATCTCGATCAGGGGAACGCCCGCGCGATTCAGGTCGACCCCTGCAAAAGGTCCAAAATGCTTGAGCATCCCGGCATCATCCTCCAGATGTGCGCTCTCAACAAGAAACTCCTTTGTCACCCCATCCACATCTGCGACTACTTTCCCCCCCTCAAGGATCTTTTTGAAAGACTGGGTGATCTGGTAGTTTCGGGGGCTATCGGGGTAAAAGTAGGATTTACGGTCAAAACGGGAGTGTAAATGGATCTTCGCATCAATCGCTAGACCCAGCCTGACAGCAAGCTCCACAGCTTTTTTGTTCAGTAAAGGGAGAGAACCGGGCTGTGCGGTATCGGTGTAACGGATGTTGGTGTTGGGCTCTGATCCGAACGCATTCATAGATCTGGAGAACAGTTTGGTTTGCGTATTGAGCTGCACGTGTATTTCCAACCCAATTACCGGCTCGTAAGTTTCGTATTCCATCGATTTGGTCGTCCTCTATTTATGGGTTAAATGGTGCTTATTTGCCACTTCTAGCTGCCGACTAACACGGTATAGGTCCATTTCCTGATGGTAGGGGGCTACAATTTGCAATCCAAGCGGTAAACCGTCCTCCATCCCCATAGGGATGCTAATTGCCGGATGACCGGTAAGATTTGCAAAAATGGTGTAAATGTCTTGCAGGTACATCGTCAAGGGATCTTTTATTCCCCCAATCCTGAAGGCGGTATTAGGGGATGTGGGGGTCATGATAAAATGTACCTCTTTGAGGATCTGATCCACTGTGTGTTTCATCATCTGGCGCACTCTTGCTGCCTGCATATAATACTCATCCATTTTACCTTGTGAAAGGACCATGGTACCAAGAAGAATCCGCTGCTTCACCTCGTGACCGAGATAGATAGAGCGCGAGGAGTCGTAGACCTCTTCCAAAGTTTTTGCCTCAGGATTCCGTTTTGAGAATGTGATTCCGTCGTAACGGGCCAAATTCGCTGAGGCTTCCGCTGTCGCTAAAACATAATATACCGATACCGAGTGTTCCAAAATGGAGAGGTCAATATCTTGGATCTCGTAACCAAGCTCTTTATAGTGGGCTAGTGCATGATCAAAGTGTTGACGCACTCTTGGCTCGAGCTTTTTAAGAAACTGAAACGGAACCCCAATCTTTTTTTTAGGAGAAGAGGAATCTAACTGATTTTTGTAATTGATTTGCGCCAGCCTGAGATTGGTCGGGTCTTTTTTGCAAGGTGCGCTAATCGTTTCTAAAAGCCATGCATTGTCATAGACGGTCCTAGAAAAAGGGCCGATTTGATCTAGAGAGGAACCAAAGGCTATGAGCCCATAACGAGAAACCCTCCCATAGGTGGGCTTCATCCCGATTAGACCTGTAAAAGAGGCGGGTTGACGAATCGACCCACCAGTGTCACTACCTAAAGAGAGCGGGGCAAAATGGGCTGCAACTGCTGCTGCTGAACCCCCTGAGGATCCCCCTGGAGTATACCCCTCTTTAAGGGGGTTTTGAGTCACTTTATACGCCGAATGCTCTGTGGAAGAGCCCATTGCGAATTCATCCAAATTCGTTTTACCGATCAACAATGCGTCCGCATCTTCAAGAGCCTCGACCACGGTTGCTGAAAATGGGGCGACATAATCTTGCAATATTTTTGAAGCTGCTGTCGTTTTTTCCCCACGGATGTGGATATTGTCCTTCACAGCGATAGGGACGCCGGCCATTTTTCCCATCGGCTCATTTCGGGCAAGCTTTTGGTCTAGGTGAACCGCTTTAGCCAAGGTTTTGTCAGAAAAAACTGCTAAAAATGACTGGATTTGATTGTCGTTTTCATCGATTGCTTGCAGGTGGGCTTTTGCAATTTCTACTGCGGTCCACTCTTTTTTTAGAAACCCTTCATGGAGCTCTTTGGCACTTTTTTTTGTCAGGTTTTGCATACAAGTTAGGCTCCTTTAATGACTGTGGGGACTCGAATGAACCCTGAGATACTGTCCGGGGTATTTTGCATTAGCTCTGTGCGCGTCATAGGAGGCTGACTTTCATCTTCAAAAAAAGGGCAGATAAGGTCTTGCTGCACCGAAAAGCAGGGTTCAACCCCTTTGGTATCCACCTGCTGCAGCTGGTCGATGTGCTTCAAAATTTTTTCAAGGTTTTCCTCAAGACGGTGAATCTCGTCTTTTTTTAAACTAATGCGTGCAAGCTTGGAAAGCCTCTCAACAAACGCGGCATCGACATGACTCATGCAGAAGAGCTCCGGATTTAAATTATCCCCTGCATTTTAACAAAACGGGCCCTAGGCTGTCAACGCAGAAGCAACAACCTTTGCCTGAGCCGGTTGAATCCAAAAAAAGGGGCTTAGAAAAAAAAGTTTTTCTCTAAGAAAAAGTTTAAAACACCGTTTTTAGGCTAATTGAATCGTATTTTTATTAATATTTTTTACATTTTTTCTTTGTTGCAAAAAATTTCTATTTTTAGTGATATTTAGCTCTCTATGAAGACATTAAGTTTTAAAACCCTGGTGCCGTTTCCGGTTAAAGAGGTGCAAAAGCGCCACCTGGATCCCGAGGCTGTCTTTCGCTGGGTTATGCTTAATGATCGTCTCACAGTGACCGAACTTCTTCCTGCCCAAAACGGGCAAAGACTCATCCGTTTTCGACTCAAACACCTTATCCGCTCCCTTGTTGCAGATATGAAAGTCCATTTTGATCCGGCAAACTTGTTTAGAATCAAACAGGATAAAGGGGTTTTTAAACATTTTGAATACTACGTCAATTGCCAGAAAGAGGGGGAGGGGACCCTTATTTTTGACGAGATTCAGTTTGAACTCCACCACAAATGGTTTTTCTATAAAAGCAGAGTCAAACGGGTACAAGAGGTTCTTAAGTCTATTTTTGAGGACAAAAATACGATTATTCGCCAAGAGCTTGAGCTTTTGAAGCGTTATCCTGCCAATTACCCCCTTAAAATTCTCCTTTTGGGGTCCCATGGCTTTATCGGACATGCACTTGACCTTATGCTGACCTCTTTTGGTCATCAAATTTTTAGAGCTGTGCGCTCGAAGTCCCTTTTAGGGGCAAGTCAAACTATCCTTTTCAACGACGAAAGCGGGGAGGCAAATAGGGATCAATTTGAAGGCTTTGATGCTTATATCAATCTGGCAGGGGCAAATATCGCCGATAAAAGATGGAGCGAGCAACGCAAAACCCTTCTTTACCAAAGCCGGGTACAATTTACGCAAAAACTGACTAAGCTAATTCTAAATCTGGACAAACCCCCAAAAACTCTAATCTCCACCTCTGCAGTTGGGTTTTATGGGGCTGAAGCTGTAAACTGCAAAGAGGACTCTTCGAAGGGAGAAGGATTTTTATCAGACCTTTGTAGCGATTGGGAGCGGGCAGCTACGCTTGTCAACCATCGCAACTGCCGTCTAGTTCTTTTGAGATTTGGCATCGTTTTAGGGCAGGGGGGGGGAATGTTGGATCAGTTTCGCAAACTAGCACGCCTGTGTCTTTTGGGTCCTATCGGAACAGGACAGCAAAAACTTGCCTGGGTTGCACATCGGGATGTCTTGGGCTCAATCTACCATTTTTTAATGACAACCCCCCTTTCAGGAACCTACAATCTTGTAGCAAATGACCATCCTAGCCAAAAAGAGCTCGCGCTTTTAGTGGTGAAATCAATATATGGTCCTAAATGGAACATCCTCTCTTTGCCTTTACCGAAATGGGTAGTAGAAACCCTTTTTGGAAAGGGGATGGCAAGGGAGCTGTTTTTTGCCTCGCAACAGGTAGAAAATAAAAAACTTCTCGATTCAGGTTACAGGCTCTTTTATCCAGAAATCACAAGTCTTGTGCGCCCACGGTCATTTTAGACCTATCTAAATAATAGTGAAATCCTTAAAAAAAAATATAAAATCTACTTGTTATTTTCTTTTTCAATAATGTATAGAGAAATTATAAAGGTTATTATTTTTTCTTTTAAGGGCTGTTATGAGCAATTTTCCATCATTCAAAGAGCTGCTACAAATTGTAGTCAAACCTAGAGAGGTGATCCGTAAAATTGTGCAAACGGATGCTCGAAAGCACTTTATCCTCATCGCGTTTATTTTAGGTCTTTTAGGTATGTTAGATCTATCTGCTATGAGCGATTTGGGAGATAAATATGATATTTGGACCATTGTTGGCTTCAGTCTCATTTTTGCTCTCCCTTACGGATATGCATTTTTGTCTATCTTTAGTGTTGTTATCTATTGGGTCAGTAAGCTTTTCAAGGGAAAGGCTAACTACTATGAGACAAGAGCCTCCATCAGCTGGGCATTTTTTCCAAGATTTCTCAATATAATTCTCTGGGCGATCAACATAGGTATTTTAGGAGTTGCTGCCTTTTATCTTCAGGATCCCGTGACTATGGCGGGACCTGTTTTTTACACTTACCAAGTAACAACGTTTCTTATGGCGTTAATCGTCGTCTGGACGTGGGTAAGTTCATTACAAACATTAAGTGAAGTGAACGGGTATTCTGCGTGGGTTTCCCTTGTCGTTGTCGTGTTATCTACATTTGTCCTCTTGGGCTTTTGGATACTTCTTTCGATGTTCGCAAATATATTCTCAGCGTAAGGACAAGAAAGATTATGTCATTATTTACCCAAATAGCACTGTTCGTCACCTGCTTGAGTGCAACTTTAGCTCCCGTAGCTCAAGCCCCGGCAGAGGCTTTGAAAACAAACGAGCTAAGCCAATGGAAAACGATTCGCTCAAAGCGATGCAGTCTAAAGATGCCTGCAGTTCCCTATGCCAGCTCGCATACGAACCAGGTGCGTGGCGAACAATTCAACTACGATGTCCTTGTGGCACCCGTTGATAATAAAGCGGTATATATTCTTTTAGTAGCCGAATATCCCAAACCAATTGCACAAAGCAACCAACAAACAAGTTTAGAGCAATTTTTGACTTGGATCACTAGCCAAAACCCCGAAAACCGTTTGGATCAAGCTACACTGATTCGCCACCAGGGTCATCAAGGGGTCGATTTTGTGATTCGCAATGGAAGCATCTATTTTTCCGGTCGATTAGTGATTGCCGATTCACGTGTCTATTTAATGGCTGTCGAGTGCGAAGAGGTTCAGGTGAAAAATCTCCCGGTAAGCGCTTACGTTGAGTCTTTAGAATTGTTTTGAAAAAAAGCTTAAAGCCTAACTCCTGAGCAAGGGCCGATCCGGAGCAGATCGGCCCTATTATTTTTCATCCCTTCAAAAGAAATTCGGTAAATATGGGCATGTGGTCAGAGGGGAATTCACCGTCGACTTTCCCCTTTTCGACTCCAAAAAAGAGGGGTTGAATATTTTCAGCGCCATAAAAACGGTCTAAGTATATCCCAAATACACCCTCGCCTAAAAAGGGGGTGATGTCGTTTGGTGAGGAGTTTGTATACGTTCCGAAAGGGCCAAATAGTCCGAAAAGGACCCCCTCTTTTAGGTCAAAAAGTCCGCTTTGTACAAGTTTTTGATGACAAAGATTCCCATCCCAAAATGGGAGATTTTTATGGGTAACGTAGGGGTCAAATGCATTCATGTCTCCCCCTACTACAAAATTTTTGGGAGAATTGAGCCTTTTATAGGTTACTACTATGCGGTCAAAAGTACTCTGCCTTTTCTCAATATCTTGAAACTCCGTATGGACGTTCATCAGGTGAAGCTCTTTCAAGGTCTTTTTGTCTTTAATCGACACATAGCGGACCCTCTCGGAACCATCCGCACAGAGGTTAAAGGTATCTAACAACTCGAATCGACTCTTACGCAATAATACAGGGAGGTTTTCAAAATAGGCATTTGTCCCGGCTACAATTAGGTAGTCTTTAGAAAAATGTTCCCAAATCCAATTTTTTTGTTTTCTTGAGCACTCCTGAAACAGGTAAATATCCCCATCCATGTGCTCAATAAGCTCTTTTACACCCTTTTTTCTTAAATCCCATCTATGCTGAAGCGGGTGTTGTCGGTCAAAATGGGAATGTAAAATGTTGTAGCTAACAAGGCGGATTTTTTCATCCGATTGGTACAACTCTTGTACACTCTCCTGGTGACCTTTAGGGAATTTTTTTTTAAAATCCTGAATTTGTGAAAAAATCGTCTGGACCTCTGTGGAGGTCGAATCGGTGACTGATGCAGCTAAAAGGCCTGCAATACAACAGCTAATTAAAAAATGCATAATGGATATATTTTTAATTTAAGTTTCAATTAGAGACAATAAATTTATTAAATACACCGCTAATTTTAACAGTTTGTTTTCAATAATTTTCGCCAGCAAGCTTTTGAACCAAATCCCGTGTGATCAACGGCTCAAGTCCTAATTCCTTTGCCTCAACTCTGATTTTTTCTAAAAAAACGGGCTCGATACAATGCTGCAACACGTAGGCCCAGAATGCTTTTTTACACCCTTTATCCCCTTTTGTTTGTAATTTTGAAGATTCTAAAACCGACTCAAACCTTTCCTGGCGAAGCATCCGGTAAAAAGACTTCAGCTTCTCAAAATTCTCAAGGCGCTGAAGAGTCATGGACTCCTCTTTTTTCAAGGCTTTTAGTTCTTCTTGCTTTCTCTCGATTAAGGGGGAAGATGTGCGCTGGTTTGCAACCAGATCTACAGAAAGCATGCTGAGAATTTCTCGCTCTAAAGAGAGGATTTTATTTTGTCGATCGGTGATGGTAAATGTTTGGCTATGGTTGATACAGCGCTTCAGAAGGTTCAATCCGGCTTGAGGTTGTGGTAGATCCTCCTCATTTTGTCCGGTCGATAAACTGAGAATAAGATCGATAGTCCCCTCTTCCATGATGGGGCGGGAAGGGTGTTTTAAAGCAAATTGAGACAAGATCAGTTTTGTTTCACTTTCTGTCGATCCCTTGAGCCGTATCGGCTGAAATCGGAGGCTGAAGGCTCTATTTTTTTCCACGTATTCCGCATATTCCCTATCGGTGGTGATCCCGATCACATGTGGAAGCTCTCCTCCCTCATCCAACATGGTCTTTAACACATCGGCAAGCTTTTCCTCCCCTTTGGCGACCATGTGTATCTCGTCCAAAACGAGAATGATATTGTCTCTGTGGCCCCCCATCCTCTCGCTAAGCGCTTTCAAAGGATGGACACTGGCCCAGCTTGGCTGCTTCTCAACTAAAACGGAGCTATTGACATAAAAAACCTTCTTACCTTTGAGCTCGGGAATTTTCCCCTCGCCGACCGCCTTTGCAAAAGCTCTTACGGTGTGTGTCTTTCCCACTCTTGAAGGGCCTACCAGAATCGGATGCTTTCCAATTTTTAGAATATTTCCAATGGTCTGAATCACCTCTAATCGTCCAAAGTATTCCTTAGTTCCTTTCATCTCATCAGCCGATAGATTTTCACATTTCGGTAAAAATGCAGGAATCGGTTCCAGCTTATCCCAAATCAGACTCAACAAAATAAAAAATGCACTAAACATAGTGAATCCAATTTTGTACGGAGCGCTCAGTATCTCGGAAAAAGTAGCCCTCAGCATCGATATTGTGTGGACTTTTTGACCCGCGCTCCATTCATGCTTTGGCGGATCAAATAAATCTTTTATCCCAAAAGCTTGCACCATATTGTCTATTTGCAGGACGATGCCGGCTAATAGGTCTTTGGTTTTTGTTTTCAGTGACGAGGAGGGGGGCAAAAGTGCTTGTTGGAAAATACTGGCAAATTGCAACTCTTTTTCAATGAAATATTTTGCCTCCTCTACAGAGATATTTGTTTTGGTTTTTTCAACCAACTTCTCAAGAGATTTTAAAAACTTTTCAGGATTTTCTATCGCCTCTTTTTCAAAATTTTTTGTGTAGTTTTGCTCAATAAGCTCTTGCGTTTTTTCTATAGAAGCAAGCCCCTCAAGCCTAGTACCCTGAGATTGAGAAAATTCGGAAGGATAAAAAAGATTTGAGCTGTTCATTTTCAAAAACTCCCATTAAAAAAGTAAAATAAGTTAGAATTTTAACAGGTCTTTTATTTAAATTAACCCCCTTTTTCAATCCATAATCGACAAATCTTTTATTTATAGTGCCATCAGAGAAAATAAATGTATTAAATACACCTCTAAATCTTATTAGAGGTGGTACATATTTTTTATCCTAAAAGGTGTATGTAAGACCTATATCGCCCATATTTACAAACATATTTCCAAATTTGACCGTCCACGAACTTGTCTGTGGATGGTCTGGATAGTTTGTGGAACCAAAGGTGAATTTAGCGGGTGTTAAATATAAAAATCGGTATTCACCGGTAAGTTTTAATTGGTCAAGAAGATCAAAGGAAAGTCCAAGTTTACCTTGAGCTGCAAATGTCCAAGCTGTGGCTGTCGGTTTTGTATTGAAATGGTTAATTCCCGGTTCCTCAGGCGCTATTTGATAAGAAGTAGCGCTGTAGGAGGTGAGAACACTAGTACCAGCAGCAGCTCCCAAAAAAAGGCTGAGGCCGAGATCTTCATTTTTGGGAAAATTGCACACAAAACTACCTAAAAGGGTGCCCCCATTTATTGGATATGTTGAGATAAATGTCGCTTAGCCTGTATTTAAGTAGCGGCTGATTTTGGTTCCTAGGTAGTACCCCTCGAATTCGGTGGCAAGCCTTACATTCAAGAAAAAATTTCGTTTTGAGCTATGGCTTTCCCACTCGGGCCATAGGTATCCCAGCTTTACTCCTACCATACCCACACCTGCAGTCTTTCCCCCTCCATAGGCAGAAACATGGATAGTGCCCCCATGGCTTGGAGGAGAATACTTAGTCGTTGACTGCGTGAAGTTACTAACGCTAAAACTTCCGCCCCCGCCAAAAGCACCTGCGTAAAAGGCGCCTGTATTTTCCGTTTGCTTTTGTGAGGAAGATCCACTTATAGAGGATGGATTCTCTTTTGCTCCATTTAATCCAATCGTTAGAAAACATAACGTAGCAAATGGAAATATCCCTTTGATTATCATCTTTTTCGACATCCTTAGCGTCTTGTTTATCTAAGTTAATATTTTTTTAATTCAGGATTAAAGGGAAGTTAAAAGAGAGCAAATTTTTAAAATCGATTGGCAAAAAAAATTTTTTTTTTAAAAATACCCCAAAATTTAATTCTTAATTTGCCTCTATGAGATTTTGCTTTCTTTTCTTTTTTTTCTCTATTTTTGGAGCTAGTGTTGTGATCGACCCTATCCACCACTCATTACATCTTTCAGGAAGCATCCCTTTGACTAAGGGGGTAGAGCCTATAGTTTTCTATTACACTTTAGAGGGCGCCAATCCCCACCTAAAGCTCGAGATCAATGCAAATCTTACGGAGGTCCGTTTTCGAGATAGCTCTGGCGGCAGTTGGAAATTTAGCCGCAAGCACAAAAAAAACACTTTTTTATTGGACCCCAAAATAGGGCAAAGCTTATCGAATCTAGGGACAAATTTTACCTCTTTTTCCCATCCAATGTGTATTTTTATCGAAGCTCATAAGCATAGCGAAGTACAGGTTCAACTCCCTAACGGCATCAAGAGGTCATACACTTTAGAAAAGCAGCTTGGGGAGGCATTCTTCAATAAAAACCGCTTTTACCAACTTTATTTAAGAGAAGAAATCCTCTCATCAAAGATGGTTTTAAAGTACGAATATGAAGGGGGGGAGTTAAGTAAAATCTCCCTTTTTTCCCCCGGAGGGGATCATCTTATCGATACAGTGCAATTTCACCATAAGGATAATGCATTGATTGCACACTGCTACGGCAAAGAGGTTCTTCTATACCAGCAGACCGCCTCGGGGTACACCCTTTTTCAAAATGGTCTTTTTCTAGAAAAATTCAGTCGACCCTACGAGGGGATTAGGGGAACTTACGAGACAGCAAAAGGGGATTACCATGAGTTTACTTTAGAAAACGGCTTCATCACTGAAGCCTATTTAAGAGACGAGCATAAAAACCTTTTTATTTCAAAAATCTACAAAAAAGATGTGTTTGAAAATACCCACCTGGTGTTTGACAGTACAGGGCCTATTCAAGTGTTGGAGCACGACGGTTCGAGAATTTTAAAAGAGGGTCAGTTAGATAAAAAAAATTTTTTACTTATCGAACAAGAGGTTGAGGAAAAAAGGGGAGTATTCTCCTCAGCAAAGGAGCTTTTTTTACAAAGGGTCCAAAAAAATGCCAACCTATACCAGATTTTTTTCCATCATCCTACAAAACCGCTGCTAGAGACGAAACTTCTCTTTTGTAAGGGAGTTCTTATTGAGGCTCAGAATTTCACATATAAGGATTTTGATCTTATCGAATCGTGCCTTTATCAAGATGCTAATAAAGATAGTTCTACCGCCTTAGACTACGACGAAAAAAGTGGGAGAATACTTCAAGGGACTTTAGTCCAAAAGATCCATAACAAATTTTGTGAGGTTGACGGGGTAAAAAAAATCCAAAAAAGGGAGCTCTCTAATGGAATTCATGAGGAGTACTTTTTTGATTCTATCGGTCGCGAGATCGAAATGCATCTCTTCATAAACAACCAATTTTTGAAAAAAGAGCAGCTTGTTTATGACTTTTGTCACAGAGTAATCGAACGCTCTGAGGAGTATGAGGGTTCGGTTTGCAAAAAAACTAGCTATTATCGCTACAACGAAATAGGGCTAGTGGAGCAAAAAGTCCTAAAAACCCCAACTAGAACGCTCAACTCCACCCTGTATTTCTACAACCACATCTACGAACTTGTAGAGGAGTGGTCCCTTAACGGATCGGATGAGATCCAAAATAAGACCTATAGTACCTACGATCCCCACTCCAGGCGCCTAAAACAAATAAATGCATTCGGTGAAGGTGTCGAATATACCTATAACAGTGATGGGCAAATAGCCGCTCAATTGGATCTTTTGACCGGATGCAAAACGACCTTTAGCTACGATTGCAGGGGGCTACTTATTGAGACTGCGACCCCGAGAGGATCCGAAAAAATTCTCTATGATCGCCACAAAAGACCCATTGAATGCCATGATATCCGTGGCGGTGTGAGAAAACAGAGATGGAATAGTCAAGGGAAAATCGTCGAAGTATCCCTTAGCAAAAGTCCCAATACCGTGCAAACAATACGCTTTAAATATGATGCTTTAGGGAACCTACAAGAGGAGGTAGATCCTTTGGGAAATCGGATACGGTATCGAAATGATTTTAAAGGGAATAAAAAATGGATAAAAATGGAGGGTTACGAAGCAAGATTTTCTTACGATCATTTCGGTTTGATGACTGAAAAGCAAATACAGGATAAAAAAATCCAAGAAGATTTCCATGATCCCCTTGGTAGGGTGGTCAAAACGGTACTTGAGGGGAAGGAGACTTTTTTTACCTACAATGGCTTTGATATTGTGGAAGAAAACCGTTTTGATGGCACAAAAATTTGTTATATTTATGATGATGCTGGTTTGCCGGTAGAGGAAATCGTCGAAAAGGGGGGGGCAAGGGTAACAAAAAAAACCACCTATGACGCTAACCAAAATCCGATAATGATCGAATTTGTCGAAAAAGGGCAGATTATCCACCGCAGTTTTGATAAAAAAAACCGTTTGCTTGAGGAGCGTATTGAGGATCAAGAGCAACGCATTTTCAGCTACAAAAAACATTCTTATGATTCCTTAGGAGCCTTAACAGAGGTAAGCTTTTTGATAGATGGAAAGTGGTCAAGTACAAAAAAAGAGTTTGATATTTGGGGGAGACAGACCGCTTTTATCGATCCCTTGGGGAATAAGACCCTTTTTCTTTACGAGGATTGCATCTCCCTTGATGGGATAAAATTAGAAAAAAGGACCAAAATTCTTCCTAACCAAACCAAAGAGGTCCACTTCATCGACCCTTTCCATGAACTTGTCTCCTTTTGTCTGTATGATCCAAGTGGTACACTGATAAAAAAAGAGAACTACAAAAAAGACCTTAAGGGGAACCTTGTAGAACAGGAGCTCATATACCAAACGTTAGAGGGGGAAAAAAGCCAGTTGCTGACATATACCTACGACAGCACCTCAAAACTTTTAGAAAAGGTGGTCGATGCCAAGTCGCTCAAACCCCAAATTTTCCAATATACCTACGATGTAAGAGGGAGAGTAAGCTCGTTTAAAAAACCCTCGGGCACCACACTTTTTACTACTTATACCGATTTTGACGAGATTGAGAGGGTTTTTTCCTCTGATGGGTCAGTCGACTACAGGTACTTTTATGATGGTATGGAAAACCTTACGGAAGTAAGAAATTTTCTCACGGGGCAATCGACTCTCTATACTTATAATGCCATCGGCCTCGTAGTGGCTGAAGAGCTAGAAACCGGGCAATTAACACGAATTGAGTATGACTCCAACCTGGAAATTAGCGCTTTTCATTTTTTGGATGCTGGCTCCCTTTATTTTACCTCAGGCTCTTTTGGGGTTAAATCCCTTACCCGAGAAACACCGAAAAACGGGCAAATAGAGTTTTTTTTCGATAAAACACAGGGGGGGGATGCACTAAAAAAAATAGATCTCCCTTTCGGTCTTGGGGCTGTGCAGTTTTTTTATGATCTTGATGGTAGGCTCCAAAAAAAGGTCGATTTCAGTGGAAGCGACAGGATCGAAAAAAAGAACTGTTTTGGGTCTGCTTTGAAAAGGGGGTGTATCGATCCGTTTAAAACCTATACCCAGTACTACAGTTACAATAGTATCGATGAACTTGAAAAATTTTCTGATGAACCCCTCGACATACTTTATAACGGGGCTGGAGTACCTGAGTTTTTCGGGGAATCAAAAGTCTACAGTGACTCAAAATTTCAAATAAGAAATGGTAACGGCTCCTTTTTTAACTACGATCCTCAAGGGAATCTTTTTTTTCAAAAAGACCAACAGGGCTCTAAAGAGTTTCACTATGATGCCCTAGATCGTTTAGTTGAGATCGATTCTAAAGGGGAAAAAATCGTTTTTTCTTATGATTTCAAGCATCGGCTGATCCAGAAAAAAATCCTTACAAAGGGAAAAGAGGAGACAATTGATTACCTTTACCAAAATCTACAGGAGGTGGGGGCTATCCGAAAAGAAAATAAAGAGCTTTTGGAGTTTAGAACACTTTACCCTCAAAACGGACAAAAAGGAGCCTATACCCTCATGGTAGAGAGTACCGACAACTTTTGCGTGTCTTGCCATGATATTTTTCAAAACCTTGTAGGACTTTTTAATCCTAAAAGCGGTAAATGGGAGCACTTTTCCCGTTTTTCCCCATTTGGAAAAAAAACTGCAGTAATTCAAAATATTCAATCCCCCTGGTCTTACAAACAGGCAAGGTATATCCCCGAAGCGGATCTTTTTGTATTTGGTATGCGTTATTACGATCCAAACATGCATCAATTTATTTCAAAAGACCCCCTTGGGGAAACATTTGGGCACTATGGACATCGCTTTTGCAACAATAACCCTTTAAAGTTCATAGACCCCTCCGGCATGGCGCCTATCGACTCAATCGATGTAGATCTATCAGGGTTAATCCAGAGCTTTTTAAACCATCTCTATGAGGGAAAACAGCTTACTTGGGATAGTCTTTTGAGTCATTCCAATGGGGAGGTTTTATTCCCTCTTGAGGAATTTTCAAAAACTCTATATGCCACGGGCTCTTACCTCGCCAAAACCTTTTGGCAACTCTTAGAAAAAGGGCGGACCAACATTGATAAAAGAGCCCAAAAAGCTTTTCGAGAAAACCAAAAAGCGCCCTATGAAAAAAAACTCACGGCGCCCCTTTTTCAAGACGGGTGGCACCCTTTAGTGCATAGAATCTTTCCCGATGGGTTTTTCATCCCTCCAATCAATTGCCAAACCTACGATCTATTTACGAATGGGGTCGGAAATTCCCTTTTAGAAGCCAAAGAGTCGGCTAAGACGGTGGCCAATCATCTCCAAAAAGAGGTTTTTTTAGTCTATAATACCTCTATCTCTTTATTTCATGATGTCTACCGAGCTGCAATAAACAAGATTTCACGGGCTAAGGGGGATGTGGTGCATCTTCTAGAGAAAATAGCCCATAGCATTTTAGAAGATCCGGCTAGAAATCTGCGCATTTGGGCTCATAGCGAGGGGGCTCTGAATACCGCCCTTGCCTTAGAACAGTTTCCGGAGGAAAAAAAAGAGCGACTGATTGTCCACACTTTTGGTGCAGCAGAACTCATCCCTAAATGTTTTGGGGGAAAGGTGATCAACTTTGTATCAGACAAGGATGCGGTAAGTATGGGAGCCAACATGCATATACTGATGAACCACAGCCGGGAAAAAACCACGATCTCTTTTACTCAGCCTATTAAAGGGATCACAGTTCCGGTCCATGAAATCCAAAATAGCCGCTCAGGACACTGTTATAACATTGTTTTTTTACGTTCAAAAAGCACCATTGATCATTTCTTTAAAGGGGAATCGTACCAGTGGGCACTCCAACTTGCTCAAGGGTATGATAAGGCGGCCTAAAACATTCACATAAAGGGAGATGCCGTCAAAAGCATCCATGCCATCTTTAGATGCATCCTCTATTTTGGTGAGCCGAGTCGATGGTTCTCAAGATAAATCAACCGCCTTCATCCTATCGAGACCCTCTTTAATGTCTTCATCAGGACAGGCGAAGGTAATTCGAACATATCCTTAGTAATGTAAAATTTTTTTGGCAAAGGCGAATTGTTTTTTTGTAATCTAAAAAAATCAAAGACAGAAAGCAACTGAAAATGATTTACCCTAGGATCCAGTCAGCATGGTAGCCAAAAGCATTTTCTGGTAAACCACAGCTGTTTGCTAAAAAATAGAGTACAGAGGCCTAAAAAAGATGCTGACGACTTTTTTAGGTATCCTCAAAAATCCCAAAAGGCAAAGTTCAAAGAAAACAGGAACATGTGCTGGTTATTGCGCAGCGTATGAGACCATACGGTATCAGTCCCTAAATCGCGCAAATTCACCGTAAGATCCCCGTACCAGTTGTAGGAGTACTGCATATCAAAAATCAACCAATCCCATTGGATAGGGAAACGGGCACCAGCACCCACTTTTGGCCCTGCGTGAATCTGATTAAAATAAAGGCTGGATTGCGGTTGGATCCCCCTTGAATAGGAGAGAGCAGAATCGTTTTCTAGACCTAAAGTCCAGCGGCCTGCCGAAAAGCCTGCCAAGCCGTAAATTGCAGCTTCGTCAGCAAAAAAACCTAGTTTCACCAGAGCTCCTCCTATGAGAGAGTTTTTAGCTTTGATTACGTGATTCGGAATGCCGATCGAACTTGTCAGTAATCCTATCATTTGATCTAAGGTGTCGTAGGCTATATTCCCTTCAATCGCAGCGTACCCCACCCCAAATCGGGCATCGATTCCCAAACTTCCCCCTATGATTCCCGAGGTGCTTCCGGCATCAAATGCTACTGTATGCACACCTTGCTGAGCAGTATATCTTCCGTCAAAAGCGGCAGGCCCACCCAGGACACCGATATAAACTGTTCCCCCTTTTTCTACCTGTTCCTCATAATTTCCGCTCAAAACACCCCAAACTGGAAAAACAAAAGTGGACAAACATCCCCAAAAAACAGGTTTGAAAAAAAGTTTCATGAATATACCGATTAATCTATTTTCAAAAAAGTATAAACCTTTTCAAAATTTTTGACTAGAATTGCGCTTTAACGCTCCCTGAAGTTGTCCTGAACATTACAGAATTCTTTTTATTAAGAAAAAAGGGGGAGTTCAAACAAAAATATCCCAATTTTTTATTGACATATTGCATTTTTTTTAATTTTATAAGTTTATGAAATGGATCAAGACAATAATAACATCTCTTACTTTAGTGTTTATTTTGGGTACCTACGCTTTAGCGTACTATTTATTTAAGAAGCGCGAAATAGAATCTTATGAGGCTTTCTATCAAAAAGAGGAAAAAACCGCACGAGAAATCATCGGCTCCACTTTTGTTTCAAACACTATTGAGCCAAATTTGAATCAGGAAAGAATTAAGGTTTTGGTTGTAGAGGGGGGAGGGGCTAAAGGACTTTATGCTCTAAGAATTCTTAATTATTTAGAAAAAAAGACAGGTAAACCCATTTCAGAACTTTATGATGTCATGGGGGGAACCTCGATCGGGTCATTACTGGTTAGCCTTTTATCCACTCCCCAAGATGGGAAACCTAAGTTCACCGCAAGGGAAATCCTGGATGTTTTTTCTAAAGTAGCACACACCACATTAGACCCAAGCTTAGGTCGAAAAATTTTGACCGGTTTTGGTATTTTATCCCCCATATTGAATAACCAGAAATATATCCAAAAGCTTGAAGAGGTCTACGGACATATCCGTCTAAGCGAAACTTTGAATCATTTAATCCTTTATGGCTTTAACTACAATTCTAATCAATTAATCGCTTTTGATAACAGGGGATCGCCTCTAAATTACGCAGATCCGCTCCTTTATCAGCTTATTGGAGGAACCACCTCCCCTTGGGGTTTCGCTCCGCCAAATAGATTGATTTTTAATTATGAGCATAATCCACAATTTGTTGGCGATGCCGCGCTGGTAGTTAATAGCCCCCTTTTTGCGATTATTTTGGAGGTCTCAAAAATCTATCCAAATAAAAAGCTTTTAATTACCCATATCACCCTAAGTCCTAAAGAGCTGGAATACACTACCGATTTCAATTATTTTGAAGGGAGTGCCATAGCTCTTAAATACCTTCGAACGTTCATAGGTGAGGCAAGAAATCAGTTGATTCGTCATTGGATAGATATTTTATCAAAAACAACTATCTATAAGTTTGACAACCTTCTTGAAGTAGGAATCAACCAAAATAACGAATGGAGCAATATCGACTCTCTTGATTTCTCAGAGAGAAATCTTAAAAAAATTGACAAATTTGCAAGACATATCCTTAATGTGAACAAAGAGGCTTTGGACGCTGTAGCATCGGAGCTTTTGAAAGACTAATGATCACCTTTAAGCGATAAGTAAGCATGTTTTGCAAAAAAAGGTAAATTTTTTGATGGAAATTCGCAAAACTTTCAAAGTCTATATTTTTTTACTAGTTTTAATAGGTGCATTGGCCGGTTGCTTTACACTAGCCCATCAGATTTTTAAGAGTAAAGAAATAGCCTCTTACGAAAACTTTTACAAAAATGAAGAGAAAATAGCGCTCGATGTTTTAAAACCCATTTGGCATGAACCCAATCCGGAGGTAAATCTCAACAAGGAAAGGATAAATGTTTTAGTTGTTGAAGGGGGAGGAGCAAAAGGTTTATTCGCTGTAAGAATTCTTGATTATTTAGAAAAAAAAACAGGTAAACCAATATCTGAGCTTTATGATGTCATGGGGGGAACTTCGATTGGTTCTTTTATAGTAAGCGCTCTATCTATCGAGGAAAAAGGCAAACCAAAATACTCAGCAGAATATTTTATTGAAATTTTTCCAAAACTCGCTCAGAAAGCTTTATATTCTTCTTGGAAACAAGTACTCTTATCTGGTTTTGGCCTTTTTTCACCATTGATTAACACCCAAGAATATATCGACTTACTCCGATCCATCTATGGGGATATCCCTACGAGCAAAACACTCAATCATTTAGTTCTTTATGGTTTAAACTTTAGCACATCAAAAATTCAGGCATTCCACAGCCGAGGAAATAGTTTAGAAACAGCCGATCCGCTTCTCTATCAGCTTATTGGGGGGACGATCTCTTTTTTTGGCCTTTTTCCTCCGAATAAAGTTTTGCTAAGTCCTCTCTATTCGCCCCAGTTTATCGGAGATGCTGCTTTGGTTCTCAATAATCCTGTTGAAACAGTAATGATGGATCTTTTAAAAATGTATCCGGATAAAAAGTTTTTGGTTACCTATATTGTCATAGCACCTAAACAAATGCCAGATACTCTCAATTTTCCCTACTATTCTGGCCATTTCGAGGCTGAGAGACTTTATATGGGGCCGCTAATAGGAACAGTACAAAATCAGCTAATTCGAAAGTCCATGCAAAGTCTATCCAGTGTCTACCAGTTTGATTTATTATTTGAAATCGGTTTAAAACAAAATGTTGAGTGGGTGCAGCTCGATCCTTTTGATTTTTCAGACAAAAACATAGAGAAAATTGACGATTTTTCTAAGCTTATTTTACGTGAAAATAAAGAAGCTTTGGACTCACTCGCTATTGAGCTGCTTAAACAGTGATTTTGAAGTTTGAAAATTTTGATTTGACAGTTTAAATTTTATCTGTTTTACCAGTAAATATGAGCTATTTAATAACCTATGATCTGCGATCTTAAACCTATTAGGGCGAAAAAATTATGACCATTTATCAGTTTTTAAAAGTAAAAATTTTAGTTTTTCTCTTTATAGGGCTTATTATTGGTTCTTATGTTTTATCGCACCGGATCTATCAAAACAAAGAAATATCCTCTTATGAAACCTTTTACAAAAACGAAGAAAAAATAGCGCTTGATATTTTGAAACCCCTTTGGAGTGAACCTAATCCAGAGGTAAACCTGAACCAGGAGAGGATAAAAGTTTTAGTTATCGAGGGGGGAGGGGCAAAAGGTCTTTACGCGCTCAGAGTTCTTGATTACCTAGAAAAGAAAACAGGCAAACCAATTTCCGAGCTCTACGATGTGATGGGGGGAACTTCGATTGGTTCTATGATAGTCAGTCTTTTATCTGTTGGAGAAAAAGGTAAACCAAAATACTCCGCAGAAGATCTTGTTACTATTTTTCCAAATCTTGCTCAAAAAACCCTACAACCCGATTGGAAGCAAAATTTTTTAAGTGGTTACGGCCTTTTCTCTCCAAAAATAAACAATCAAAAGTTTATCAAGTCACTCCAATCGTATTATGGGGATACCCCGTTAAGCAAAACACTCAATCATTTGGTGCTATTTGGATACAACTTTAGCACTACAACAATCGATGCATTTCATAGCAGGGGAAATAAACTAGAATCCGCCGATCCGCTACTTTATCAACTTGTTGGTGGGGCAACCTCTTTTTTTGGAGTTTCTCCACCAAATAAAATTCTTTTAAGCCCTCTCTATTCCCCTCAATTTATCGGTGACGCTGCGCTCGTACTCAATAATCCCCTTGGACCTTTGATGATTGAACTAGTGAAAATGTATCCAAATAAAAAGTTTTTGATAAATTACATCGTTATTGCACCAAGAGAAATGCCGGATACAATAAATTTCCCCTTCTACTCTGGTTGGATAAAAGCTGAAGAGTTGTTTATACCGCTGATAAAAACGGCTCAAAATCAGTTGGTAAGGGAATACATGAAGTCCTTAGCTAGTGTCTATAAGTTTGATTTGCTGTTAGAGATCGGTTTAGAACAAAATATCGAGTGGAGCAATATCCACAGTTTTGATTATTCAGAAAAAAACATTAGAAAAATTGATGATTTCTCCAAGCTCATCTTACATGAAAATAAAGACGCTTTGGATTCTATTGTGGACGAGCTGCTCCAAGATTGATCACGTTTCTTCTTAAAGTTTTCTTTGCTGTTTTTCTTTATATAATTTATTGGGTGTATATCAGAACTCATTTTATGTCTCTACCCGGGTATTACCTTTCTGGTGTGTTAAAACTTGTAGGTTAGATTCAATAAAAAGGATTGCTCTGAAAAAACGCAACCTAACCAAATGAAGGCGAAATGGGTATTTACCAGTTTTTAAAAATAAAGGTGTTTATTCTTTTATTTATCGGACTAACGATTGGATCTTATATTCTCGCAAATCATATCTATAAGATTAAAGAGATAGCTTCATACGAAAACTTTTATAAAGATGAAGAGAAAATAGCGCTTGATGTTTTAAAACCTTTGATGAATGAACCAAACCCAGAGGTAAATCTCAAACAAGAAAGGATTAAGGTTCTTATTATTGAGGGGGGTGGGATAAAAGGGGTATACCCTGTTGTACTTTTGGAATATTTGGAAAAAAAAACTGGCAAACCTATATCTGAACTTTATGATGTTCTGGGAGGGACTTCAGTTGGTTCCGTGATTGTGAGTCTTCTGTCAATCCCCGGGGAGAGTAAACCAAAATTTACGGCAGAGGATTTAATAACTCTATTACCTAGTTTAGTTGCAAAATCATTGGAACCCAGTTTTAAACAAAAGTTTTTATCTGGATACGGCCTTTTGTCTGCTATAGTTAATAACCAAAAATTCATTCAGTTGCTACAATCGATATGCGGAAACATCCCATTTAGTAAAGCGCTTAATCACCTTGTGCTTTATGGATATAATTTCAGTACAACTACGCTTACAGCTTTTCACAACAGAGGAGCTGATCTAAAATTGGCTAATCCGCTCCTTTATCAGCTTTTAGGAGGAACGACTGCTTTTTTTGGTATAATTCCTCCAAATAAAATTCTCTTAAATCCATTAAAAAACCCTGAATTTATTGGAGATGCAGGGTTTGTCGTCGTTAATCCTGTGGTATCAAGTATTATTGACCTTCAAAAAATGTATCCAGGAAAAAAATTTTTAATCACTTATATTTTAATGCATCCAAAACAAATACCGAATAATATAGATTTTCCGTTTTACTCTGGTTCTATTGAAGCCGAAGGCATAACCTACCCTCTAAACCATACTGTTAATAATCAGCTAATTAGCGAATTTATGCAATCTTTAAACGATGTTTATAGATTTGATCAATTAACAGAGATTGGTATAGACCAAAATATGAATTGGGTGAACGTCTATTCTTTTGATTTTTCAGACCAAAATTTGGATAACGTTCTTGAATATGCAAAGTTATTTTTACATCAAAACAAGGAAACTTTAGATACAATAGCTGAAGAACTGCTCAAAGATTGATCACTGTCTTTGACACAATTATTATCTATAACAATCTGGGCAATCAGAGCATGAAGACCAAGTGGCTTATTTTGGACGTTGAACATGATACTGTTTTTTGCCGAGAGGGGATACTACTAGGCATCCCCCTTTTTTTACCGTTTAGATTTAGTATTATTTGAATGGTCGATCTTCTTTATGGAGATAGGTTGGAATATTTGTAGAGACATATTTATTGGCGTAGCAAGTAGATTGATACAACTTGCCTCCCCCGGACTTCTTTGAGTTTTTAGCAGGGGTTTTAGAACTAGCTTTTTTAGCTTTATTTAATTTTTTTTCTGGTTTTTTCATATTCCTCACCTTCAAATTTCTATATACAATTATAATTTATAATTTTCAATATAAATAACTAACTATTTAAGGTAGATGGGGTTACGCCTCTAATAAACAGAATGGAACACAAACTAAGCGAAGAAGAAGTTCCTAAACCTCCCTGTTATCATTCCTTCTACCACTGGAAGTTTTTCGTGTTTTTGCCTTAAGATTTAGTATTAGCCTCTAGGATTATTGCGGAGGTCCTTTACTTATGGAGTCTTGTATATCATTCGGATCCGCCCAATTAAACTTATCTAATGTTTTTTGCTTATTTTGCTCCCCATCCCAATAAAACATTCTAATTTCAATATCATCCAATGAATCGACATATTCATACCCCCCCCTAATTTTTTTGCGTTTAGATTTAGTACTAGCCCCTAAGAATTGATCTTTTTTTTGTTTTCGTTGCTTTTTCATATCCTTCACCTTTTAAACTGTGAATAAGATGAATATTAATTTTCCTCAATATTAGGTTTTTAATTACTAAGATCGATCTAGGGTTTCATCCAATTTAACTTGATAGTTTTGTTGCTTTTGGTTTATCCGGATTCTATGAGAATAAAAATTTTTGTTCGCCTTTTTTTTGTTTTTTTTCTTCTATTAACGGGTTGTACTGTTACTTTTTATATCTATAAAAACAATCGCATATCCTCTTATGAGACATTCTTTCAAAAAGAGAAGATGATTGCTCAAAAGATCTTTGAAAAAAAGGATCAAGAGCTTCCTGCTGTTCGTAAAACTGAAAAAGACAGTATCCACCTTTTGGTTATTGATGGGGGAGGGGCTAAAGGTCTTTATGCTTTGCGTGTTATGGAGTATCTAGAACAGAAAACTGGCAACACCTTTTTATTCTAATTTATCCCCTTTTTTTCGCCCTCACAACGTCTGATAATGGGCCTTATGCAAAATAATTAGATGAGTTAAAACCAAAAAGCGGAATAAATTTTGGTAGGTGTTCGCTATAACATTTACACAGCACAAGAGCGTTCACGTCCTCGGACAAACCGTCTAACCCAAAATGGCTCATATTGATAAAACATTTCGACATTCGCCCGGCTTCCCCGTTCTACCAGGTACTTTCCCACCTTTTACAACTTTTTCTTTTTGGACAATTTCTTTCCCTTTGGAAGTTTTTTCATACCTATACTCCTTTCCCTCTAAATATTTATTTATGACACATTAATTGTTAGATGTTTGTGAGAACTGATGGATTCATCATCTTCCCCTTACCAGTACAGTTGTTTTTCCCCATCCTAGCAGGTACTCCAAACCCGCTTTTTACAACTTTTTTCTTTTTGGACGATTTCTTTCCCTTTGGAAGTTTTTTCATACTTATACTCCTTTCCCTCTGTATATATATTTATTTATGAAAATGTCAAACATCCCCCAATGTCCCAATAAAACCTCCCAAAACTTTCTTTTTGCCAACAGTTTTCTTTGCATCATTTTTTTTGGTTTTTGGTTTCTTTTGCATGTTATAACCAGTGTTATTTTGCATATAAATAGTTCCTTTATTCTTTGCGTGTTAATCTTCAAAAAACCTTTCACCTAAAAATGCACTATCCTCATCTAAAGCTTTTCTTAGTTTTGGACCGATGCCTTGATCTATACATTCAATAGCCGCGATAACCGACTGTTTCCAGGATTTTTCCTCTTCAGTTTGTGGGCTTTTCCATATTTGCTTAATCTCTTCGCTACAATCTGTTAATTCAAGCATATTTTCAGAACTCTTACCTATCATAGACAAAAGATCTCTACGGAAAATTCCTTTAGGAATTTCAATAGTAACACCACTCTCATTGTAGATCTTGTGCAAATAGGTTAAAAGTTGACCAAAAAGAAATAATGCCTCTTTTTGTTCATCAGTTTTTGCAACAGGTAATTTTTGGCCATTAAACCGTGGATCCTCACCTGCAGTTAGAAGTTTATGAGCTTCTAGGCTTAAAAAAAGTATATTAAAAAGCATCTGGTGCGAGTTATTCGGTAAGTTTGCATTTGGGTCCACAACCCTTACTTCAGGAAAACCTCTTTCGCAGTAGCTCCTCAAGTAATCTAGAGGGTATCTGACAAGATGTGTTATGATAGGTATTCTTAGTACCCCGTCTTCTTCGTCCATGAGTTGATATAGATACAAAATAAAATCTTCCGAAAGAGCTCTGGAATTCTCTAAAAATACCGTTCCAAGCCTCCCTATGTTGTAAGAGATCTGTTCCGGTTTTGCATTTTTGTGAGCATCTAAAGCTTTGAAAAGATACTCTTCTTCAATATCTATGATATCGCCATTAGAATTTCGCATAAGACATGGTACAACTTCGCAATGACCATTTGCTGCCGCTGCTACTATTGCTTGACCGCGAAATTGAGGGAGAACTTGATCCTCATCCTGTAGAAGCCTTTGAATTACCTGTAGATGTCCGTATATCGCTGCATGTCTCAAAGCTTCACCACGTGCAGCCCGGCTGATCACTCCCCCACCACGTGCAGCCCGGCTGGTCAATCCCCCATTTTGCAAAAGCCTTTCAATCAGCGAGCTCAGCCCTTTTTCAGCTGCTACAGTTACTAGCCTGCCCCGAATAGAAGGGTCGATATTTGGGCACTTCTCAAGAAGCCACCCCACAACAGCATTGTGCCCTTTTTGAGTTGCGTGGAGAAAAGCATAATTTATAGGGTTAGAGAGATCGTCTGGGTTTATTGTTGTTTCCTGAAGCAATCTCCCGATCACTCTAATGTTCCCATTTTCTGCAGCTAATTTTACCGCCGAGACACAATCCCGCCTAGGCAATTCAAAACCCTTTAGAAGCCTATTAACAGCACCCTCTTGCCCGTGCTCCGCTGCTATTTTGATGGCTTCTATCCTTTCCTTTTCAGGCATTTCAAACGCCCTTAGTAGCCTGTCGATAGCACCCACTTGCCCGTGCTCCGCAGCTGTTTTGATGGCTTTTATCCTTTCCTTTTCAGGCATTTCAAAACCCGCCAAAAACCTGTCAATTACCTGTTCAAGACCATTCCTAGCGGCGGCTTTAATGGCCAAAGACCTTTCTTGATTGGTAATTGGAGTCCCTTTTTCAAGGTGAATATTAATAGCTTTAAGATCCCCAAAGGCCGCCAATACGACCCATTGAATTTTTTTTTCGCTTGGATTCACTCCAGAATGAGTTGTTTTTTCCCTTTCCCCAAAAGCTGAAGGTCCAACGTGCCCCCCTGGCCCAATCGACATGTGATTCCCTCTACAAAATAAATACTAAATAAATTATTTTATAAACTTTGTAAAGGGATTTTTGTGCTTTTTTTACTATACTGAGAATCAACAAGTTAAATAGATATTCACCCAAAAAAGAGATGTTTACTAGCCGACATTATAACTTTTTTGTTCTAAGCTTGCTTCCAAAGCTTGATTAAACCTTTCTTGGTCCATATTCTCTACCCGCGGAAGTGCTAACGAATTAGAGCAGGTATATATTTCTATGGCCGCACTCGCCTACCAAGAACGGGTATTTTGCCGAATATTCATTTTCCCCATACCCAAATTTTTAGTCCGGTTTTACGATGTAAAAATTCTTCTAGATGCTCTGGATAAGCTTTATTTATCTATTTTTTATTGGTATTTGTTAGCCCGTATTATAATCCTCAGAATCTAGAGCGACGTTTAGAGCATCCAAAAATAATTCCTTAGTGATACCAGGTAAATACGGGAAATCTAAAGAATTAAAACAGGTATGTATTTCCAAAGCGGTACCACGATTTCCGTTAGAAAAGTTTGGTTTTAGAACTATATTACCCTCCCCTAAAGATCTATTTGCTGTAACGCAAAATACAAACCTTTCTAAATCGTTCGGGGGGGCTTGATTAATCCATTCTTTAAACCAGTGTATCATCAGATCAAAATTTTGTCGTAAATGTTGCTCTTCAGGAGGCAAAATTTCTAACTTTTCAAGCACCATTTTAGCATTTATCTCTTGTCCAAAAAATTCTCTTCCTAGAGCTCCTGCTCCTTCAATGATCCCCTCTAAGAGGGTTTAGATCTGCGAAATTCTCTCTTGTTTAGTAGGTTGAGGATCGTAAGCTTGAGTTGGTGTCTTGCTTCCATTTAATAAAGTGCTAGGTCTTAAAAAAGCTGTTATTGCTACTAATGACTGAGAAACAGCTTGTCGAAAATTTTGCCAGATCCCAATTTCCTTAGATGTGGAATCGGGTTCTATACATCCAAATCCTTCAACTCTACTGTCGTTAGGTCTTACCCCGCTAGACATAAAACTACACCTATATTTTAGAACTAAAATACAAAAATTTTATAAAAAATCAAATATTTATAAAATTTGAACGATATTTTCTCTGAAAGGAAACGAAAGGCCACCCTCACCACCGCACGACCACGATAATAGTCATCTAGCTTGAAAGTGGTATTTACTAATCTACATTATAAATTTTTTGTTCTAAGCTTGCTTCCAAGGCTTGAATAAAGCTGTCTTCGTCCATATTATCTACCCGCGGAAGTGCTAAAGAATTTGAGCATGTATGTATTTCTAAAGCCTGAGCCAACTCCTCAAGACGATTGTTTTGTTCAATACGGATTTTCCCCATATTCAAAGATTTATATCCGGTTACACAATGTAAAAATTTTTCTAGTTGGTCTATACTTGCTTTATTTATCCAAGCCTTCAACCACTCCACCATTTGTGCATAGGTTCCTACAAATTGTTGAGGTTGGCATATATTCAAATTTTCCATTACTAATTGCGCCGTAATCTCTCTTCCAAAAAACTCGTCCTGAAGGGTTCTACAACCCTTTGGAGTTCCCATAGCAGCAGTTAAT